>Ga0310811_10004509_pt1 | contig 17490 bp, 25 predicted proteins | sample YCmetagenome_FD_207642 | JGI IMG/M metagenome (GOLD analysis project Ga0310811, IMG submission 207642) | Soil microbial communities from experimental microcosm in Duke University, North Carolina, United States - YC | ecosystem: Engineered > Artificial ecosystem > Soil microcosm > Unclassified ...
TGTTCCCCAACATCATGTTCAACTTCTATCCCTGGGGACTGTCGCTCAACGTCGTCTCACCGCAGAGCGTCGGGCGCACAAGAGTCGCGTTCATCTCTTACGTCTGGAATGCGTCGTTGCGGGAGACCGGCGTGGGCGCTGGCTTGCACCGCGTCGAGATGGAAGACGAGGAGGTCGTGGAGTCGGTGCAGCGTGGGGTGCGCTCGCGGCTGTATGATCGCGGACGCTACTCGGAGCGGCGTGAAGTCGGCACTCATCACTTTCACGAGCTGCTCTCTCGTTTCATGCAGTCCCCCGACGCCGCAAATGGAGCACCGCCGCTGAACGCTCGCGGGTGACGTCGACCGCGAGCGCGGGCAACCAGCCCGAGGCGCCGACCTCGAGGCCGGTGCGATCGCTGCTCGCCGTCCTCGGCGTCGCATTCGGCTTATCCATAGTCGTCGGAAATACTATTGGGACGGGGATCCTTCGCACGCCCGGCGAGGTTGCCCGACTGCTGCCGAGTTCCGCGCTCTTTCTCGGGGTTTGGGTGCTCGGCGCAGTGTACGCGATGCTCGGCGCTAACGGCCTCGCTGAGCTCGCCACGATGATGCCCGAGTCCGGCGGCTACACAGTGTACCTGCGCCGCGCGATGGGATTGTACGCGGGATTCGTGATCGGATGGACCGATTGGCTGTCGACTTGTGCGAGTGCGGCATTGGCCGCGCTCGTGATCGCCGAGTACACCACGATCCTGCTGAGCGGTTCGTCGGGCCTGATTCCGGTCATCGCCGCGACCGTAATTCTCGCATTCACTCTCCTGCAGTGGAGAGGAGTGCGCGAAGGCGGAATGGCGCAGAACCTGACCGCGCTCGCCAAAACTCTGGCGTTCGCGATTCTGATTGGCGCCTGTTTCGTGCTTGGGCGCGGATTCCAGGGCGGGAGCGGGCACGCCACGCCCGCCGGATTGCCGTTGATCGGCGCGCTGGTGGTCGCGATGCAGTCGGTGATTTTTACCTACGACGGCTACAACGGGGTCGTCTACTTTTCTGGTGAGCTGAAGAATCCCGCGCGCGACATCCCGCGCTCGATCTTTGGTGGCGTCCTAGCGGTCGCGGTCATCTATCTGCTGGTCAACGTCGGATTTCTTTACGTGCTGCCGATTGCGAGCATGGCCGGCCAGCCGCTGGTTGCCGCCACCGCGGCGAGCGAGATGTTCGGGCCGAAGGGTGACACTGTGATCAGAACGCTGACCATCGTCTCGCTGGTGAGCGCGCTCAACGCATATCAGCTGATGACGCCAAGGGTGCTCTACCGACTGAGCATGTTCGGCTTCTTCACATCGGGCCGCTACGTCAACCGCGGCGGCACTCCGGCGATCGCGTTGTGGCTGAGCACCGCAGCGATTCTGGCGATGGCGCTCACCGGCACAGTGCAGATCGTGCTGGCGGTCGCGGCGTTCTTCTTCGTCGCGCAGTACGCGCTGGTTTTCCTGAGCCTGTTTATCCTGCGGCGCAGCGAGCCGAACGCTGTGCGACCGTTTCGCGCCAAGGGTCATCCGTGGACGACCGGGCTCGTGCTGCTGTTCTCCATCGCGTTTCTGGTTGCCGACGTCGCGACCGATACCCGGAACAGCCTCTACTCTCTGGTGCTGCTCGCCCTCAGCTGGCCGATTTATCTGTTGATGAAGCCGAAGGCGGGCTAGGCGCCGCGGTCTGCGCTCGGCGCCGACTCCAGTGAAGTGATTGTCCAGCGGGGCACGCCGTTGGGTGGACGGATTCCAGCGCCGCTCGTTGCCGGGCTTCGCTTGTATTCCACTCGAACCACTCCCGACTCATCGTACCCGGCGCACATTGGACCGATGCTTCGACTGCCAAGGCGTAGGCCGGGTCCAGTTCGTGCCGGCGTTCGATGAGAGTGGGGATTGCATCGTTCGACAGACGTCTCGCGTAATCGACGTCAAACTTCCCGGTCACGGTTGCGCGGTCGATGTTCTTGTTGACGATCCATGCCTCGTGGTTCCAGAAAACCATCACGGTGAGCACTGCAAGCGCAATCTCGGCGACACGTCTGGCAAAATTCACCGAGATTCTGTCCCGCGCGATCTCCAGACCGAGGGCGATGAGGGCGATCGCCATTCCCGTCATGTATGCCTGCGCCGTGAGCCTGGCTGACGTGAAACCGTAGGCTTGCTCATAGAGCACCACCCTCCGGAAGGCCGAGATCAGGATCAGCTCGAGGGCGACAAGCAGAGCGATCTGGAGGCGAAGCAGCGATCGCCGATCAGATTCGCTCGCCTCCGCCGGCCGCGCGTACTCGAGGAAGAGGATGATGGCGCCGACGATCGTCGCAGCGACAGAGAGTTCTCCGAACCCGCGGCGGGCGTAGTCGGCGAAGGTGACTCCGCTATTGATCGCCGCCGGGGGCGGATGAATCAGATACGACACCTGCAGGATGACGAAGAGCCAGAGCACCACCGTGGCGCTCCAGAGAATCATTCGCTGTTCGGTGAGACCGATTACGAGTGTTCGACTCGGACTCGGAATGTTGGGAAGCTTCGGAGCCAGCTGGTGTGCCGCGATCGCGTTTGCTCCCAGAGTGATCGAGAGAAGAAAAAGGAAGAAGAGCACCCGCGGCGGGAACGACCAATCGGGCAGCAAGTCGGAAAGGCGATCTGTTCCCCAGCGAATGATCGGGTCGGCACTGCCGAGCAGAGCGATGAGGACGATGACGAGCGGTACCGACAGGACCGCTCCCTTGATGATCGCGCGGGAGCGGGGCGAGGAGACGGAGCGCGGCGCGTCGGCAATCTGGTTGGCGGAAGCTCGCCAAACCCGGAATGGTGCAACGAAGGGGACCGCCGCCAGCAGCTTTGCCGAGAGGGCCTGCCAGGATTCGGCGCCAATCGAGATGATGGCGAGGCCGAGCAGCATCGCGTCGCTCAGCACCACGAGGAAATGCAGGAATTCGTTGCTGGTGACTGCGAAGCTGAAGCTGAGGAGCGTCGCCCAGCCGAGGAGGATCGTCAGCGGTCGCTCGACTCTGCCGATCGAGATCAGCCGGGCGGCGACGACCGAGAGGGAAGCAGCCGTGACCCAGATGGGCCAGTTGATCCCGGGCTCGGCGTCGAACACCAGCGCCGCGCCCAGGAGCGAGGTAATGATCGCGAAGGTCCAGATTGTAGTTTTCGAGGCGTCTCGCATGATGTCTCGTTCAGGGATAGAGTACTTTACAGTATAAAGTAAAAACGAGCAAGAGGGGCAGAAGTAACGGGAGGGGTGCGAGTTGGCGGCCATCGGTCCATCCCCATTCGCGAACCCCATCCCATTGACTTGAACGCTTTCCCGAATACCTTTACAAGGCTATGGCGGATCGCGGTTTAACGCGCACCGTCGAAGCAAAAAAAATCAATCGCCGAATCGGCCCGCTCGCGCGGGCACCCGCCTTAACCGGCGGTCGGCGCGCCTCGAGTCCCCACCCGCGAAACAGTTGCGAGTGCACCCGGCGGCAGCGGATGGATACCGGTCCCGTTCAGGGACGCCCTGGTCCACCCGCGTTTTTGTTGAGTTGAGACCTGACGCCCGCAGCTGGGCGGTTCAAATAGAGAGATCACGAACAGACATGCCACGACACACCCCGCTCGAGCACTACCGTAACATCGGCATCATGGCACACATCGATGCCGGTAAGACGACTATGACCGAGCGCGTCCTGTACTACACCGGCAAAACCCACAAAATCGGCGAGGTCCACGAAGGCACCGCGACGATGGACTGGATGGAGCAGGAGCAGGAGCGCGGCATCACCATCACGTCGGCCGCGACCACGGCGTTCTGGGAGCGGAACGGGATCGAGTACCGGATCAACATCATCGACACGCCGGGCCACGTCGACTTCACCGTCGAGGTGGAGCGCTCGCTCCGCGTCCTCGACGGCGCCGTCACTTTGCTCGATTCGGTCGCCGGCGTCGAGCCGCAGACCGAGACCGTCTGGCGCCAGGCTGACCGCTACAAAGTCCCCCGGCTGATTTTCGCCAACAAGATGGACCGCGTCGGCGCTGACTTCGATCGCTGCCTTCGCATGATCAAGGATCGCCTCACCAAGGATGCCTATCCTATCCAGCTGCCGGTTGGCAGCGGCGAGAGCTTCACTGGCCACATTGATGTCATCGAGCGTAAGCAGTATGTCTTCGACGACGAATCGCTCGGCAAGAAGTTCGAGATAACTGAGGTGCCGGAGGAGTACCGCGAAGCGATGGAGAAGGCGCGCCACGATGTGATCGAGGCCGCGGTCTCCCACGACGAAGCGTTGATCGAGAAATACTTCAGCGGCACCGATCTCACCAATGAAGAGATCCGCCACGCCATTCGGAGTGCGACGGTCGGCGGCTACATCGTGCCCGTTCTCTGCGGCGCGGCGTTCAAGAATAAAGGCGTGCAGGCGATGCTCGATGCGGTGGTCGATTTCCTTCCGTCGCCGATCGACATTCCGGCCGTCGAGGGACATCTCCCAAATGGCGAGCCGGCCGAGCGACATCCCAAGGACGAAGAACCGTTCGCCGGCCTCGCGTTCAAGATCGCAACCGATCCCTTCGTCGGTAAGCTGACCTTCTTCCGCGTCTACTCCGGAAGCCTCAAGTCGGGCTCCTACGTTTACAACGCGACGAAGGACAAGCGCGAGCGCATCGGACGTCTCCTGCAAATGCACGCCAACAAGCGCGAAGAGATCGAAGAGGTCCTCGCCGGCGACATCGCCGCCGCAATCGGGCTCAAGGACACGCGCACCGGCGACACCATGACCATGGAAGAGTCGCCGATCATTCTCGAGGCGATGAAGTTCCCGGCGCCGGTCATCGATGTCGCGATCGAGCCAAAGACCAAGGCCGATCAGGACAAGCTGGCAATCGCACTGCAGAAGCTGTCAGAAGAAGATCCGACGTTCCGCGTGCACTCCGATGCCGAGACCGGACAGACCATCATCTCGGGAATGGGCGAGCTGCACCTCGAGATCATCGTCGACCGCATGCAGCGGGAGTTTAAGGTCGACGCCAACATCGGCCGTCCGCAGGTGGCTTATCGCGAGACCATTCGCAAACGGGTCGAGAAGGTCGAGGGCAAGTTCATTCGCCAGTCGGGCGGTAAGGGTCAGTACGGGCACGTGGTGATCAACATCGAGCCGGCGAAGCAGGGCGAAGGCTTCATCTTCGAGGACAAGATCGTAGGCGGCGTCATCCCGCGTGAGTTCATCAAGCCGGCAGAACAGGGAATGCGCGAAGCCCTGGAGGGCGGCGTGCTGGCGGGCTATCCAATGGTCGATGTGAAGGCCGAGCTGGTGTACGGCTCGTACCACGATGTCGACTCCAGCGAAATGGCGTTCAAGATCGCGGGCTCAATGGCGATCAAGGAAGCGGCGAGACGCGCCGGCGCCATTATCCTCGAGCCCATCATGAAGGTAGAAGTCGTCTCCCCGGATCAATACATGGGTGACGTGCTGGGCGATCTGTCATCTCGCCGCGGTCGGATCGGTGGAATGAATCAGCGCGGCGAGGCGCAGGTAATCGATGCGCAGGTTCCGCTATCGGAGATGTTCGGCTACTCGACCAAGCTGAGATCGATGACCCAGGGTCGCGCGGTCTACTCGATGGAGTTCGCGCACTACGAGGAAGTTCCGAAGAGCAAGGCCGAGGAGATCATCAGCAAGACCAAGAAGTAGTACTGCGACAATAGAGAATCAGAGAAACCCGGCTACCACCAACCAGATAGAACAATGAGCAAAGCCAAATACGAGCGTAACAAGCCGCACGTGAACGTCGGAACGATCGGTCACGTCGATCATGGCAAGACGACTTTGACCGCTGCGATCACGGCGATCCAGGCCAAGAAGGGATTAGCCCAGAGCGTGGCCTTCGACCAGATCGACAAGGCGCCCGAGGAAAGGGAAAGGGGCATCACGATCGCGACCGCGCACGTCGAGTACGAGAGCGAGAAGCGCCACTACGCGCACGTCGACTGCCCGGGCCACGCCGATTATGTGAAGAACATGATCACGGGTGCCGCGCAGATGGACGGAGCGATTCTGGTGGTGAGTGCTGCCGACGGCCCGATGCCCCAGACTCGTGAGCACATCCTCTTGGCCAAGCAGGTGAACGTGCCCTACATCATCGTGTTCATGAACAAGGTGGACATGGTGGACGACGCCGAGCTGCTGGACCTGGTAGAGCTCGAGGTCCGTGAGCTCCTTAGCTCCTACGACTTCCCCGGCGACGACACCCCGATCATCAAGGGTAGTGCGCTCAAGGCCCTGGAGAGTGGCGACCCGAACAGTGAGTACGGTAAGAAGATCGGCGAGCTGATGGATGCGCTTGATTCCTACATCCCGCAGCCCAAGCGTGAGACCGACAAGCCGTTCTTAATGCCCGTGGAAGACGTGTTCTCGATCACCGGGCGTGGCACCGTGGCGACGGGACGTATCGAGCGCGGGAAGATCAAGGTTGGCGAGGAAGTGGCCCTGATCGGCTTTGGCTCGGACAAGAAGACCGTGATCACCGGGGTCGAGATGTTCCGGAAGTTGCTCGACGACGGCCAGGCTGGCGACAACGTGGGTCTTCTCTTGAGAGGTATCAACAAGGAGGACGTGGAGCGCGGGATGGTGCTGGCCAAGACGGGGAGCATAACGCCTCACACCAAGTTCAACGCCGAAGTGTACGTCTTGACCAAGGAAGAGGGTGGGAGACACACGCCCTTCTTCAAGGGATACCGTCCGCAGTTCTACTTCAGAACGACCGACGTAACAGGCTCAGTAGAGCTGCCTGAGGGGATGGAGATGGTGATGCCTGGTGACAACGTTCAGATGACGATCGAGCTCATTACGCCGATCGCGATGGACGAAGGTCTCCGCTTCGCGATCCGCGAAGGCGGCCGCACCGTCGGCGCCGGCGTCGTAACCAAGATTCTCAAGTAACGCAAACAAACTCGAGAGATAGTCATGGCAGGAAGAATTCGAATTCGGCTCAAGGCGTTTGACCACGCCGTCATCGACCAGGCGTCAGCGGACATCGTTCGCACCGCCGAGAAGACGGGTGCGCAGGTCAGTGGTCCAATTCCCTTGCCGACAAAGACGAAGCGCTGGACCGTGCTCCGCTCGCCCCACGTCGACAAGAAGTCGCGTGAGCAGTTCGAGCTCAAGACCCACAAGCGGCTGATCGACATTCTCGACTCGCGTGCGGCTACTGTCGACGCGTTGACGAAGCTCGATCTCCCGGCCGGCGTGGATGTCGAGATCAAGGTCGAGTAGCGGGAAGCGGGAACTGAGGACGAATTGAGGATTCAATGATTGGCATAATCGGCAGGAAGCTGGGGATGACCCAGGTCTTTAACGAAGACGGACAACAGATTCCTTGCACCGTGGTGGAGGCGACTCCGAACTCGGTGACCAAGATCCTGAAGAAGGACAAGGCGGGATACGACTCGGTCGAGCTCGGATTCGGCGAGCAGCGTCACGCTCGCGAATCCAAGAAGGGCGAGCGCACCCCGCGGGGCCGTCGCGCGCACAAGGCGATCGTCGGTCACGCAGCGAAGTCCGGACTCACCGTCGCGCCCGAGGTTTTCCGCAGCTTCCGTCTCGACGACGCGATGCTACCGGAGAACCGCAAGGAAATCCCGGCCTACAACCTTGGCGACAAGGTGACTGTCGAGATCTTTGCACCGGGCGAGCAGGTCAAGGTCACCGGCACTTCGAAGGGCCGCGGTTTCCAGGGCGTCGTCAAGCGCCACGGTTTCGGCGGTGGTCCCAACACCCACGGCAACACCAAGCACCGTCGGCCCGGTTCCATCGGCCCCGGCACCGATCCGTCGCGTGTCATCAAGGGCAAGAAGATGCCGGGTCACTACGGTGCGGCGCGCCACACCCAGACCCACCTCCGCATCGAGCGCATCGACGCGGCGCGCAATCTCATTTACATCCGCGGCTCCGTCGCCGGTCCCAGAAACGGGATCGTGCTCGTGAAGAAGCAGGGTTAACGAATGGCAGAGACTACCAATTCCTCGTTGAAGGCAGCGGCGTACACCGCGGGCGGCACCGAGCGCGAGCGCCTGGATCTGCCGGGCGATCTGTTCGACGGCACCATCAACATGCCGGTGATGCACCAGGCTGTTAAGGCGTACCTGTCGAATCAGCGGCTCGGCCTCGCCTACACCAAGACGCGCGGCCTCGTCACCGGCGGCAATCAGAAGCCGTGGAAGCAGAAGGGAACCGGCCGCGCCCGTCAGGGCTCGCGTCGCGCTCCGCACTTCGTCGGCGGCGGCACCGTCTTCGGTCCAACCGGCCGCAAGTACGTCCAGACCGTCCCGCGCCAGATCCGTGCGCTCGCGCGCAAGAGCGCGCTGAACGCGCGCGCCGGCGAGGATGCGCTGATCGTGATCGACAACTTCAACTACGACAAGCCGAGCACCAAGCAGCTGCTGTCGCTGTTGGGCGCGCTGGCGGTTACCGACAAGAAAGTTCTGGTGCTGACCGACGGCCTCAAGCAGAACGTGTTTCTGAGCGGCAGAAACCTGCAGCGTACCCACGTGATGCCGTACGCGGATGTCTCGACGTACCACATTCTGTGGTCCGACGTCGTGCTGGTCGAATCCAGCGCGCTCGGTTACGAGCTCGAAGGAATCGAGGAGAAGCCGCGCGCCGCGGGAAGCGGGAAGCGCGAGGCGGCAGGCGGAAAATCTGATCGTGCTGCCAAAGCCGAAGCGAAGGCAGAGGCCAAAGCCGCCAAGAAGTCGGCAGCCAAGAAAACCGCTCGCAAGGCACAGGCGAAGACAGCCAAGCCGAAAGCGAAGACCGCAAAGAAGCCGGCGGCGAAGAAATCATCCGGCAAGAAGAAAGGAAAGTAAGCCATGCCAACACTGACACAGACCATCGTCACTCCGATCGTCACCGAGCAGACCTCGGCGGCGTATCAGGACCGTGGCGAGTACGCGTTCCGCGTGCACCCGGAAGCGACGAAGACCCAGATCAAGAAAGCGATCGAGGAGCTCTTCAACGTCAAGGTCACCGGCGTCTGGACCTCGAACCACCGCGGCAAGCATCGCCGCGTCGGTCAGACGGTCGGCCGTCGTCCGCACTGGAAGAAAGCCGTAATTCGCCTGGCAGAAGGCGATTCGATCGAAATTTTCGAGGCGTAAATCATGGGCGTTCGTCAATTCAAGCCTGTAACCAAGAGCTCCAGGTTCCGCTCGGTCTCCGATTTCTCGGAGATCACGCGCGACCACGGCGAGAAGTCGCTGATGGAGCCGCTCAAGAAGTCAGGCGGCCGCGACAATCACGGCCACATCGCGATGCGCCGCATTGGCGGTGGTCACAAGCGCATGTACCGCGTGATCGACTTCAAGCGCAATAAGCACGGGGTCGCCGCGACGGTGCGCGAGATCGAGTACGATCCCAACCGAACGGCGCGCATTGCGCTGGTCGAGTACGAGGACGGCGAGAAGCGCTACATCCTGCACCCGCGCGGTCTGTCGGTTGGTGACAAGATCGTCTCGGGTCCCGGCGCCGACAGCCGCATCGGCAACACCCTGCCACTGAGAGAGATTCCGCTGGGCACCGACGTCCACAACGTCGAGCTCAAGCCCGGCAAGGGCGGCCAGATGGCGCGGTCGGCGGGAACCGCTCTCGAGGTGATCGCCAAGGAAGGCGAATACGTGACGCTGCGCATGGCGTCGAGCGAAGTGCGAATGGTGCACGGCAACTGCCTCGCCACCATCGGCACCGTCGGCAACGCCGAGCACGAGCTGTTGTCGCACGGCAAGGCGGGCAAGAGCCGCTGGCTCGGCAAGCGTCCGAAGGTTCGTGGTGAAGTCATGAACCCGGTCGATCACCCGCACGGTGGTCGCACCCGCGGCGGACGCAACGTCGTCGACAAGTGGGGCAACAAGGAAGGCGTGAAGACTCGCAACAAGCACAGACCATCGCAGCGCCTGATCGTTCGCGGTCGCAAGCGCGGCAAAGCAACGCAGTAACCAATTCTGAGAATCGGATATGGCGAGAAGCATTAAGAAAGGTCCGTACGTCGAAGATGCGCTGATGACGAAAGTCTCGGGCATGAACGGCAGAAACGAGAAGCGGGTGATCAAGACCTGGGCGCGTGCCAGCACGATCATCCCGGATTTTGTCGGCCACACCTTCGCGGTTCACAACGGCAACAAGTTCATCCCGGTCTACGTGACGGAGAACATGGTCGGGCACAAGCTCGGCGAGTTCGCGCCGACGCGTCTCTTCCGTGGCCACACCGGCGCGGTGAAGGCGACCGACAAGAAGGCGGCAGGAGTTCCGACGGGCGGGCCAGGTTCCGCTCCGGCCGGTACTCCCGCGAAAGGCACTCCGGCGGTCAAATGAGCGAGAGATCCAGGACCCGCGCGGCGCGTCACGCCGCTGAGCGAAAGGGCGTCTCGAGCGCTATCCAGCGTACGACACGCCAGTCGCCGTACAAGATGAGACTCGTCGTCGATCAGATCCGCGGCAAGGATGTGAACGAGGCTCTCGGACTGCTTCGCTTCTCCAAGAAGCACGCTGCGAAGCAGATCGAGAAGGTGCTCAACTCAGCCGTCGCCAATGCCGAATTCAAGTCGAGGGAGGGCAACGAGCCCATCGACGTCGATACGCTCTACATCAGTCACGCGATCGTGAACGAGGGACCGGCACTGCGTCGATTCATGCCGGCGGCCCAAGGTCGCGCGACTCCGATCAGAAAGAGAACCAGTCACGTCGAGATCATCCTCGACGCCCGCGAAGAGAAGAGGGGGAGAGGTAACCGCTAATGGGCCAGAAAACACATCCGATCGGCTTTCGCCTTGGCGTCTCCAAGACCTGGAGATCCCAGTGGTACGCGAACCGCGATTTCCCGTCGCTGCTGCGCGAGGACGAGCTGCTGCGCAAGTATCTCAAGGCGCGGCTCGGTCACGCGGCGATCGCCGACATCCGCATCGAGCGGAAGCCCGGTAAGGTCGTCGTCACCATTCACACGGGCCGTCCGGGCGTCGTCATCGGTAAGAAGGGCGCCGAAGTCGATCAGCTTCGTGACGAGCTCTCGCGGCTCTCCGGCAAGGAAGTCGGAATCAACGTCGAGGAGATCAAGCGTCCCGAGCTCGATGCACAGCTCGTCGCCGACAACATCGCGAACCAGCTGGCGCAGCGCATCTCGTTCCGTCGCGCCATGAAGCGCGCGGTGCAGAGCGCGATGCGCATGGGTGCGGGCGGAATCAAGATCAAGTGCGGCGGCCGTCTCGGCGGCGCCGAGATCGCGCGCGTCGAGGGATATCACGAGGGTCGTGTACCTCTCCACACGCTGCGCGCCGACATCGATTACGCGACTTCGACTGCGAAGACAACCTTCGGCACCATCGGTGTGAAGGTCTGGATCTTCAAGGGCGAGATCGTCGAAGATCGCCGCGGCAAGACCTACTCGACTGGCGTCTAAGGAGAAATCGGGATGCTTAGTCCGAAGCGCGTAAAGTTCAGAAAGAGATTCAAGGGCCGCACGAAGGGACTGGCCACTCGTGGCAACGAAGTCTCGTTCGGAAAGTACGGCCTCAAGGCAGTCGAGCCCGGCTGGGTGTCGAACCGGCAGATCGAGGCGGCGCGTGTGGCTCTGACGAGACACATCAAGCGCGGCGGCAAGGTCTGGATCCGGATTTTCCCAGACAAGCCGATCACCAAGAAGCCGGCCGAGACCCGGATGGGTAAGGGCAAGGGCTCACCCGAGGGATGGGTGGCGGTGGTGAAGCCGGGACGAGTGATGTTCGAGCTCGAGGGCGTGACGCCGGAGATCGGACGCAAGGCGATGGCACTGGCCGCCGCCAAAATCGGAGTGAAGTCGAAGTTCGTAATGCGTGAGGAGGCACACACGGATGCTGGCTAAGGACATTCGCGAGCTGAGCGAGGCGGACATCAATGCCCGCATCGCCGAGCTGGAGCGCGAGAGATTCAATCTCCGCATTCAGTCCGGCACCCGCACGCTCGACGACCCGCTTCGGTTGCGGGTGATCCGCCGTGATGTGGCGCGGCTCAAGACGGTGCTCAAGGAGAAAGTGATCGGCATCATCGCCAGCGGGACGCGGGAAGGCGGAAGTGCCAAGCGTGAGGAGACCGGCGGGAAGCGCGAAGCTGGGCGCGGCGGTCGGCAGGCGAGACGAGTAACGGGAAGACGCGGTCGCAAAGCGGCCACTGCGACCACCCGTGCGAAAAAGAGTAAGAGGGCTTAATGGCGGAATTGGCGAAGACAGCAGGCGCGGCGATCGAGCGAAGCTCGCGGAAGACGCGGGTCGGCATGGTCGTCAGCGACAAGATGGCGAAGACCGTGGTGGTCTCGATCGAGCGCAGAGTCCAGCATCCGGTGTACGGCAAGATGGTCCGCCGCACCAAGAAGCTGAAGGCTCACGATGAGCAGAACGAGGCCAAAACGGGCGACACCGTCCGCATTATGGAGACCCGGCCCTTGTCGAAGGACAAGCGGTGGCGCGTGGTCGAGATCATCGAACGTGCACGTTAACGGAGAAGACCAGTGATCCAGCAGGAATCGGTGGTCAAGGTTGCGGACAACTCGGGCGCGAAAACGGCGCTCGTGATCCGCGTGCTCGGCGGAACCCGCCGGCGCTACGCGTCGCTCGGCGATGTCGTCATCGTCGCCGTGAAGAACGCGCTCCCCAACGGCACCGTGAAGAAGTCGGACGTCGCGCGCGCGGTGGTGGTGCGTACGGCCAAGGAGACCCGCCGCAAGGACGGCTCCTACATCCGCTTCGACGAGAACGCAGTGGTGATCATCAACGACCAGGGCGAGCCGCGAGCGACTCGTATCTTCGGACCCGTGGCGCGCGAGCTCCGCGAGAAGAAGTACATGAAGATCGTCTCGCTCGCTCCAGAGGTGATATAAAGTGAGAGTCCTCAAGTACAGAAAGACGGCGAAGAAGCGCCTCCACGCGCGTCACGCCGAGAACTCGAAGCGGATGAAGCTGCGGGTGTCGAAGGGTGACACCGTGCGGGTGATGCGCGGCGAGGACAAGGGCAAGGAAGGCAAGGTCATCAGAGTGCTGCTCAAGAGCGGCCGGGTGGTGATCGAAGGCGTGAACCTCGTCAAGATGCACCGCAAGGCGCGGACTGCCGAAGAGGAGTCGGGAATCAGAGAGGCACCGGCACCGGTGCACTCATCGAACGTGATGCTGCTCGATCCGAAGTCGGGCCAGCCGACGCGGACGCGGGCACGCATCGACGAAGACGGAACCAAGGAACGCGTCAGCGTCAGGAACGGGGAGCCGATTCCCCGGGTGCGCTGAGCGAGGACATAGATAATGGCGACCAAAGAGAAGAAGCAGGGGAAGAAGCGCGAAGTCCAGGCGCAGGTCCAGGCGGAGCACGCCGGAAAGGATCTGCCCGTGCCGCCGCCGCGGCTTCGCGTCTACTACGAGAAGACAGTCCGTGACCGGCTGAAGAACCAGTTCGGCTTTACGAACGTGCATCAGATCCCGACTCTGGAGAAGATCGTGATCAATTGCGGCGTCGGCGAAGCGATCAAGAACGCCAAGGTTCTCGATACGGTGGTGTTCGAGCTGAGCATCATCACCGGCCAGCGTCCGGTCAAGAAGAAGGCGAAGAAGTCGATCGCCAACTTTGGGCTCCGGCAGGGACAGGAGATCGGAGCGGCGGTGACGCTGCGCGGTGCCAGGATGTGGGAGTTCCTCGACCGGTTCGTGACGGTCGCGATCCCGCGCATCCGCGATTTCCGCGGCGTCAACACGCGCTCGTTCGACGGACGCGGCAACTACACGCTCGGCGTCAAGGAGCAGATGATCTTTCCGGAGATCAACTACGACATGGTCGAGCAGATCCACGGCATGGACATCACCTTCGTCACGTCGACGAACAAGGACGACCAGGCGTTCGCGCTGCTGCGCGAGCTGGGGATGCCTTTCCGCGGCGACGACAAGCCGATCATCACGCAGAACCAGTAGTCAACCAACAGAAGAGAGACAGAGATGGCACGTAAGGCCATGGTGGAGAAGTCAAAGCGGAAGCCGAAATTCGGGGTGCGGCAGCACAATCGCTGCGGGCGGTGCGGAAGATCGCGCGCGTTCCTCAGAAAGTTCGGCGTCTGCAGAATCTGCTTCAGAGACCTCGCGCTCTCGGGCTACATCCCGGGCGTGCGCAAGGCGAGCTGGTAACCATTCATTTCTATACGTCCGAACCGCGGGGCCGCTAAGCTGCGACTGCTGACCTGGTTGGGATACGGTAGAACGAGGAAAACGATTTAATGAGCATGACAGATCCGATAGCCGATATGCTCACGCGCATTCGCAACGCCTGCGGGGCGAAGCACCGTCGCGTGGACATGCCGGTCTCGAAGCTGAAGGTGGAGATCGCGAAGATCCTGAAGGAGAACAACTTCATTCAGGACTACAAGACGCTCGATACGGAAGAGGGAAGGCAGACGCTGCGCGTGGTGCTCAAGTACGCGCAGGGGGGGCAGCCAGTCATTCGCGAGCTGCGTCGCGTATCTACGCCCGGGCTCCGCAAGTACGTCGCCGTCGCTGAAATTCCGAGAGTGCGCAACGGCCTCGGCATGGCGATCCTCAGCACGTCGCAGGGCGTGATGTCGGACCGTCAGGCGCGCCAGGCGCGGACCGGCGGCGAGCTGCTCGCCCTCGTCTGGTAAGGGAGAACACAGAGAATGTCACGAATTGGAAAGCATCCGGTCGCCGTCCCGAAGGGAGTGACCGCTGAAGTCAAAGGGAATACGGTTCACGTGAAAGGCCCGAAGGGCGAGCTCGAGCGCACCCTTCATCCGGAGATGAAGGTCACGCTCAACGACGGTCAGATCACCGTCGAGCGTCCGTCGGACGAATCCAATCACAAGGCCCTCCACGGGCTCAGCCGCACTCTCGTCGCGAACATGATCGAGGGTGTCACCAAGGGCTTCAAGAAAGAGTTGGAGCTGGTGGGAGTCGGCTACAAGGCGGATCAGCGGCCGTACGGGCTTCAGCTTGCGCTCGGCTTCTCGCATCCCGTGAAGTACGAAGCGCCGAAGGGAATCAAGCTGAGTGCACCGCAGCCGACGATGATCGTGATCGAAGGCGCGAACAAGGAGATCGTCGGCCAGGTCGCGGCGGAGCTGCGCAGCATCAGGCCGCCCGAGCCCTACAAGGGCAAGGGAATCAAGTACGTTGGAGAACAGATCCGCCGCAAAGCTGGAAAGGCGGGTAAGGCGGGAGCCAAGTAATGCCCAAAATGGCGAGACCAAAATCGCGCGATCAGCTTCGCACGCGCCGTCACTTCCGCCTGCGGAAAAAAGTGATCGGCAGCGCCGAGCGGCCGCGGCTGGTGGTGTATCGTTCCATCAAGCACATCTACGCACAGCTGGTGGACGACACCACTCAGCGCACGATCATGACGGTGACCGATTCCGGGCTCAGCGGCAAGCCGACCGAGCGTTCGGTGGAAGTTGGGAAGCGCCTCGCGGAGAAAGCGAAGGATGCCGGTGTGACCCGCGTTGTTTTTGACAGAGCTGGATACAAATATCACGGCCGCGTGAAAGGCGTAGCCGACGGAGCCCGCGAGGGCGGGTTGGAGTTTTAATAAATGGCAGACAACGAGAACGTGACGTCGGAAACGGTTTCAGCGGGCGGCGACAGCCAGCCGGCGGAGCGCCCGCGCGGCGGTGGTAGCGCGCGCAGCGGCGGCGGTGGCGGGCGCGGGGGCCGTGGTGGAGGCGGACGTGGTGGCCCCGGTGGCGGCCGCGGACGCGGCGGCGGTGGCGGTCAGGGCGGCGGCCGTGGCGAAGGCGGTCAGGGCGGTCGCGGCGGTCGTGGTGGTCGCGAGGGCAAAGGCCGCGATCGCGAAGGCGGCCGCGGCGAAGGTGGCAGCGAGCTCGTCGAGAACGTGATCGCAATCAACCGTGTCGCCAAGGTCGTGAAGGGTGGTCGTCGCTTCTCCTTCAACGCGCTCGTGGCCGTCGGTGACGGCCAGGGTCGCGTCGGCTTTGCCACTGGCAAGGCCAACGAAGTCTCGGAAGCAGTGCGCAAGGCTGTGGATGGTGCGCGTCGCAACATGGTGAGCATCCCGATGACGGGCGGGACTATTCCGCACGAGGTCGTCGGCGCTCACGGAGCGGGGAAGGTTCTGATGAAGCCCGCGGCTCCGGGTGCCGGCGTGATCGCCGGCGGCGCGGTGCGCGCGATCATGGAATGCGCCGGCATCGCCGACATTCTGACCAAGAGCCTGGGCTCGACCAATCCGCACAACATGGTACTCGCGGCGCTGGACGGACTTCAGCAGCTGACGACCGTCGAGCAGATCGCGCGCGAGCGCGGCATCGAGGTGTCGAGCATCGGCTATCGCTCACGCGCCAAGTCGAAGGAGGCGGTTGCACATGCCTAGAACACACGTCTGGTGGAGAACCCGCGGGCCGAAGACGACGCCCAAGGACACTCTGACCAAGGGGAAAGTTCGGATCAAGCAGGTGAGAAGCGGCATCGGCCACTCGTGGCGGATGAGGCTGACGCTGGAGGCGCTCGGTCTGCGCAATCACCAGTCTGAAGTGATCAAACAGGATTCGCCCGCACTGCGCGGGCAGATCAAGCACGTGCGTCATCTCGTCGAAGTGACGCCGGTAGAGGATTAACAGTGGCTACTAAAACAAAGGCTCAGGTGGAGAAGGTCGGCCTGCACAATCTGGTTCCTGCCCCGGGCTCGCACCGGAACCGCAAGAGACTCGGACGTGGTCCGGGCTCGGGCACCGGCAAGACGTCGGGCAAGGGACACAAGGGCATCAAGGCGCGCGCGGGCCACCACGGACCGGGCGGGGGGAAACCCCAGTTCGAGGGCGGCCAGATGCCGATCACGCGGCGCGTGCCTAAGCGCGGGTTTACTAATATCTTTCGCGTAGAGCACCAGGTCGTCGGCTTCGATGATCTTGCGACGCTGCCCGAAGGCGCCGAGGTCACCGAAGCGACATTGATCGAGGCTGGATTGATTCGTAAAGGAAAGGGGCCGGCGAAGATTCTGGCGAACGGCGATGCCGCGAAGGGTGTCGTCGTGCGCGGCATCAAGATGAGCGCTGGCGCTCGGCAGAAACTCGAAGCGGCCGGAGGCCGGGTAGAGAACTAAATGGCGCAATCAGCCCCAGCGGCGGCAGTAAGCAACATCTACAACACGCCGGAATTACGAGACAAGATCGTCTTCACTTTCATCTGTCTCGTGATCTACAGGGTCGGCTCGCACATCACCGCGCCGGGCATCGACGTCGTGGCACTGACCGATTTCTTCGCCAACAGAGGCGGCGGCGGTCTGCTCGGTCTGTACGATCTGTTCGTGGGCGGCGGCCTTTCCCGTGCGACGGTCTTCGCGCTCGGCATCATGCCGTACATCTCGGCCAGCATCTTCATTCAGATTGCCCAGGCGGTCGTCCCGACCGTCGAGAAGATGCAGAAGGACGAGGAAGGCAGAAAGCAGGTGACCCAGTGGACCCGCTAC
>Ga0310811_10004511_pt1 | contig 17486 bp, 18 predicted proteins | sample YCmetagenome_FD_207642 | JGI IMG/M metagenome (GOLD analysis project Ga0310811, IMG submission 207642) | Soil microbial communities from experimental microcosm in Duke University, North Carolina, United States - YC | ecosystem: Engineered > Artificial ecosystem > Soil microcosm > Unclassified ...
TCGGCAAAGTGATGCCCGCGACCTGCGCCAGCTCGCTCACCGTCAGCGCGCGCCCGTCCATCAGCGCGGTCAGCATGTTGGTGCGCGCCGGGTCGCCGATCAAAGCGGCGATTTCGGCGATGTAGGGCCCTTCTCTCATGGTTCGATCTGTACCGAACCATCGCCGCGGCCGGTATCGCTAAAGTGCGCGGACACTTTGGAGATGACCGAATGATCACCTGCTTCATCCGCTACGATATCGAGCCCTGGGGCCGCGACGCGTTCGTCGATTATGCCCGCGCCTGGGGCCAGGCGATCCCCGAATGTGGCGCCGATCTGATCGGCTATTTCGCCCCGCACGAGGGATCGGCGACAGCGGCGTACGGCCTCTACAACATCGAAAGCCTTGCCGAATACGAAGCCTATCGCGCGCGGCTCAAGGAGCATCCGCTCGGCCGCCAGAATTTCGCCTTCGCCAAGGAACAGCGCTTCATCCGGCGCGAAGACCGCATCTTCCTGGCCAGGGTCGACCGGTGATCGCGGTGATCTTCGAGGTCGAGTCCGCCGACGGTCGCCGCGACACCTATCTCGACATCGCCGCGCGACTGAAACCCGAACTGGAGGCGATTAACGGGTTCATCTCGGTCGAGCGGTTCGAGAGCTTAGCCAATCCCGGCAAGATGCTGTCGCTGAGCTTCTTCCGCGACGAGGCGGCGGTCGCGGCGTGGCGCAACACCGGGGACCATCGTCGCGCGCAGGCGGCGGGACGTGGCGGCGTGTTCGCGGCGTATCGGTTGCGGGTGGCGGCAGTGCTGCGCGACTATGGTATGACGGAGCGGGAGGAAGCGCCGGAGGACAGCCGGGCGGCGCACGGGGTTTAGCAGCGATCGTTGCCGTGCCGTCATACAAATATAGCGTTGACTATTGTTTTCGCGCGCTCTTTGATCGGCTTGATCACCCCGCTTGTGCCATTGCGGCCGAGACAATGGGGAGGCGGGAGAGGCGAGCATGCGGAGGCGTGAATTCGTACTGGCGACGGGCGCGACGATTGCCGCACCCGGGCTGATCGCGGCGTCGAAGTCCGGGGCACAGCCCGCCGTGCCGGCCTTTCCAGCCGATTTCCTGTGGGGCGTGGCGGCATCCTCTTATCAGATCGAAGGCGCGGTAAACGAGGACGGTCGCGGAAAGTCGATCTGGGACACCTATTGCCACCAGCCCGGTACTATCGCGGGGAACGCCAATGGCGACATCGCGTGCGATCACTATCATCGGTATCGCGAGGACGTCGGGCTGATCAGCCAGCTTGGCGCGCGGACCTATCGCTTCTCGATTGCCTGGCCGCGGATCCAGGCCGAGGGCCGCGGCGCGGCCAACCCCAAGGGTCTCGATTTCTATTCACGGCTGGTCGACGAATTGCTGGCCAAGGGCGTCGCGCCGATGCCGACGCTGTTCCACTGGGATTTGCCGCAAACGCTGCAGGATGCCGGTGGCTGGCAGAACCGCGACACCTGCGATCGGTTCGCGGATTATGCGCAGATCATGGCGGAGCATCTCGGCGATCGCGTGCCGCGCTGGATCACGCATAACGAGACCTTCATGCATCACGTTTTAGGCCATGTTCTCGGCGTCAATGCGCCGGGACTGAAGCTCGATATGCCGCAATCCTTTCCGGTCGCGCATCACTTGCTGTTGTCGCACGGCAAAGCTGTCCAGGCGCTCCGCACGACGGCGAAACGCAAGGCGCAGATCGGCATCGCCCAGAATCTGGCGATGGTGCGGCCGGCCGATCCGGCGCGCGATGAGCCCGCCGCTCAGGCCATGACGCTCTATTATTGGGGATTGCACGTCGATCCACTGCTGCTCGGCCGCTACCCCGCGGAATTGCCGGACGCCCTGACCGCGACGGCCGTGCGGGACGGCGACCTCAAGATGATCGCCCAGCCGCTCGATTTTCTCGGCGTCAATTATTACAATACCGACTTCATGCGCGTCAGCCCGCCGGGCAGCGCACAGCCGATCGAGGAAGCGCCACCGCCGGCGACATTCGCGCGAACCGCGATGGGCTGGCCGGTCGACCCGCAAGGCATGACCGATGTGCTGCTCGGCTTACGCGACCGCTACGGCACGGCGCTGCCCCCGATCATCATTACCGAGAACGGCGCGGCCTTCACCGATAATGTTGTGCGAGGCGCGGTGCATGACGCCGACCGCGTCGCGTTCCTCGACGCCCATATCCGCGCGGTCAGGAAAGCGATGGACGCCGGCATCGACGTGCGCGGCTATCTGGTGTGGTCGATCCTCGACAATTTCGAATGGGCCGACGGCTATGGACCACGGTTCGGCCTCGTGCGCGTCGATTACGCCACGCAACGCCGGACGCCGAAGGATTCGTATTATTGGTATCGCAGGCTGATCGGAGGTCAGGCGGGGGCGGGAAAATGATGCGATTTACGGCGGCAAGGCATCCAGATCTCCGCGCCAGCTTTGTGCCCGACCATCGGCTAAAAGGTTACGGTACAGCCGGTAATCGACATCCCCGAAGATAAGGTCTGCTGTCGGCGATTTCCGCATTGGGTCGCGTTATAGGGAAGCAGGCTAGCATCGAGCAAGAAAGAGGAGCCATGCGGCTATCCTAGCAAGCTAAATAACACGGCGGCTAAACTAGCTCCAATTTAGCGCCGTCAGTAAACTGCCTGCGTATTTCCGTAACCACCGTTCGACTGACATGCAATCATGCGCTGGAAAGAGTGGAGTCTAAAGTAAAATTTTTTCGCTGAGATGGCCATGCTATGTCATCGTAACCACGCGTGTCACTTTAGTTCCAATTCATTCAGAATTCCTGACACCTTCTCACGCCAACCACCGGTGAGCTTCGTCTGCAATGTTCTTAGCATATTCAGACCACGATCACCTTCTCCCTTTCGATAATGTAGCAAAGCAAGATATACGGCCTCAGGGGGGTATTTGCTGGCCGAGGAATTCTTTTCCAACGAATCGATCATTCGATCGACGCTGTGGTTTATCTCGAGGAAAGGAATTGCAGTATTATCAATTCCATTTATAATCTCATCAATACCGCCCTTCCCCGTAAGCGGCCACCAAACATCTCGCCCGCACATCAGTTCACCCAAACGAGCACGGATTGTGCACGATGCCTCGTCAACAAATTCCAAGCTGTCTGAACCCCAACATTTAACAAGAACTGACTTTTCCGCTACCCCGACGTTGATGGCAAACGCGTTTCGTGATTTGGATAACTGTAGATCTATTACATCGACGAAATCACATAATACTCTATTCCATGTCGTACCCATTCTACGAAAACCGTATCTCTCTAGGAGATTATCGATTTCCAATATGATCTTGTTCATCAACATCACCAAAACTTCCACCAAGGTTTAGGAGGAGGGGGCGGAGAGGGTGGCCTATAATAAATGGGACGCGCAGGCCGCTCCAGTTGTTGCCTGTAGTTATTTGCCTGCCTAGTGCCAGCAGCACGCCCGGAAGGGGTGTTGGGCTTAAGCTCCATGATTCTCCCGCGCGGCGTGACCACATCAGGTTTGTAAGTCTTTCCATCAGCGCCTCTCATTCTAGGCTCAGATCGCCACCCCGGTTTTTGAGCAACACGCTCAGCCAGTTCTCGATGAGCCTGACGTCCTGCCGCTGTTGCGGCAGTCTCTCCGCCCCTTACTTCAGCTGATAACGCCCTGGCCGCTCGGACCGTCCCCGCGGCTGCAGCATCGCCGAGAGGGTCTTCCGGCCCTCCGCCGATGGCAATCTCCACCGCGGCTAAGGCATATCCTGTGGCATCAATAAGATCACCAAGTGACGGCAAACTGCCGCCCGCCATGCCACAAGAAGCTCCTGAATTTCCGTAGCAACTCCCGGCTTCTTTTCCCGTCGGATCGGTGCGATCAACCGGATCATTCCCAACGTAGGCATAAAGATTATTCTGATCCTTATACCCGATCGGATCAGTCTGCATGAACCGCCCCAGCGTGGGCGAGTACATCCGGGCCTTGTAGTAATAGAGCCCGATCTCAGGCAGCCAGGCTTGCCCGGTGTACTGAAACGTACCGAGGTTGGTTGAGCCTGGAATCCCGTATTCATCGTAACTGTTGAGCGCGATCGCGTTGCCGCTCGCGTCGGTCACGGCGACGATCGACCCCTGCTGATCCGCATGCAGGTACCGCCGCGTGCCCACATCCATCGTCGCGCCATTGTACCAGATGACCGGGTCATCCTCGGCCATGCCGTGAACGTAGCGGGCGAGCATGGTGCCGGCGGCGCTGTACTCGCCCACCAGCTCGTCACCGTCGTAGAGCAAGGTGCGCGTCGACGAGCCCTGTACCTGGTAAAGCCGCCCCAGCGGATCGTAGACGAGCGTCGCGCTCGCCGAGCCACCCATGCCGGTCAGGCGGTTCTCGACATCGTAGCTATAGGTGGTCGCGCCGCTCGCGCGGAGGTTGCCGTTGGCTTCATAAGCCAGCGCGGTGCCGCCTGACGAGGTATATTGGTTCAGGCCGTTGGCGACGTACGCGCGGCTCGTCGTCACATAGTCCTTGAACCGGTAGAGATCGTTGTCGCGGGTCTTGGACGTGATCTGCCCGGCCGGATTGTAATCGGTGAACGAATAGGTGACGTCGCTCGCCGTCCCGTTGAAATCGTGCGCCAGCACCGAAAGCCGTTGCTTCGCATCGTAATAGAGGGTCGAGTTCAGTCCGGAGGCGCGGCTGAGGAAAAAGGGCTGCTCCGCTGGCGTGTAGCCATATTGGAGCAGAGTCCCTCCCGTCCCTTCGTAGCTCCAGTTGAGCCGGTCGAGCCCGTCATAGGCGTAAGTGACCTTAAGCGCGTCGGGCCAGGCCGTGGTCAAGCGATTGTCGTCATTGTCGTAGGCGTGCGCGATCGTCCGGCTGACGCCGCCCATCGCCGTCGTCGTGGAGGTGATCCGCCCGAAGCCATCATATGTGTTGAGCACCGCATCGGCGCCGGTCGCGCTGTCGTACCGCGCCGCCGTCTGCAGGTTGCGCAAATCGTAGGCGTAATAGACGTCGCGCGTAGCCGAAGCTGGCGGGTTGGTGCAGAGGTCGGGATCGAGCGGGCTGGTCGGACAGCCATTGTCCGGCACTGCCTTGACCGTCATCCGGTTGAGCGTATCGAACGCGTAGCGGATGACTCGGCCGTCGCGCTTCATCAGCTTGGCGCGGTTGCCGTTGCGGTCATAAGCGTATTTCTCGCAATCGTCCCCCGCCGTCCTCGTTTCCGACGGACCGGCCACCGCGTTGCCGAACCCGTCGGTCGCCTCGGCGATCGTCCCGATCGTGCAGGCGGCCGAGCTACCGGTCACGGTTTTCGACGGGAACGCCCAGGCGACCAGGCGATCGAGGCCGTCATAGGTGTAGGTTGTAACGTTGCCGTTGGCGTCCTTGAGCGTCTTCTGCTTGCCGTTGTCGGTGTAGGTGTAGGTGACGTAATCCTGCTGGAGTTGCGGCAGACCGTTGGCCGTTGTCTGGCCGTAGGCCTTGATCACCTTCAGCACCTGCCCGGCAGCGTCGTAGACGTTCTTCGTGATACGATCGGGGCCATAGGTGGCGCTGGTCGTTGCCAGTGTGCAGGCGGATGCGGGCAGAGCACCCCACGTCGCCGGGTTCATCCTGACAGCGGTGCAGTCGAGCTCACCCGACATATCGTAGCTATATTGGGTAGCGCCGCTCTGGACCCAGGCCGAAGCGGCAACATCCCAACCCCAGCTAGTCTCCAGCACTTTGCGGTCGAGCGCGTCGTAGCTCGTCTCTGTCTTCGTGAACAAATTGAAGCCCGGCCATGAGGCCGGCGCGATCGCTTCCGATTGCCAGTTCGAGAGTTCGCCCTTTTCGACTCGGATCAGCCGCCCGGCATCGTCATAGCTATTGCGGACCGCCGCATAGTGAAGCGATCCGGCACCGTCAGGATCGGGCGCGATCGAGCCTGTTACCCGCCGCGCCGCGTCGTATCGCGTTGCCGAGGTAAAAGCGGACGGAGAGGCCTGCGCACTCGCCGCCGCCGGCAGAAACATTACCAGCGCGGCGGCCGCCGCGGCCAAGATACGCCGCGCGTTCACGGGCACACCGTCAGACCGGCGCGGGGCTTGGTCTCGCTGATCTTATTGCCCAACGCATCGTAGCCGTAGCAGGTCCGGAGCGTGGTGATCGTTCCGCCGACATCGGCGGTGACCGTCGTTCCGCGCAACAACAGATTATTGGGTCCGCTGTCCGGCCCGTAATCGTAGATCGTGACGACTTCGTCGGGCGCGCCGCCAGCACAGGCATCAGCCGCGATGTTGGTCGCGGTCGTCCGGCAGGTCTTCTCGCTGGTCAGCAAATAGACGCCGTCCGTATTCTGGACGTAGCCACCAGCCCCATTGCTGATCCATGCCTTGCGCAAAGTATAGCCATAGCGCTTGACCGGGGCGACCGGCGTGCCTGCGCCGTTTACTGGCGCCGCAGGCTCGGTCTCGGTCAGGATGCCTCCATGGGTCGGATCGTAGGTAAAGGTCGTCACGTTCCCCTTAGCATCGGTCGTCGACGTCGGCTTGGCGCACGACACATGATGAGTGCAGTCATAGGTTGCGGAGGTGATGACATCTGCCAGCCCACTTCCCGGCTTGGACACCTTGCGGATCTGCAGGATGTTCTGCTCGACATTGTCCCAGGTGTAGTATGTCTTGATGCCTTCCGGATCGAGCATCCATTGCAACTGGGTCACATAGCAGCGGTTATGGTAGGTCGGCGGCAAGTTCGCCTCCGCGTTCAAATCACAATAATGAAATTTGGTCGTGCGGTTGAGCGGATCGGTCACGGTGACGGGGCCGCTGGTCTGTTGAAACTCGACCATCCCGACATTGGTCGGCGTACATGGATAGAGGTGGCACACTCCCCCTGCTCCCGTCCCAGGCGTGACAGGAAAATCGAACACCACGCTGCTCGTACTTCCATTGTTGTCGGTATAGCTCCCGCCCGCGACACTTTGCGGAACGCCATCAACTTCGGGCGGGAAATTATAGGTGTAGGTGTAGGTCCTGCCGTCGGCGAAGCTCTGGTAGCCGACATTTTCCTGCGCGACGCCCTCGCTATTGGACCGCACGTCAACATAGTTGGTCAGCCACGGCGCGCTGGCGCCGGGTTTCTTGAACCCCATCGCCATCTCGATTCCCGATGTGGCATAAGTGTAGGACCAGATCTTGCCGGCCGCATCGGTCACGCTGGCCAGCCGATCGCCATTATAAGTCGTATAACCATAGCTCGCGGTGGCCGGGGCCCCGATCGGGCAAGAACCAGAGACCGGAAGCGGTCCAAGTGCGAGATTTAGGACGCAAGCTTTCGACGCCAGGTTCCAGTTAACACCAGCATATTCGAACAGCAGAGCATAACCGCGCGAACTCGTGACCGATTTGAGGCGCGCGCGGTTCGTTCCGGTCGCTTGAGCTTCATATGCAAGCGCGAATTTGGTGCCGTCGGGAAGAATGACCGATGTCGCAAAGGCGCAGGCGATCATCGCCGAACAATCGCTGCTCCCCGGCGACCTGAATACGACCTGCGTTCCATCACTGGCGGTATAAGTGTAGATAGCCGTGCCTGCATTGCGGTCGCCGCTATACGTGAGCCCGCCCCAGCCTGCCTTCGACTCGACGGAAAAAGGAGCGGTCGAACCGGCCCGAAATGTCTGTGCGCGGCCACCGTAATAGACGCTGACCTGATAGTCCTGCCCGCTGCCGTTGTTATAATTTCCCTGCTGAATATTGATCCGCTTCTGGGTCAGCATGATGTCCCAGCTGTGCGAGAAATTGGCGAAGGGATTGATGTGTCCCTGAACTTGATATTCCAAGCTTCGCGTCAGCGCCAACGTTCCGCCGCCATCCGACGACCCTGCCGAAAGATCGATGCTCTTATAGACATATTGGCCGGTTCGCATGTCGACGCCGCCTGGAGCGACCGCGTATTTCTCCGCGGGAACCGTTTTTAACGTGCCCGTGCCGTCTTGCGCCGACGCGTTGGTTGCAATCAGGGTCGCGGCGAGAGCCGCAATGCATATGACGACGAGTTTCATTCCCCCCCCCCCGGATATTCAGTTAATCGTACCAACCCCCGCGCAATCGACGCTCAAGGCGTGGGCGTGGGCGTGGGCGTGGGCGTGGGGCACGCGGCCGGCGTGCCGGTCGCCACGTCGTAACGCATCCGGTTCCCAGCGGCGTCGAAGCAGGTTCCGGTCCTGCGGCCGCTGTTGGTCCCGCCAGTGATAGCTGAGCCCTTCAATCGCCCCAACCCGTCATAGGAATAGGTCGTCGTTTCCTGCGCCAGCGCGCTGCACGACAGAATGGCGGCCGCCGCGATTGAACCTGCAAGCCAGACCTTGGCGCGACTCATGGAATTCCCCCTGCTCAAGCAGAAGAGAGCATGCGCGGCGAAAGCGATGCAACGAGAGATGCATCCATTTTCGAGCTAGTTAAGGGTTGACGCGCAGGCTTCTACCCACGTCCGCTCAAGCGAATCTCTTGCCCAATCTCCTGGAGACGGTGATCGGCGAAACAACAGCGAGAGGCCTCAAACCGCCTTCGCCAGCACCTTCTTCAACCGCGCATGCGCCGACGCCTTGATCTGGCATACCCGCGCCGCGCCGACGCCGAGCACATGCCCGATCTCTTCGAGGTTTAGTTCCTCGACATAATAGAGCTGTACCACCTGCGCCTCGCGCTCCGGCAAAGCGGCGATCGCGGTCACCAGCGTCTCGCGCAGATCGGCCTCGGCGAGTTGCTCGAACGCGTTGGGCTCGTCGGACATGAACCAGGGGCCGTCATCGCTATAGACCTCATCCAGCGAGTCGAACCGAACCGCCTCCGCGCTGGCATAATCGGCACGCAGTTTCTCGACCGATATCCCGAGCTTTTCGGCGACATCGGCTTCGGCCGGCGGCTTGCGGTCGACGGTCAGCGCGGCGACCGTTTCCTGATATTGCTTGCGCCGCCGCATCGCACCGCGGGTCAGGGTCGCCTGGCGCCGGAGCTGGTCGATCATCGCGCCGCGCAAGCGCGTGGCGAGATATTGTTCGAACGTCACCTGGCCGCGATCCTCGAAGCCGTGGATCGCCTCGACCAAAGCGACCAGCCCGATCTGGACCAGATCCTCGACCTCGCACACGCCCGAAATGCTGCCATGGACGTGCCAGGCGATGCGGCGGACGAGCGGCGAATGCTTGCGCACCAGGGCATCGATATCGGCGCCAGCGCGACCATAGGTCAGCGGTCCCTCGATAGTTCCCGGGGCGACCGGTTGGGCGTTGGCGAACGCGCTCCTCATCGGTTCCGCGCTCATGCCGCGAGCGCCTGGGGTGCGCCGATGACGGCGACGACTTCGACGGATTTCTCTTCTGGCACTTCGAAGAAACTCATCACTGGAGTGTCGGGGAGGCAGGTCTTGACCAGCTTGCGGATCGCGAGGCGGATCGAGGGCTGGACGACGAGCGCGAACGGCTTGGCTTCGGCGACGAGCGGCGCCGCGGCCTGTTGCAGGGCGTCGACGATGCGGCGGCCGAGATCGGGTTCGATCGTGTGGCGGCGCGACGGGTCGGAGCGGACCGCCTGGCCGAGCAGCCCTTCGAGCTGCCCCTCCAGGGTCATCACGCGCAGCGGTTCGTGGACGCCGCACAATTTCTGGATGATCAGCCCGCCGAGATCGGGGCGGATCGCCTCGATAATCTCCTCGGCATCGACCGTCTTCTGCGCGGCGACCGCGATGGCCGAGGCGATGCGGCGGAATTCCTTGAGGCTGATGCCTTCCGCCAGCAGGCCCTTGAGCACCTGGGTCAAGGTGGTCAGCGGCAACGGCGCCGGGGTCAGCGCGGCGACGAGTTGCGGATTGCGCTCCTTCAGCCCGTCGAGCAGCGCCTGCACCTCGTCGGCGCCCAGCATGTCGGCGGCATTCTGGCCGAGCTGATGGTTGAGGTGCGTCGCGACGACGGTGCCGGCATCGACCACCAGATACCCCTGGCCGGTCGCCGCATCGGCATCGCCCGGCTGGATCCAGGTCGCGTCGAGCCCGAACGTCGGGTCCTTGGCCTTCTTGCCGCGCAATTCGCCGACGCCCTGGCCAGTGTCGAGTGCGAGCATCTCGTCGGCCGACGCCTGATCCTCGGCGATGACGACGCCGCCGACGATGATGCGATAGGTATAAGGCGCCAGGTTGATGTCGTCGCGGACGCGCACTTGCGGCACGACGAAACCGAGGTCCTTCGACAGCTGGCGGCGGACGCCGGTGATGCGGCCCATCAGCGGCGCGCCGCGGCGCTCGTCGACCAGCGGCACCAGGCCATAGCCGATGTCGAGATGGATCTGCATGCCGTCGCTGACCTCGTCCCAGCCGATCTTCGACAGATCGGGAGCGGGCGCGGCGGGCGCGGGCGGCGGCGGGCGATGCGCGATCTGACGTAGCTTCCACGCGGCAAACCCGGCGATGCCCGCAGCGGCCAACAGCACGAGGTGCGGCATGCCGGGCAGCACGCCGAGCAGCCCGAGGATGCCGGCGACCGGCGTCCAGGTGCGGGCTGAGCCGAACTGCGTGCCGATCTGGCCGGCAAGGTCCTGGCTCGACGTGACGCGGGTGACGATCGCGGCAGCGGCGATCGAGAGCATGAGCGACGGCAGCTGCGCGACCAGCGCGTCGCCGATTGCCAGCAGGATATAATTGTGCGCGGCCGCGCCAACCGACATGCCGTGGCTGACCGGCCCCAGGATCAGGCCGCCGATGATATTGGCGAACAGGATCAGCAGGCCGGCGACCGCATCGCCCTTCACGAACTTGGACGAACCGTCCATCGATCCGTAGAAGTCGGCCTCGGTCGACACTTCGATCCGGCGCGCCTTGGCTTCGTCGGGCGTGATCAGGCCGGCATTGAGATCGGCGTCGATCGCCATCTGCTTGCCGGGCAAGGCGTCGAGGGTGAAGCGCGCCGACACTTCGGACACGCGCCCCGCGCCCTTGGTCACCACGATCAGGTTGATGATCACCAGGATCGAGAAGACGAAGATGCCGACGACGTAATCGCCGCCGATCAGGAACGACCCGAACGCCTCGATGACGTGGCCGGCCGCGCTCTCACCTTCATGGCCATGGACCAAGACGACGCGGGTCGAGGCGACGTTGAGGCCGAGGCGGAACAAAGTGGCGAAGAGGAGGACGGTCGGAAAGGCGGAGAAATCGAGCGGCTTTTGCGCGTTCAAAGCGACCATCAGTACCGCGAGGCTGATCGCGATATTGGTGACGAAGAAGATATCGAGCATGGCGGCCGGGATCGGCACGACCATCAGCACGACGAGGAGCAGGATCGCGCCCGGAAGGGCGGCGTTGCGGACGTTGCCGGCGAGCAAATTCTTCAAAACAGGCGGCACGCGTTACGCTCCCAGGCTCGCAAGCATCAGATAGGCCAGCCGCGCATTGTCGGGCGTCGGGCGGAGAAGGTTCACCGCGCTGGCGTCGGCCGTGGGCGTGGCGGCGCCGGCCTGGGCGCCGTTGACCCGCGCCAGCGCGGCTTTCGCCCAGTCTGCGGCGGTACGGCTGGTATCGCCGCTGCCGGTGATGACCTCGGCATTGGGGCCGAGCCCCGTCTGCGCGGCGAGCGAGGCGAAATTGGCCCTGGCAGTCTCGAACGCGCTGGTACCATAGGCCTTGGCGAAGGCCGTCGCGCCCGATCCGTCGAGCGCGTCGGAGGCCAGGCTGGTGGCGCCGACCTTGGCCGCGCCCTTGTCGAGCTTGGCGGCGAAGCGCTGATAGATGTCGCCCAGGCTGCGGGCGTTGCCGCCGGCATCGTAGAAGATCGAGCGGTTGGCGCGGGCGGCGGCAGGGAACATCGCCGCGCCCGATGCGCCGGGATTGCTCTGCATCGTCTGGAGGAACGACTTGGCGCCGGCGAGACCGAGGAAATGCGCCATGTAGAGGTCGGTGCCGGTGGCGCCGCGGCCAAGCGAGCTTTCGAGCGATGCCTGATTGTCGGAGGCAAACTCGGCCGCCATCGTGGCGGACACTTCGGGATTGTTCCTGAGGTTGAGGATCGCGCTCTTCATTTGCGGATCGCTCACCACCCAGCGATTGCCCGAGCGGGTGATCGCGTTCGACGCCCAACCCAGGCCGTTCTGCGCACCGTGCTGCTTGACGATACCGAGCCATGACTGGTCGATGAATTGATAGAGGCCGGTCGCCGAAGAGGTGCCGGCGCGCGCGCCCGGGTTCAGCCCGCTTTCGAGCTGGGCCTGACCAAGCAGATAGTCGAAATCCATGCCGGTCGAGCGGCTCGCATTCGCGATCGCCGTCCTGACGCGGTCGACATTTCCGGTAAGTGCTACGACGCCGCCCATGGGCTTTGACTGAATGCTCCCTGTTGCAGGGAACACTCAGCAAGGGGCGTGCCAGTTTTGGTTAACGGGGTGTTTTGCCGGGGAAAACTCCCCTCCCGCTTGCGGGAGGGGCCGGGGGAGGGCGTGTCAAATCACCCCTTTGCCTGGAAACATGCCCTCCCCTAACCCCTCCCGCAGGCGGGAGGGGAATAGAAGAGGTTGAATTTGTGTAGAGATTTAAGCGGCAGGCGATCCCGCGAGCACTAGCTTACGCGTATGCCGCGAGATGCCCGTTGGCGCGGTATCCACCGGCAGCGTCACCGGCAAGAATTTGCAGGCGACGACGAACATTTGCCGCCATCAGGTTGCAATAGATCCGCGCAGTCTCGTTCAGCCGGTGCGCTTCCTCCGCGAGTTCGCGCACGCCGGGCTCGAGCATGCCGCCGTCGATCGCCGCAAGCTCGTTGAGCGCGGCCAGCTTTGCGTTGGTCGCCTTGTCGAGCGCGTCGACATCGCTCGACTTCATCGCCGCGATCTCGGCGTGAAGCAGGTCGATTACCTTGATCAGGCCATCACGCCGCGTCATCGATCCATTCCCCCCTTAGCGACAACAGCCGGTCCGCGACCGTCTGCGGGTCGAGCTGGAAGCTGCCATCGGCGATCGCCCGGCGAAACCGGTCGACGCGCGCCGCATCCACCGGAGGCTTTGCGGCGAGTTCCTGTGCCAGCTGGCCCACCGGGTGCGCCGCCTGCATCTGCTGCTCGGGCGTCGCGATGGCCGACGCGATCTTCGCGGCGGCCGCCGCTCCGAGCACCGGAGCGATGCGGGCATTGGGCGTTGAGCCCTTCGGTCCGATCGAGTCCACCATTGTCCACCCTGAAGCGTGTCTGGATCATCGAACGTCCGCCTGCCCGAATTCTTTAGAAAAAATTATTCCGCGCCCGGAATCACGGCTTTACCCGGCTCGACCGCGATCGCCTGGATCGGCGGCTTGCCGTCCTGGACGCGGATCAGCACGCGGGCGCCGGCGGCGGCGTCGGTCGTCGCGACACCGTCCCTGGTCACCGAAAAGCCGCCATCGCCCGCCACCACCGTGACGGGATCGCCGCGCTTGATGACGATCGGCGCCTTGGCCGCAACGACGGGCGCCGCGACCGGCGTCGCGGCAGGCGCCGGAGTGGCCGGCATCATCACCGGCACGAAGATGCGCCATTGCGGGTCGGTGCAGGTCACCACGACCGAATCGTGGCTGTCCGTCCGCCAGTTGAGCGAGACCATCGGACAGACCGCGAGCTTCAGCCGCGTGTCGACCGGGGTACGCGCGCCCCCCGACTCCCCGATCGCGCGACCGGTGAAGCCGGCGACGGCTTTATCGATCAGCGTAGTGCTCTGGAAACTCTGCGCCGCGACGGGGCTCGCCGCGACCATCAGCGCTATGAAGGATAAGGTTCGAGTCATGGTCTTTTCCTGTCGGGATCGCCGGTAAAGCTCATCGTCACCAACGCGATACGGCGGCCGGTTCCCGGCGTCGCGATCATGATACGATCGGCGGCCACGCCATGCGCGATCAGCCAGCTGACGGTGGCGCGAGCGCGGTCGCTGGCCAGGATCTGCGCGCTGCCGGTGGTCGGGTCGCTGTCGGCTTTCGTGCCCTCGGCGCTGCCGGCGATGCGCAGGGTCACGCGCGGATCGCGCAGGCTTTCCATCGCGAAGTCGAGCAGGCCGTCGGTGATGACGATCCTGGCCGAACCTGGCGCGAAGCCGGCGGCGGCGGACGCGAGCGGGATCGGATCGGCGGGTGTGGAGATCGTGGTAGCCGTCGCCGGCTTGCCGCCGAATCCTTCACGAAGTCCCTTGGCCAAAGCCTGGCGATCGGTCGCCTGGACCAGCACGAAGAAGCCGACCAGCAACAAGGCAAGGTCGGCCAGCGTCCATAGCCACAGCGGCCGCGCGGGCGGCGGATCGAGCAGGTCCGTCTCGCTCATACCGCCGCCGGCATGAAGCTGGTCGGCGCCTTGATCCGCCCCTTTTCGGCGAGCGCGGCAAGCGGCGCGACGAGCCGCGTGCGCTCCTCGGCTTCTGCGCGGGCGCGACGGCGCAGGCGAACCGCGACCGGCATCGCGATCAGATTGGCGACCAGCGCCCCATAGAGCGTCGCGAGCAAGGCGACCGCCATTCCGGCGCCGATCGCCGCCGGATCGGTCATCGCCCAGAACATCTTCACCAGCCCGACCAGGGTACCGACCATGCCCATTGCCGGCGCGACCTCGGCGGCGCCCGCCCACATATCGGCGGCGGCGGCATGACGCAGGATGCGGGCGCGGCGGCGCTCGTCGAGCTGGCGCGTAACCTCGTCGGGCGTCGCGCCGTCGACGATTTCGGCGACCGCTGCGGCAACATCGCGGTCGGCGATCACCGAGCGGTCGAGCGCGTGCATGCCGTGCCGGCGCGCGATCCGGCTGAGCGCGGCGACCTGGTCGACCAGGGGTGTCGCGTCGAACGGCTTTCGCGTCAGCGCGCGGAGCGCGGCAACGCCGCGCCCGACATCGCCAAGCGAGGTCCGCAATAAGGTCGCGAACACGGTGCCACCAGCCACGATGCCGATTGCGGCGGGATCGAGGAAAGCGCCGAGCGTGATGGGATCCGTCGTCATATGCGCGATGTCCTGCAAGCATGGTGCCAGTTCGGTCGAAGCGCTGACAGACCCTCACCCTTCCCACTCGGCTGCGCCGAGCGGGCCCCTTCCCTCTCCCGCATGCGGGAGAGGGAGGGAGGCGCGAAGCGCCGGGAGGGTGAGGGTCTGTCGCCTGTCGACTCACTCCCCGGCAAACCGGCAAATTCCGTTGCCGCAACCGGCAAAGCTTTGCCGCTCCTGTCGGCTTGGTGGAGCGAAAACCGGCAAATCCGCCTTTGTCGGGCAATTGGCACGCCCCTTGCTGACCTCTCGCGCAGGATTTCACGCGAGGTGACGGCAATGGCCGACAACACTCTGTTCGGGATACATGGGGCGGCGCTCGAAGTGCGCGGTCAGCGCATGGGCGTGCTCGCCTCGAACATCGCGAACGCCTCGACCCCCGGGTTCAAGGCGCGCGACATCGACTTTCAGCAGGCGCTGTCGGCGGCGACCGGCCCCGGCGGGTTGACCGATGGCGGCCTCGCGGGCGCGACCAAATATCGCGTACCGACGCAGCCCAGCCTCGACGGCAATACGGTCGACCTGTCGACCGAGCAGACCGCGTTCGCCGAAAATGCCGTCCAGTATCAGTCGACCCTTTCCTTCCTGAACGGGCGGATCGGCCAGATCACCCGCGCGCTGAGGGGCGAATAATCATGAGCAACGGACCGATGACGATCTTTCAGGTCTCGGGCCGCGCGATGAGCGCGCAGCTCGTGCGCCTGAACACGACAGCCTCCAACCTGGCCAATGCCGGGTCGGTCGCGAGCTCCGCCGACACGGCCTATCGCACGATCAAGCCGGTGTTCCGCACGAGCTTCGATAAAGCGAGCGGCATGTCGACGGTCGACGTCGAAAGCGTCGTCACCGCCGGCGAGAACCCGACGAAGCGCTACGATCCCGCCAACCCGATGGCCGACAAGGACGGCAATGTCTGGGAATCGGCGGTCGATGAGACCCGCGAGCTGGTCGACATGATGGAGACCAGCCGCAGCTACCAGAACAATGTCGAAGTCATGCAGACCGCCAAGTCGCTGATCCTCGATACCCTCAAGCTCGGGAAATAAGAGATGACCTCGACCTTCGATACCACGCTGGCCAATATCGGCATCGGCCGTACCGGCGCCTCGACGCCGACGGTGGCGCCGGCCGGATCCGGACAGACGCTCGGCCAGGCCGATTTCCTGAAGCTGATGACTGCGCAGATGCAGAACCAGGATCCGTTCAACCCGGTCGACAATACCCAGATGGTCGCCCAGATGGCGCAATTCTCGTCGCTTTCGGGCATTTCCGAGATGAACTCGACGCTGAAGTCGATCGCCGACAAGCTGACCGGCACCTCGGCCAACGACGCGCTCGCTTATGTCGGCAAGACTGTGCTGACCCAGGGCGACACCGCGTTCGGACGCACCACCGGCGGCATTGCCGGCGCGGTCGAGGTCGATAGCGCAGCGAGCGACCTCAAGGTCACGATCCAGGATCAGTCCGGCAACGTCCTCAAGACGCTCGACCTTGGCGCGCAGACCAAGGGTACGGTCAATTTCGACTGGGACGGCAAGACCGAGGCCGGCACCGACGCCGGCGCGGGCCCGTTCAAGGTCGTCAGCAACGCCAATGCCAATGGCGCCAGGGTGGCCACCAACACTTTGGTCTGGGCGCCGGTCACCTCGGTCTCGATGCCCAGCTCGGGCAGCCCCGTCCTCAACGTCGCCGGAATCGGCAACGTCGACCTCTCCGCCGTTCGCCAGATCGGCTGATCCAACCAATCTCCCAAGGAGCCTGAACCATGTCCTTCTACACGTCGCTTTCCGGCCTCACCGCCGCCCAGACCCAGATGTCGACGATCTCGCACAACCTCGCCAACGTCGACACCAACGGCTTCAAGAAGAGCGTCACCGAGTTCGCCGACGTCATCGCGTCGAGCGTCAATCTGTCGCCGACGATGATGGTCGGCGCCGGCACGATGGTGAAGGGTAACGTCCAGCAGTTCAGCCAGGGCAATTTCATCCAGTCGTCCTCGGCGCTCGATCTCGCCATTTCGGGCGACGGCTTCTTCGCGATCAAGCCCCAGCTCAACGGCTCGAACGTCAATTACACCCGCAACGGCGGCTTCAAGGTCGATCCCGACCATTATGTCACCGACGCGCAGGGCAATTATCTCCAGGTCTATCCGGTCGACGGATCGGGCGCGGTCGTCGCGAGCGGCCTCGGCCAGGCCATCAGCCTCCAGCTGCCGGCGACCAGCGGCACGCCGAGCCCGACCCAGAATGTCGGCATGACGGTCAATATGCCGTCGACCGCCGCGGTGCCGACCACCGCGACCTTCGACCGCTTCGACCCGTCCAGCTACAATCAGTCGGCGCAGACCACGGTCTATGACTCGGCGGGCAATCCGCAGACCATGACCACCTATTTCAAGCGCGAGACGACGGGAACGCCGTCGACCTGGTCGGCCTATAGCTTCATCGGCG
>Ga0310811_10004512_pt1 | contig 17486 bp, 8 predicted proteins | sample YCmetagenome_FD_207642 | JGI IMG/M metagenome (GOLD analysis project Ga0310811, IMG submission 207642) | Soil microbial communities from experimental microcosm in Duke University, North Carolina, United States - YC | ecosystem: Engineered > Artificial ecosystem > Soil microcosm > Unclassified ...
GTTGCCTGAGGATGTGCGCCCGTATGGTGATGCAATGGCCAATGCGCTCCGCGAGTCGGACGTTGCGATCGTCGGGATGTCGTGCCGCTTCCCGGGCGCGGACACCGTCGAAGCGTTCTGGAAGAATCTCTGCGCCGGAACCGAATCGATCACGTTCTTTTCCGACGAGGAGCTGCTCGAGGCCGGCGTGCCGCCGTCCCTGCTCGCCAATCCGAACTACGTGAAAGCCGCGCCAGTCCTGCACGACGCCGACATGTTCGACGCGGCGTTCTTCGGTCTCTCGCCGAAGGAAGCAGCGCTCATGGACCCGCAGCATCGCCTGTTTCTCGAGGTGGCGTGGGAAGCGTTCGAGAACGCCGGTTACGATCCGTATGGCTATCCGGGGAAGGTGGGTGTCGCTTCGGCGTGCGGCGGCGTCGTCTCTAGCTATCTGATCGCCAAGGCGGATCACAGCGAGTTTCCCGGCCAGACCGCGAGCGCCGCGCATATCAGCAACGACAAGGACTTCCTGAGCACGCGCGTCTCGTTCAAGCTCAATTTGCGCGGACCGAGCTTCACCATTCAGTCGGCGTGCTCGTCGTCGCTGCTGGCGGTGCATCAGGCCTGCCAAATGCTCCGGCTCAACGAATGCGACATGATGCTCGCCGGCGCGTCGTCCGTTCGCGTGCCGCAGGTGCAAGGCTATCTGGCGGAAAAACGCAATCTCTATTCGATGGACGGCCATTGCCGTCCGTTTGATGCGCAAGGGCAGGGCACGATATTCGGCAGCGGCGTCGGCGCGGTTCTGCTCAAGCCGTTGTCGCGGGCAGTCGCCGACCGCGACCGCATCGTCGCGGTCATCAAGGGCAGCGCGGCGAACAACGACGGCTCGGCCAAGATCAGCTACACGGCGCCGAGCGTCGGCCAACAGGCGCAGGCGGTGGCGGACGCGATCGAGGCGGCGGGCACCAGTGCGGATAGAATAGGTTACATCGAGTGCCATTCAACCGGCACGATCGTCGGCGACCCGCTGGAGATCGAGGCACTGAGCGCCGCCTTCCGCAGAGGGAGCGACCGTACGCAGTTCTGCGCGCTCGGATCGCTGAAGGCGAACATCGGGCACCCGGAGCAGGCGGCCGGCATTGCCGGCATCATCAAGACCGCGCTCGTGCTCCAGCACAGGCAGATCCCGCCGAGCATCAATTACGTCATGCCGAACCCGCGCATCGATTTCGCGGCGTCGCCTTTTTTCGTGAACGACGCGTTGCGCGACTTCCCGGTCCGCGAGGGGCCGCGGCAGGCCGGGCTGAACAGTCTCGGCATCGGCGGCACCAATGCCTTCGTCGTGCTCGAGGAGGCGCCCGCGGCGGCGGACGTGTCGCTGCCGCTGACGCCGGTCGTGATCCTCTCGGCCAAGACGCCGGACGCGCTGGTCGCGCGCGTACGTCAGCTCCTGGCGTTTCTCGAGACCGGCCCGGACGTGTCGATCGAGGACGTCTGCTACACGACGTGCCTGAGCCGGGGCCCGTTCGGGTTCCGCTTCGCAGTGTCCGCTCGCACCACCTCCGACCTGAAACGCGAGCTGCGCGCGTGGCTCGAGACGGCGGGCGCCGATGCCGCCAAGCTCAAGCGCGCGCAGAAGCCGCGCCTGGCCTTCATGTTCTCGGGGCAGGGACCTCAGCACGGGGGCATGGCCGCGGAGCTGTACCGGACGCGCGCGGTCTTCCGGACCGCGATGGACGAATGCGACCGCCTGGCGCGTCCGCATCTCGAGCGCGGCCTGCTGGAGGTGATCTTCGCGGATGACGGACGCGAGACGGCGCTGGTCAACCGCACGGACTACACCCAGCCCGCGCTCTTCGCCGTCGAATATGCGCTGACCGTGCTGCTGAAATCGTGGGGCATCGCGCCCGACGCGCTGATCGGCCACAGCCTCGGCGAGATCGCCGCGGCCTGCGTCGGCGGCGCGCTGTCGCTCGACGACGCGATGCGCCTCGCGATCGCGCGCGGCGCCCTGATGCACAAGGTTCCGCCCGGCGGCGCGATGGCGGCCGTGTGGGCGCCGGACTCCGCGCTACGCGGTCTGATCGGCGAGACCGCGCCCGGCGTGACGATCGCCGCCATGAACGGTCCGCTGAACACGGTGCTGTCGGGCGACCGCGACGAGCTCAGGCGGCTGTTGCAGGAGCTCGAACGGCGCGGCATCAACTGCAGGGAATTGCGCATCTCCAACGGTTTCCATTCGCCGCGGACCGACCCGATCCTCGACGAGCTGGAGCAGATCGCCGGCACGCTGACGTTCGCGCCGCCGCGACTATCGCTGGTGTCCAACGTCACGGGCGCGGTGATGGATGCCGCGCCGGATGCGGCGTACTGGCGGCGGCACACGCGCGAGGCGGTGCGCTTCGGCGACGGCATGGCGGCCGTGGCCGCGCTCGGCTGCCAGGCGTTCCTCGAGATCGGGCCGCATCCCGTGCTGCTGCCGCTCGCGCAGGCCTGCGTCGCCGACAAGGGCAAGTCGGCGGCCTGGGTCGCGTCTCTCGATCGCCAGAAGGCAGACGGCGATTCGAGCGCGGCGATGCTCGCGGCGCTCTATCGCGCCGGCGTCGAGATCGACTGGGCCGCGGTGCTGGCGGAGAGCGCGGGCAAGAGGATCGCGCTGCCGACCTATCCGTTCGAGCGCAAGCGGCACTGGCTGGATGACGAGCCGGGGCGGGTGCTGCAAGAGCCTGCGGAGCGCCGCCATCCGCTCGCCGGCCTGAAGGTGAGCGGCGCCGGCAACGAGCATGTCTATGAGGGGCGCTACGGCCTGCGTGAGCTCTCGTATCTCTCCGACCACAAGGTGTTCGGGCAGGTGTTCCTTCCGACCACGGTCGAGGTCGAGGCGATCACCGAGACTGGCCGCCGGCACCTCGGCACGCGCGACGTCGTACTGGAACAGGTGCTGCACCATCAGGCGATGACGATCGACCACAAGCAGGACCGGATCGTTCGCGTGGTGCTGTCGCCGCTGAAATCCGACCGCCTCGGTGTCAGGCTGACGAGCAGGCCGGCGGACGCGCCGGGGCCGTGGGTCGATCACATGACCGCGACGTTGCGCGCTCGGCCGCCGGCGCGCGGCGCGGCGCTTCCTCTCGAAGAGGTCTTGCAGCGATGCCCGGCGTCATTGCGGCGCGAAGACGTCTATGCGCGGCTCGGCCGGTTCGGGCTCGACTACGGGCCGCGGTTCCGCGGCATCGAGGAGTTGCATATCGGCGATAACGAGGTGCTGGCGCGGGTGCGGCTCCAGGAGGATGCGTTCGATTACACAGTTCATCCCGCGTTCCTGGATGCGTGCCTGCACGCTTACCCGTTCGTCATGGACGGCGCGGAGGCGAAGCCTGCAGACCGCGCCACGCATCTGCCGATCTCGTTGGAGCGGTTCTGGTGCCGTCCGAACGGCGTTCGCGACGCCTGGGTCCATACGAAGCGGCGCACGGTCGACGGCGACGATACGCACACCGTGGACATCCGGATCTACACGGCGGCCGGCGAGCTGGCGGCGGAGCTCGGCGGCTTGAAGGTGCGGCTATTGCCGATCGGCAAGCCCGGCGCGACAGCCGACGAGGACGATGTTTTCTTTTCCGTCGCGTGGCGCAGGAGCGCGAGGGTGGCCGACGGTCATGGGCACGACAACGGAAGCTGGATCGTGTTCGCCGACCGATCTGGCATGGCCGAAGCGCTCGCGGCGCGCCTGACGGCGCGCGGCGGAAGCTGCCACTTGGTCCATGCCGGCGAGGCGTTCCACCAGCGCGATCGCCGGAGCTGGACGATCGATGCGCGGCAGGCGGAAGACTATAGCGTCGTGCTGCGGCAGATCGCGTCCGACGAGACGCGGCCGGTCAGGGGCGTGGTCGATCTGCGGGGACTGGATGCGCCCGCCATCGACGGGTTGACGCTCGATGCACTCAGGCACGCGAGCGAGACGCTAGGCCGCGGCGCGCTCGACCTCGTGCACGCGCTGACGTCTGCGAGGTCCGGCATTTCGTCCAATCTCCGTCTCTGGATCGTCACGGCCGGCGCGCAGAATTTAACCGGCGATGCATCGCGTTTGAATCCATTGCAGGCATGCCTTTGGGGCCTCGGCCGCACCGTCGCGCTCGAATATCGCAACATCTGGGGCGGCCTGATCGACCTGCCGCCGCAGGGCGACCCGGCGCGGGCCGTCGACGCGCTCGTCACCGAGCTGCTGGCGCCGGACGGGGAAACCCAGATCGCAATCTCCGACGGCACACGCAACGTCGCGCGTCTGATCCGGCAGCCGCTGTCGGCCCTGCCCGAACGGCCGCCGCGCGTGCGCGCCGACGCGACGTACCTCATCGCCGGCGGATTCGGCATGCTCGGCGCGAGCATCGCGCGCTGGCTGATCGGTAAGGGGGCGAAGCACATCGTGCTGACCGGACGCAACGCGACGCCGGGCCGTCTCGAGGCTCTGTTCAGTGCCGACGAAAGGAAGAGCGCCGCCATTCATGCCGTGACAGCGGACATCGGCCGTGCGGACGACGTGCGTCGGCTGTTCGAGTTCGTGCGCGCCGAGCTGCCGCCCCTGAAGGGCGTCGTGCATTCGGCCGGCGTCCTCGACGACGGCGTGCTGGCCCGGCTGACCTGGGAGAGGTTCGCGCCGCTGTTCGAGCCGCGGGTCTACGGAAGCTGGCTGCTGCACGAAGCGACGAAGGCGATGGAGCTCGATTTCTTCGTGCTGAATTCGTCGTTGCTGAGCGTGCTGGGCTCCGCCGGTCAGGCCAATTATACGACGAGCAGCGCCTTCCTCGATTGTCTGGCGGCGCATCGCCGCGCGGCGGGCCTGCCGGCGGTGGCGGTGAACTGGTGCGCCTGGTCGGAAGGCGGCCTGGCGACCGTGTCCGGCACGCGCGGCCGGGAAATGTGGTCGACGCTGGCGATGAAGGATCTCGCGCCCGGCGACGCGATGACCCTGTTCGACCGCATCATGCAGCGCGACGTGGGCCAGATCGCGCTCGCGGTCGCCGACTGGCCGGTCTACGCGCGCAGGATCTGCCAGCCGCCGTTCCTGTCGGAATTGGCCGAGGGCGCCGACACGCTGGCCCTCGCCACGACGCATGCACGCAATGGCGCCGGCATTGGCCACGTCATCGCGCGGCAGGACGACCACATCGTCGTTCCCACGGCATCGGCGCGCCCGCAGCCGCCCATCGCCGCGTCGGCGTCGGGCCAGCACAAGCGGACCGCCATTCAGGATCTCCTCCAGCGCCATGTCATGGCGGAGCTCGGCTTCCACGATCGGATCGATCTGGACCGGCCGCTGAACGAAGTCGGCCTCGACTCGTTGCGTTCGGTGTCGCTGGCGAACCGGCTCGAAGACGAGATCGGCATCCCGATCTCGGTGACGGAGCTGATCTCCGGTCCCACCATCGATGAGCTGACCGGTCACGTGATGGAGTTGCTCGCGAGCTCCATGGCCGCCGGCATCCTCAGCGACGACCCACCCGAAGCGGCCGCCTCGCAGGCCGGCGAGGTGCCGCGGAGTGTGCGCACCGTTCCGATATGGGGTGCGCCAGGCGACACGCTGGCGAGCAACGGCAGCGCCGCCCGCGAGCCGACACCTTCCAGCCGCGTGGAGCCCCATGAAACGGCCTCCGTCGCGGCGCCGTACACCGCCCGCAGCGCGACGAAGTGGCTGGTCTCGCCGCGGCCGACGCCGCGCGCCCGGGCGCGCCTGTTCTGCTTCCCCTATGCCGGCGGCGGGCTGGTGACGTTCAGGTCATGGCCACAATTGCTCGGCGACGCCGTCGAGGTGGTCGCGGTCGAGCCGCCGGGCCGAGGCACGCGCATCAGCGAGACGCCGGTCGAGGACATGGACTCGTTCATCGATCGCCTGCTGCCCGAGTTGACGACGTGGATCGACAGGCCGGCGGCCTTCTTCGGCCACTGCCTTGGCGGCCTGACCATGTTCGCGGCGGCCTGTGCGTTGCCGCAGAAGAGCAGGCAGCTCCTCGCGCATCTGTTCGCCTGCGGCGCGCGGCCGCCGCATCTCCTACGGGCGATGGGCGAGTTCGAGGACAACCTCGTTTACGACATGATGCTGCATCCGCGATTCGACCCGACGCGTCCCGCCTACGCGCAGGACGACGAGATCTTCGCCGGCATCATCCGCCAGTTCGACACGTCGGCTGCCGACGAGATGCTCGCGGTCCGGAGGTTGCGCGACGCCCTGCTGCCGACGATCCGCGCCGAGTTCGGCATGGCGTTCAACTACGTCTACCGTCCGGGCGAGCGGTTCTCATGCCCGATCACGAGCTTCGTCGGCGACAGGGATCCGTGGGTCTCGGAGAAGCACTCGCAGGCCTGGGGCGAGATGACCACCGCGCGCTTCGAGAACCAGTTGCGTCAGGGTTCGCACTTCCTGATCGCTGAGGATCGCGCCCACATCGTTCGCACGATCAGCGATCAGTTCGCCGCGCCAGCCATGCGCGAGTAGCTTGGGGTCTCAGACCAGCCCAGCCGTCTTCAGCTTGCCTTCGGCGTTGAGGAGGTCGGCTGTGTCGAACCCTTCGCCGAACGACCGGAATATCTGGAGCAGCGGGGCCTCGTATTGGCCCGCGCTATGCCGCGCCTCGTAGAGCTCATAGAGATTGACCAGCAGCTTGAGCTCGAACGATTTTGCTTCCTGGTTGCGCGCGATCGCCAGGCCCTTCATCAGAGCCGCCTCGGCGGCGCCGAGATCGCGGCCGAGGCGAAGCTGCGCTTCCCCTAGCAGCCGGTGTATTTCGGCCGCATAGAAATAGTCCGAGCCACGGCGTTCGAGCCGGTCCGCCGCCTTCTGCAGCAGATCGATCGCCTCTTCGTAGCGTTCATTCTTGAGGTGGACCTCGGCGAGAAGCCCCTGGCCGTAGGTCTCGTAGAGCGACGCGCCGGTATCCTGCTCCCGCTTCAGGCCTTCCTTGATATCGTCGCAACCGTCTTCGAACCCGCCCTCGTGCGCGGTCGCCCATCCGCGCAGAACCAGCGCCATCGCGTGATAGTGGGCAAATTCGTGCTCCTTGCAGAGCTCGATTGCGGCATTTGCCCGGCGCGCAACGATGCCGGCTTCGCCACGAAGCTGGTGGATGCGCAGACTGATCGTTCGCGCCATCGCTTCCGTGAATGGGCGGCGCGACGCCTCGGCGTAGACCCGCGCTTCTGCGCAGGCCCGCAGCGCCTGGTCGGGATAGCCCAGGAACCAGAGCGACATTCCGTAGTAGAGCCGCGCATGAACGCGGGGGTCCTGTCCCGAGATCTCGATGTACCGCGAGGGGTCGGTCTCGCCGCACAAGGCCATGCTGCGTTCGAGCTCGGTGCGAGCGGCTCGGAAATGCCCCTGGGCCAAGAAGGTGAAACCGAGCGCTTCGTGGCCGAGCACCTTGTAGGCGGAGTCGCCGCTCGTTTCGGCCGCATGGAGCAGATGCCCAGCGAGCAGCTTCGCCTCGCTGAACGACGGCCGCACGAAATTCCAGGTCCAGAGGCCGAAGATCGCCGGCAGCGCATCCTGGTCGAGCCCGCTCTCCTGGCAGAGATGCAGCGCCCGCGTATAGGCGTCCTTGACCTCCTCGGTGCTCCAGCCTTTGAGCGCCTGTAGCGAGTTGCCGAGGGAGGTTTGCAGGAGCAATTCGAGAGTCTTGCGCGCTGCCTCGTCCTCGACGCTCGGAATCTGCTTTAGGCCCTGTTGCAGATGCGCGACGGCGGCATTGGCGGACCGGTTGAGCGCGAGGTTGCCGGCCTTGAGCCAATACCTCACCGCGCGCTCGAACAGCCCGGCCTCGCTGAAGTGATGCGCGACGAGCTCAGGCTGGCTCAGCACGATGTCGTTGAACCTGGCTTCGAGCGTGCGCGCGATCTGCCCGTGCAACTGCTTCCGCCGGGTCTTCAGCAGGCTTTCGTAGGCGATGTCGCGGACGAGCGCGTGCTTGAAGGTATATGTCGCGTCGGGCGGCTGGCCGCGCCGGAAGACGAGCTCCGCCTGCTCGAGCTTTGTTAGCGCCGCGGTCAGCGCCGGATCGTCGTCGCCGACCAACTCGCGGATGAGCGTATAGGAGAACTCGCGCCCGACGGCGGCGCCGATCTGCGCGACGTCTTTCACGGCTTCCAGCCGGTCGAGCCTCGCCATCAGCGAATCGTGCAGGGTCGCCGGAACGAGCGAGGGCAGGGCATCCTGCGCGACCGGAGCGCCCGTGTTTCCGTCGGTGATGGCGCCTTCGAGAACCGCCTTCGTCAATTCTTCGACGAACAGCGGGTTGCCGTCGGTCTTGGCGACGATCTCGTTCGTCAGCACAGGCGACAGGCTGTGGTTGCGCGAAATCTGGGCGATGATGTTTTCGACGCTGCTGCGGTTGAGCGGCCCGAGCCTCAGGCTCCCGACATTGGGCAATCCGCTCCAGGGCGGATCGAAGTCGGGACGGAATGTGAAGACGGCGAAGACCGGCAGCTTGCGCACGCGATCGACGGCCAGATTGAGGAGCTCGAGTGACGTGCTGTCGGCCCACTGCGCGTCTTCGAAGATCAGCATGATGGGCTTCTGCCGTGCGAGCGCTTCGAACTGGTCGAGCATCGCCGTCAGCATCAGCCGGCGCCGCTGCGCGGGGTTGCTGGCCACGTGGTGGTGTTGCTCGCCGAGCGGGATCGACAGCAGCGTCGCGAACAACGGCAGGGCGTCGGGCGGCGGTGCGCCGGGTAAAGCGAGAGCGGTCTCGAGCTTCCCCAGCCGCTGCGCGGGCGTGTCATCGGACCTGAAGCCCGCAGCCCGCTCGATGCGGGCGATGAACGGATAGAGCGCGCTGCTCGTGTGATAGGACGAGCACTGGTAGTGCAGCGTCGTGTGCGGCTCGTTGCCGATCTGCTGCTCGATCGCAGCGGCAAGGCGGGACTTGCCGATGCCGGGCTCGCCTGAGATCAGCGCGATCTGGCCGGCGCCTTTCCATGCAAGGCGTTTCCGCTTGAGCAGAAATTCGAGCTCGCTCTCGCGGCCGATCAGCGCGTGCCGGGCGTCGACGGCATCAAACAGACTTTCGGAACCGAACACGCCCTCGACGGCGAAGGCGGCGACCGGCTCGGCGATGCCCTTCAGCCGGTGCACGCCGTGGTCGCGCAGCACGAAGCGATTTCCGAGCAGCTTGCGCGTCGAAGGTCCGACGACGACCATTCCGGGTTCGGCCAGCCCCTGCATGCGCGCCGCGAGGTTCGGCGTGTCGCCGATCACGGAATGCTCGCGCGGTATGCCGTCGCGGCCGGAGTTGCCGACCACGACCAGCCCGCTGGCGATGCCGATCCGGACCGAGAGCGGTTCTTTCGCAGGGGTCACCAACCGTGGAATGGCGGCCGCGATATCGAGGCTGGCGCGCACCGTCCGCTCGGCGTCGTCGTCGTGCGCCCTCGGGTAACCGAAATAGGCGAGGATGCCGTCGCCACGGAAGTCTGCGATGAACCCGTCATAGGCCAGCGTGATGCGGGCACACGCGGCCTGAAACGCATCGATGATGGCCGCCATCTCTTCCGGGTCGAGGCGGGTGGAGAGCTTGGTCGAGTCGACCAGGTCGCAGATCATCACGGTCAGGTGACGGCGCTCGGCCGTGCCGCGTGCGCGCGCCGACGCAGAAGGCTCTGCCGAACCGTTGCCGGCCATCGGGGGGGCGGTCTCGTCGAGACGCTGCCTTATCGAAGTTATGATCCGTTTGCGGTCGCCGATCGGGATTCCGAGCTTGGCGAGGTCGTCTTCGGTGATCTCAGGCAGCACATCGATGTCGATGGCGTTCTCGACGAACAGCGCCTCGTATTGGCTGAGCCCGTGCTTCTGGAGCCAAGTACCAATACTCATTGTCGCGCCCTGAAAACCGGTCGATGGGCTTCCGCGGCCGACGGTTCGGCCTGCGGTTGACGATGATGAAGTATAATCCAAATTCCGGGCCGGCGCACGCCGCAGCCCACGAATAGGCGCGGGTTTGAACGCCAGACCGCTATCTTGGGTTGTATAGAAACGCGATCCGCGCCTGCTTTCGCGCCGTGCATCCGTACAATTGATAATAGTCTCTAGAGAGCGTTAAGCGCTATCCGCAAATTGACATCGCCTAAGTAATCGAGACGGACGGCGGCGATTGAGCCTTGCGCGAATTTCAAATGCGCTCGCCGGCCTCGTCCGGCATGTCGGGTCGTGGGGCGCGGCCGGCGCCGTTTTTCGAGTTGGCCGGTGCGCTCCGTCCAGCACATCGCCCGCACGAGAAGGCGCTCGCGCCGGCACTGGAGCACGTATGAGAAGCATGCTAATATGATAATATATACAGACGGAAGGTATTGGCAAAAGAGCGATAAGTAGCGGTGCCGATGCATCGCCCCTAGACATCGTTGTGTGACCGATTGAAGCCGGGAGACCGCGCAGTGGACAAGGCCGTTCCGAAAAAGGTGGTCGTCGGTTGCCAGGGCGGCGGCGCCCATGCCGCTTTCGAAGTCGGCATCCTCACCGAGATCCTCACGGATATCGAGCAGCGAAAACGCTTCGAGCTGATCGGGATCAGCGGCACGTCGGCCGGCGCGCTTTGCGCGCTGATGGTCTGGTACGGCCTCGCGCCGAAACGCGGGCGGCCCGGATCGCCCCGCGAGGCGATCGACAAGCTCAATTCGTTCTGGGACGACTTCGCCGCCAAGACGCCCGCCGAGATCGCGCTGAACGCCGCGGCCTATACCGCCATCAGGGCGGAAGAGCAGGAAGTGCCGGTCCTAGGCCTGAACGTGCCGGTCTTCGGCCTCAACCCCGCCGGCCTCCTCATCAGGGCGATGACCGCCGGACTGCCGCCGCTCGGTGTGCGCAAGGAGTACTACGACTTCGACACCATGGTCGCCGCGGCCTGCCCGGATTTCGACAATGTCGATTGGGGTGCGGTGAAGACGCGCGTGCTGCTCGGCGCGTCCGAGGTGATCGACGGCGCCGAGACGGTGTTCGACTCCAATTGCAACAGGTCCGTCGCGCATGAGCCGCGCGTGACGCATCGCTGGCGCAAACGCCTGCCGCTGACGTTGAGCAGCCTCGCGGCGTCGGGCTCGCTGCCGACCTTGCGCAAGGCCGAGCGCATCGGCGGCGACTATTTCTGGGACGGCCTCTACTCGCAGAATCCGCCGGTGCGCGAATTCGTGGCGGGGACAAAGGACGTGCCCGACGAAGTCTGGATCATCCGGATCAATCCGCAGCAATGGCCGGAGCTCCCGGTGACCAACGCGGACATCCAGGACCGGCAGAACGAGCTAATGGGCAATCTGTCGCTCAACAAGGAGCTGGACTTCATCCTCACCGTCAATGAGTGGTGCAAGACATACAAGGACGAGAAGTTCGGTAAGGAGCACAAGCCGATCACGGTGCGGACCATCAAGATGAAGAAGGACACGGCGGACAAACTGCGTTACTCGTCGAAATTCAACCGGAGCCGCAAATTCATCGACGAGCTCCGCGACGAGGGCAAGGCTGTCGCCGAGAAATGGCTTTCGGGCTGGCCGCATAAGGAATGCTACCCGGACGACGCGGCGTATTGAGGCCGGCGAGACCCGTCGCGGCCGAAAGACGACATGCTGCGCACTTTGACGAAAGGTTTCCTCGTTCGCCGCGGTGGACGAGGTCCAGTGCTGTGGAGGCAGTAGAGGTGCAGACGGATAACGGTGGACAGGCCAAGCGTGAACAGCAGCTCGACCGGGCCTCGATCCTTCGGGCGCATCCGTTTTTTCGGGGGCTCGATCCCTCGATCGTGAACGAACTCGGCCCGCGCACCGTGACCAAGACGATCCGCAAAGGCGCCGTCCTGTTCCGCAAGGGCGATCAGGGAAGCAGCCTCTGCGTTCTTGTGTCGGGCGCGATGCGGGTCGATACGCCGTCCGCGGGAGGGCGCAGCGCGGTCTTCAATCTGATCCTGCCCGGAGAGATTTTCGGCGAGATCGCGGCGCTCGACGGCGGCATTCGCTCCGCCGACGTCGTCGCGATCGAACGCAGCGAGGTCATGCTGATCGACCGGCGCGAGGTCGTCCCCGTGCTCCGGCGGTATCCTGATCTCGCTTTGCGGTTCATCGAGATTCTGTGCAGCCGCATCCGGCACACGAGCGAGCAGGTGGAGGACATCGTCTTCCTGGATCTGTCCGGACGCCTCGCCAAGGCGCTCCTCTTCCTGCACCAGAAGGCCGCCGCCGAATCCGGCGAGGGCAAGATCCGCGTGACGCAGCGGGAAATCAGCCAGATGATCGGCGCGTCGCGCGAGAGTACGAACAAGCAGCTGCGGCAATGGGAGCGCCGGAAGCTGTTGCGGATCGAGCGCGGCGCGATCGTCCTCCTCAATCCGGACAAGCTGGCCGACGAGATCATCGAAGAATAAGCGCGCGGCGTCCGCCGGACTCAGGCCATCAAGGTCACGCCGGAGAACAAGAGGTAGAGCAGGACGAGCCGCCGGAACTTGGCCTCGTCGATCCGGTCGAACAGCTTGAGCCCAAGCCACGTGCCGGCAATGACCGCGGGCAGGCACCACAGGTAGCTCGTCCATGTCGCCGAGGCGAGAACGCCAAATTTCGAGAAATAGGCGAGCGTTGCAAGCTGCATAAACAGGATGAACGGCTGAACGACGCCGCGCTGCTCAAGCCTCGTTTTGCCGCGCAGATTGCACCAGATCGTCGGAATGGCGCCGGGAAAGGCGGTGGCGCCGCCGGTGATGCCGCCGGCGAGGCCCGCGATCAGCTCGGCGACACGTCCGCCCCGGCAGACACCCACCTGCGGCCGCAGCAGCGAATAGGCGCTGTAGCAGATCAAGAACGTGCCGAACCCGGCGGCGAACGTGTGTCCGTCGAGGCTCGTCAGCAGCCTCGGCCCGCACCTTGGGTTTTTCAGTCTGAAGAACCAGCATTTCGTCGCTTCCTCCTTGACGGATCGATGTCGTGCGGCTGCTGCACCGTGTCGCGGCGTCGCGTGCGGCGAGGGGCGGTATAGGGTTCGCCGGCGGATGCGAGGGTGAGCCGGGTCACACGGCGTCGATGGCCCGGTCCGGGAGGGAGTCGATGGCGCCACAATGCCCACTGTGAGCCGCCTTACACTCGATCGATCGTGCGACGCCTTACATAGGCCGTGGCCTTTGAACGGTTGGAGGCGCGGATGCCGACAAGTCTGCCGGTTGCGACACTGGTTCGGGCGCGGCAGCAGCTCAGCGGAGCCGACCCCGTTGTCCTATCGTGCGCGGCCCTCGGCGCCGCAGCGACAGCGCTGGCCGTGTTCGTCGGTTACGTTTGCGGCGATCCGGCGGGAGCGGTTCTGACCCTGACGACGGTCGGCGTCTTGATTGGCGTCTTCCTGCACAAATCCCGCTGAGGCCGAGGCCGCGAGGTCGGTTCCCGTCCGTCCTGGCGCTGAGGGGTGTGGCCCCATGCTCGATCCGGCGTGCTATCCTCGAACCCCGAGGGGTGGAAGGAGAGCGCGCGATGCAGTTGCAGTCGCTGGGTTACGTCGGCATCGCCGCGGACAAACTCGAGGACTGGTCGGCCTTCGCCATCGGCCTCCTCGGCATGCAGGTCATCGAGCGCGGCAACATCGGGCTGGCGCTGCGCATGGACGACCGCAAGCAGCGCCTCCTCGTCGACCGTGACAGCCGCAACGGCTGCAATTTCTACGGCTGGGAAGTCGCGGACGCGGTGGCGCTCGATGCCTTCGCCGCGCATCTCGAGCGCAACGGCGTCGCGGTCAGGCGTGAGCCGCGCGCGGTCGCCGACCGGCGCTGCGTCAAGGATCTGATCTCCTTCGACGATCCGATGGGTAACCGGCTCGAAGTGTTCCACGGCGCCGCGCTCGCCGACACGCCGTTTATGCCCTCGCGCTGCATCTCCGGCTTCCGCACCGGCCCGCTCGGCGTCGGCCATGTCGTGCTGACGACCGACAGCATCGAACGCGCCATGCCGTTCTATCAGGACGTGCTCGGCTTCCGGCTCAGCGACTACACGCTCAGGCCGTTCAAGGCCTACTTTTTTCATATCAACCCGCGTCATCACAGCCTGGCGATGATCGAGACCGGTAAGAACGGCATCCATCACCTGATGGTCGAGTTGTTCTCGCTCGACGACGTCGGCCAGGGCTACGACCTGCTGCAGTCTGATCCGGAGCGCGTCGCCGTGACGCTCGGACGCCACACCAACGACCTGATGACGTCGTTCTACGCGCATTCGCCGTCGAACTTCCTGATGGAATATGGCTGGGGCGGCCGCGAGATCGATCCAAGGACCTGGACTTCGTTCGAATGCGACTACGGGCCGAGTCTGTGGGGCCACGACCGCTCGTGGCTTTCGCCGGAAAAGCGGCAGGAGGCGCGCGAGATTAGGCTTCATGCCGCCGCGACCGGCCATCGCGCGCCGGTGCAGGTGATTGAGGGCAACTACCAGCCGATGCGCGGCATCTGCCCGTGGTGGGACGCGGCGAAGGGCTAAGGCTCCTTCTCTAGAGGCCGGCGAGCTCCCGCATGATGCGATAGAGCGCGCTCTGGCCTTCGAAGCCGATGCCGGGGCGGTCCGACAGGGTGAGCGCGCCGTTCGCGATGCGTGCGTCGTCGGCGAAGCCGCCGAAATCGCCGAACACGCCGGGATATGACTCCGAGCCGCCGAGGCCGAAGCCTGCGGCGATAGCGAGCGACATCTGGTTGCCGCCGTGCGGAAAAAGGGCGGTGCGCGGCCAGCCGCTCGCTTCGAGCATCGCCACCATGCGCGCATATTCCGTGATGCCGTAGGCTTGCGGCGGGTCGACCTGGATGATGTCCTGCGTTGCGCGCCAGCCGCCAAAGCGGATCAGGTTCTGCACGTCCTGCGCCGAATAGAGGTTCTCGCCGGTGGCGAGCGGCGGCGCGTAGAGGGACGCCAGCTCGGCGAAGAGGGCGAAATCGAGCGGGTCGCACGGTTCCTCGAACCAGCGCAGCTTGAACGGGGCCAGCGCCTGCGCATAGCGCAGCGCTTCCGCGCGGCCGAATTTGGCATTCGCGTCGGCCGCGAGCCGTTCGCCCGCGCCGACGACTTCAAGCACCGCTTCGAGCCGGCGCAGGTCTTCGTCGAGCGGCAGGCCGCCGACCTTCATCTTCACCATCGTATACCCGGCATCGAGATGGCGGCGCATCTCATCCTGCAAATCCTTGATCGTCTGGCCCGGCCAGTACCAGCCGCCCCCGACATAGCAGAAGACGCGTGTGGCAATCCTGCCGCCGTTGAACCGCTCGGCGAGCAGCGCATGCAGAGGCTTGCCGGCGATCTTGGCGACAGCATCCCAGATCGCGACTTCGATCGTGCCGATGGCGATGGAGCGTTCGGAATGCGCACCCGCCTTTTCGCGCTTCATCATCACGGCAAGAACCTTTGCCGGGTCGAGATTGTCGCCGGTGTCGTCGAGCAACGTGTCCGGAGAGGCGGCGAGAATACGCGGGATGAAGCGCGCGCGCATCTGAGCACCGCAGGCATAGCGTCCGGTGGAATTGAAGGCGAAACCGCAGACCGGCTTGCCGTCTCGAACGACGTCCGTGATGACGGCGACCACCGACGTCGTCATTTCGCTGAAATCGAAGCTCGAATTGGCGAGCTTCGATTTCAGCGGGATTGCGGTCTCGCGGATGTCGACGATGCGCATTGTACGTGCCTCGGACACAGCGCAGCACGGAGCGAAGCGGAGTGGTGCGACGCTGATCCGGGTCCCGGTTAGGTGGGAGCAAGCGGGATCCCGGGTCTGCAGCGCATCGCTGACGTCCTGCGCTGCGCCCGGGACACGGAGACGGCTATTTGATCTGCGGGATCTTCGCGTCCTTGATCACCTTGGCCCACTTGTCGACTTCTTTCTTGATGTAGACATTGAATTCGGCGGGCGTGTTGGCGACCGGGTCGAAGCCGAGTTGCGCGCACTTGTCCTTGACGTCCTGCATCGCCATGACCTTGACGATCTCCTTGTGCAGGAGGTCGATGACGTCCTTCGGCGTCTTGGCCGGCGCGAATATGCCTTGCATGGTTTCGGACTCCTGCGCCTGAACGCCGGCCTCCGCGAGCGTGGGCACGTCAGGGAGTGCAGCCGAGCGCTTCGCCGAGGTCACGGCGAGGCCGCGCAGCGTGCCGGCCTTCACCTGCGGTGAGGTCGGCGGCAGCGCCGAGAAAGCGATGGGTGTGTGACCGGCGATCGCCGACTGGATGGCGGGCGCGGCGCCGCCGAACGGCACGCTCGTCGCCTCGATCTTGAGTTCGAGCTTGAACAGCTCGGCGGCGAGCTGCGGCGTCGTGCCGATGCCCGGATTGGCGATCGAGTACTTGTTCGGCTCCTTCTTCAGGACCTCGATCAACTCCTTTACGGTCTTCGCCGGGAAGCTCGCGTTCACGACGAGGATGTTCGGCGAAGCGGCGGCGAGCGTGATCGGCGCGAAGTCCTTGTACGGGTCGTACGGCGCCTTGGCGTAGAGGCTCGGATTGACGACGTAGCTCGAACTCGCGACCAGCAGCGTGTAGCCGTCCGGGTTGGCGCGGGCGGCTTCCGCCATGCCGATATTGCCGCCGGCGCCGGGCCGGTTCTCGACATAGAACTGCTGCTTCAGATCTTCCGACATCTTCTGCGCGATCAATCGCGCCATCACGTCGGTCGGGCCGCCGGCCGCGAACGGCACGATCACCTTGACCGGGTGATCGGGATAGCCGGCCGCGCCGGCCGGCGTCAGGCCGAGCGCCAGGCCGATCGCGGCGGCCGCGCCCAACAGTTGGAGTTTCCTCATCGAGCTTTCCCTCCACATGTGCCGGCCCGTCACGCGCGGGCCGGTCTCAGTTGCTTTGAATTCAGGTCCGGAGGCCGAGGATCTGCCGCGCCTCCTTGGCGGTGGCGAGCTCGGCGCCGATGTCGTCGAGAATGCGAACGGCCTTCTCGCACAGCGCGGCATTGCTCGGCGTCAGCTTGCCCTTGCTCAGATAGACGTTGTCCTCCATGCCGACGCGCACGTGGCCGCCCAGCGTCCAGGCGGTGGCGAGCATCGGGAATTCCCACCGGCCGATGGCGAAGGCCGCCCAGGCGGCATCCTGCGGCAACAGCGACTTGGCGTAAACCAGGGTTTCGACCGTCGAGACGAAGCCGTAGCGCACGCCCATCACGATCTGAAAGAGGGGCGGGCGCTTGATGACGCCCTGCTCGAGCAGCACGTGCGCGAGCTGGATGTCGCCGGAGTCGAACACTTCCAGCTCGGGCTTCGCGCCGGCCTTCTGGATCTCGTTCGCCATCAAGGTGACGTTCTCGGGCGGATTGATCACCGCGGCGGCACCCGACCACATCGTGTTGAGATCGAGCGTGGCGATGTCGGGCTTGAGTTCCACGATGTGCTCCACCCGCTTCAACGGGTGCATCGCCGACGTGCCCGGACCGGCGATCCTCGGGTCGTCCTTGCTCGGCACGAAACGCCCGCCCGGTCCGGTGGTTAGGTTGATGATCAGATCCGAATTCTTGTCGCGGA
>Ga0310811_10004513_pt1 | contig 17485 bp, 13 predicted proteins | sample YCmetagenome_FD_207642 | JGI IMG/M metagenome (GOLD analysis project Ga0310811, IMG submission 207642) | Soil microbial communities from experimental microcosm in Duke University, North Carolina, United States - YC | ecosystem: Engineered > Artificial ecosystem > Soil microcosm > Unclassified ...
AAGGCGCAGTGCTGCACGCCGATCCCGGTTTCCCTTTAACGCTCGGCGACAGGGTCAGCATCGGCCATCAGGCAATGGTGCATGGGTGCACAGTAGGCGAAGGCTCGCTGATCGGCATCCAGGCCGTCATCCTGAATGGCGCGAAGATCGGCAGGAACTGTCTGGTTGGGGCCGGCGCGCTGATCACTGAAGGCAAAGAATTTCCGGACAACTCGCTGATCGTCGGCGCGCCGGCGCGCGTGGTGCGTACGCTGACCGAAGAAGACACTGCGCGGTTGAGGCGCATCGCCGACGGCTATGTTGCACGCAGCCGCGATTTCAAGAACACGCTGAAACGAATTGGATAATCATGAGCGATACACTGCAAAAGTTCGTCTTTGAGAATGGCTTCGTGCGCGGCGAGCTGGTCGACCTGTCTGCCACTTGGCAGCAAGTACAGGCGCGGCGCAGCTATCCGACCGCTGTCAAGACCGTACTGGGTGAAATGCTGTCGGCAGCGGCGCTGTTATCCGCCAATCTGAAATTCAACGGCGTCATCGTCATGCAGATTCACGGCGACGGGCCGGTGCGCCTGCTGGTGGTCGAATGCGACTCCGAACTCAATCTGCGCGCCACCGCCAAATTCGATGAAGAAGCAGACATTGCCGACGATATGACGCTGAAGCAACTGGTCAATGCGCACGGCCACGGCCGTTTCGTCATCACGCTCGATCCGAAAGACAAGCTGCCCGGCCAGCAAGCCTATCAGGGCATCGTGCCGCTAGACGGCGATTCGGTCGCGACCGTGATCGAAAACTACATGCTGCGCTCGGAACAGCTGGATACCAAGCTGTGGTTGGCAGCGGACGGCAAGGTTTCGCGCGGCCTGCTGCTGCAAAAGCTGCCTCAGGATGGTGGCCTCGCCACCGGCGGCACCAATCTAGATCTGGAAGCCTGGGATCGCGGCGTGATGCTGGCATCTACGTTGAAGCAGGAAGAACTGTTGACGACCGATATCGAGACTGTGATGCGGCGGCTGTTCTGGGAAGAAACGATTCGCGTGTTCGACCCGCAGCATCCGCAGTTTCAATGCAACTGTTCGCGTGAGAAAGTCGGCAACATGTTGAAGATGCTCGGGCGCGAGGAAATCGATTCGGCATTGGCCGAACTCGGCAAGCTCGCGATTGACTGCGATTTCTGCGGCCAGCATTACGAATTCGACCCTGTCGATTGCACGCAATTGTTTACGACCGATGCTTCGGTGGAAACCATGATTCCGCCGAGCCCGGCCACGCACTGAGACGGAAAACGCCGCGAGAAGATTTTTTAAATCGCGGCGTCTGTCTGCTACGGTTTGCCGTTCGTCACGGGCGACGGAGGGCTTCCCGGCGGCGAGGAAGCAGCCGGCTCCGGTTTCTTGTTCGGATCGAGGACCTGTACGAAGATCTCGTTTTCCTTGATCATGCCGAGTTCATAGCGCGCCCGCTCCTCGATTGCGCCGGTGCCCTCCTTCAAATCCTGCACTTCCGAACCGAGTTTGGCGTTGCGCGCACGCAGTTCGTCATTCTTCTTTTGCGCGGCAACGACCTGCTGCTCCATGTCCCACACGCGCAGCCAGCCACCCTTGCCCAGCCATAGCGGAAACTGGATCAGCACGACCAGTGCGGCGAGGCAGAGAATGATGAGGCGCATGAGGGTGCAGGAACGATGCCGGCCGCGTTGAAAGCAGCCGGCGGCGGGATTACTTCAGGTTGTAGAACGCGTTGCGGCCGGGGTAGCTGGCGATGTCGCCCAGGTCTTCCTCGATGCGCAGCAACTGGTTGTACTTCGCCATGCGGTCCGAACGCGACATCGAGCCGGTCTTGATCTGCAAGGCGTTGGTGCCGACCGCGATGTCGGCGATCGTCGAATCTTCGGTTTCACCGGAACGATGCGAGATCACGGCGGTATAGCCGGCGCGCTTGGCCATTTCAATAGCCGCAAAAGTTTCCGTTAGCGTGCCGATCTGGTTGATCTTGATCAGGATCGAGTTGGCGATGTTTTTTTGGATGCCTTCGCGCAGGATTTTGGTGTTGGTCACGAACAGGTCGTCGCCGACGAGCTGTACCTTCTTGCCCAGCGCCTTCGTCAGGGTGGCCCAGCCTTCCCAGTCGTTCTCGGCCATGCCGTCTTCGATCGAGATAATCGGATACTTGTCGCACCAGGTCGCCAGCAGGTTGGTGAAGTCACCGGAAGACAAGCTCAGGCCTTCGCCGTGCAGCTCGTACTTGCCGTTCTTGTAGAACTCGCTGGCGGCACAATCCAGGCCCAGCGCGATCTGCGTGCCCGGCTCGTAACCGGCTTGCTCGATCGCTTGCAGGATCAGCTTGATCGCTGCTTCGTGATTTTCGACGGATGGTGCAAAACCGCCTTCGTCACCGACCGCGGTCGAAAAGCCTTTATCGTTGATGATCTTCTTCAGCGTGTGGAACACTTCGGCGCCGTAGCGGATCGCTTCGCGGAAGCTCGGTGCGCCGACCGGAATGATCATGAATTCCTGCAGGTCCAGCGTGTTGTTGGCGTGCGCACCGCCGTTGATGACGTTCATCATCGGCACCGGCATTTGCATTGCGCCGGAACCGCCGAAGTAGCGGTACAGCGGCAGGCCGGATTCTTCGGCGGCCGCTTTTGCTACTGCCATCGAGACGGCCAACGTCGCGTTCGCGCCCAGGCGCGACTTGCTTTCGGTGCCGTCGAGGTCAATCAACGTACGATCCAGGAAAGCCTGTTCGTTGGCATCCAGGCCCATGATCGCTTCCGAGATTTCAGTATTGATGTTCTCGCAGGCTTTCAGCACGCCCTTGCCCTGGTAACGGCTCTTGTCGCCATCGCGCAGTTCAATCGCTTCACGCGAACCGGTCGAGGCGCCCGAAGGCACGGCCGCGCGACCCATCACGCCGGATTCCAGCAGCACGTCGCATTCGACGGTTGGATTGCCGCGGGAATCGATAATTTCACGGCCAATGATGTCAACGATTGCACTCATCTATTTCTCCTAAATCAGCAAAATTCTTATACGGTTGCGAGACGGCTCAGTGGCTTACGCGGCATTCTTGGCCGCTGCCGCCTTGTGCGCCAGCGCCGCCTTGATGAACGAAATGAACAACGGATGGCCGTCGCGTGGCGTTGACTTGAACTCGGGGTGATATTGCACACCGACGTACCACGGGTGCGCGTTGTCGCCCTTGCGCGGCAGTTCCATGATCTCGCACAGCGATTCGGTCGGCGTGCGGGCCGAGACCACCAGACCCGCATCTTCCACGCGGCCGAGATAGTGATTATTGGCTTCGTAGCGGTGGCGGTGACGTTCGGTCACCGAGTCGCCGTAGATTTCGGCCGCCAGTGTGCCTGGCTTAACCGCGCAGGTCTGCGCGCCCAGGCGCATCGTGCCGCCCAAATCCGAATTAGCATCGCGGCGCTCGACCTTGCCGTCATGGTTTTGCCATTCGTTGATCAACGCAACGACCGGTTGTTCGGTATCGGGGTCGAATTCGGTCGAATTGGCCTTGGTCAGGCCGGCCATGTGGCGTGCATATTCGATCAGTGCGACCTGCATGCCGAGACAGATGCCGAGGTATGGAATCTTGTTTTCACGAGCAAAGCGTGCGGCGGCAATCTTGCCTTCCACGCCGCGTTTGCCAAAGCCGCCCGGCACCAGGATCGCGTCGTACTTGGCCAGGCATTGCGGACCCTTGGCTTCAATCTCTTCCGAATCCAGGTATTCGATATTGACGCGACTTTCCGTGTGGATACCGGCGTGGCGCAAGGCTTCAGTCAGCGATTTGTACGATTCGGTCAGGTCGACGTACTTGCCGACCATGCCGATCGTGACGGCATGTTTGGGATTTTCCAGCGTATAGATCAACTTGCTCCACATCGACAGATCGGCCGGTTGCGGCGACAAGCCAAGTTTTTCGCAAACGATGCGATCCAGGCCCTGGTCCAGCAGCATTTGTGGAATCTTGTAGATGGTATCGGCATCCCACACGGAAATGACCGCTTCTTCCATCACATTGGAGAACAGCGAAATCTTGGCGCGCTCGTCGTCAGGAATCGGACGATCGGCGCGGCACAGCAAGGCGTCCGGCGAAATGCCGATTTCGCGCAGCTTTTGCACGCTGTGCTGGGTCGGTTTGGTTTTCAGTTCACCGGCGGAGGCAATGTATGGCACCAGCGTCAGATGGACGAAGGCCGCGGCATTACGGCCTGCGCGCAAGCTCAGTTGACGTGCCGCTTCCAGGAAAGGCAGCGACTCGATATCGCCGACCGTGCCGCCGATCTCCACCATCGCGACGTCGAAACCTTCGGCACCGCGATAAATGTAATCCTGAATCTCGTTCGTGATGTGCGGGATCACCTGCACCGTCTTGCCCAGATACTCGCCGCGGCGTTCCTTGCGGATCACGGATTCATAAATCTGGCCGGTGGTGAAGTTGTTCACCTTCTTCATCTTGGCGCTGATAAAGCGCTCATAGTGGCCCAGATCCAGATCGGTTTCCGCACCGTCTTCCGTCACGAACACTTCACCGTGCTGGAAAGGACTCATCGTACCGGGGTCGACGTTGATGTAGGGATCGAGTTTGAGAAGAGTGACTTTGAGGCCGCGCGATTCAAGGATCGCAGCGAGGGAGGCGGCGGCAATCCCCTTACCCAGGGATGAAACCACGCCGCCAGTGACGAATACAAACTTGGTCATTGCTATTGGTGCCGAACGGCACGTGCGGGAAATTCAAATTATACCCCAAGGTATTTTGTTCTTGAACGTTTCAGCCGGATTTAAAAGGCCGATCACGCTACCTGAAGAGCTTTGCCCGCCGTCAACGCCCGTACCAGTAACGCCCATGTTCGGTGCGGTATTCCGTGACCTCGATTTGCGGGCCGAAGCGCAGCATCACCGCGCCCGACGCATCCGTGCGCAAACGCGTGATGCCTAGCGCACCGTAGCGGTCGAAGACTTCCTGTTTCGGATGACGATAGCGATTGCGATAACCGACCTGGAACAGCGCCAGTTGCGGATCGACGGCGCGCAAAAAGGGCAAGGTGGACGAGGTGCCGCTGCCGTGGTGCGGTGCCAGCAATACGTCCGCACGCAACCGGCCTGCATCCGCGCCAAGCAACTCATCCTCCTGCACTGCCTCGATATCACCGGGCAGCAGCATCGACTGCTTGCCCATCGTGACCTTCAGCGTGCAGCTGCGTGCGTTCGGCTTCCATTTGTCACTGTCGTAGCTCCCTGCACCGGGATGCAACATGTCGAATTGCACACCGTCCCATTCCCAGTGCTGCCCAGCGATGCAACGACGATGCGAGGCGCCGGTCGCGACAACGACGGGATGATCGAATGGCAGTGAAGACGACAACCAGCCGGGCTGCATTTGGGCGAGGATCGATAGCGCACCGCCCGCATGGTCGCTATCGCTGTGCGACACAATCACGCCGTCCAGCGTATTGATGCCGCGCGCCCGCAGATAAGGCAGGATCACGCGATTGCCGCCGTCCGCTTCCGCCGAATAGGCGGGGCCGGTGTCGTACAACAGCCGGTGATGCTCGGTTTCGACCAGCAGCGCCATGCCCTGTCCGACATCGAAGGCCGTCACCCACATCGTATCCTTTGCCGGATGCGATGACGTATGCACGACCAGCGGCAGCCAGGCGAAAGCGCCGAGATAGCGCGCGGGCCAGCCACGCGGCGCCAGCAGCCAAACGGTGCCGATGGCCGCTAGCGCAAACATCCACAAGCTCGGAATCGGCGCATTCCATACCGCCATCGGAAAGCCGCACAACCATTCGAGGAAACTGGCGAGTTGCGCCACCATCCAGTGCGCCGAGATCAATAGCCAATTCGAAAGTGGCGCAGGCAATACGCCGCCCAGCAGCGCGGCCGGTGTCACGACGAAGCCGATCAAGGGAATCGCAACCGCGTTCGCGACGGGGCTGACCAGCGATGCCTGGCCGAATAGCAGCACCGTCAGCGGTACCAGACCGATCGTGATCGCATACTGTGTCGTGGCCGCTCTCTTCAAGGTTTCGCACCAGCGCGCAGCGCGAGGCGCCTGTGCATCAAGCGGCATCAAGGCACGGCCGACGCTGACGTACAGGATCAGCGACACTGCTGCGAACGATAGCCAGAAGCCCGCGCCCAACACCGCCCAGGGATCGAGCAGCATCACCGTGAACAAAGCGAGACACAGCACGTGCGACACATTGGTCAGCCGGCCCCACCATAGCGCAAGCGCCACCACCGCCAGCATGTAGAGCGTGCGCTGCGCCGGCACGCCTGCACCGGCGAGAAGCACGTATGTGAGCGCAGCAACAATGCCGGCGATCGCTGCGGCTTTTTGCGCGGGCAGCATCAATGGCAGCCTGACCCGCGTAAAGAAGGATTTACGCCACAACAAATGCACCAGGCCGGCAAACAATGCGGCAATCATCGTGATGTGCAAGCCGGAAATCGCAATCAGGTGCGAGGTGGACGTCTGATTGAAGACCGTCCATTGCGTCTGACTGATCGCACGCTGATCGCCAATGACGAGCGCCACAACCACGCCCGCATACGGCCGGTCTTGCAGGGCCGTTTCGATCCGACTACGCAGCCAGCCGCGTACGCGCTCGATCGCATTCCCAACACTGAACACGAACGTGTCCAAGCGCGCGTTCTGCCCCTTACCGCCCTTGTCCGGCCGCACATAGCCGGTCGCGCGCACACCTTGCTCCAGCAGCCATGCTTCGTAGTCAAAGCCATATGGGTTCGCATTACCATGCGGGCGGCGCAAGCGCACCGTCAGCCGCCAGCGTTCGCCGGGCCGCACGTCGCCGGCCGCCTGCGTTTGTCCGCCATCAAAACCCGCATACCAGGACAATGCCAGCCGCGACGGCACCGGCGGCAGAACCCCATCGACCGGAAACACCTTCTCGACACGAAAATGGAAGCGCTCGCCGCGCTCGAATACATCAGGCAGGCTGTCCACGGTGCCGATCACCGTCACGTCTCGGCCTTCCCAGGAGACCGGCAAATCGTCCGACAACGCGTGATGCGCAATCAGCGCGGCCCAGGCAAATCCCGCGAGCGCGCCAGCCGCCGCTAGCAGAAGAATGCGGTGGAGATGTTTGCCAACATGCCGCCGCAAGACACCACCGACCGCCGCACACAGCACGATCAACAGCAATAGGAAAGAATATGAAGGCAAGGCCGCTTGCGTCTGCAACCATGCAATGCCGATGACAAAGCCGATGACGGCGCTGCGCATCAGCCGGTCAGCAAGGATTGCAAACGCGGCATCGCGGCCAGCGCATTGGCATGTGTCGCGCGCGCCGTGGCTGCGATATCCATGTTGCGAAGTTCGGCCAGTACTTCGCCGATGCGCGGCAATTGCTCGGGACTGTTGCGTTGCGGATGCAGCCAGGCCGGAGAGATATCTGGTGCATCGGTTTCCAGCACCAAGGCTTCGAGCGGCAGCTCGGCCGCTAGGCGACGGATCTGCAAGGCCCGTGGAAAAGTCATCGCACCGCCGAAACCAAGTTTGAATCCCAGCCTGATGAAGATTTCCGCCTGCTGGAAGCTGCCGTTGAACGCATGCGCAATGCCGCCTCGCACAGTGATACGCCGCAAATGCTTGAGAACCTGATCTTGGGAACGACGCACGTGCAGCAGCACCGGCAAATCAAAATCGCGCGCAATTTTTAATTGTTCGGAATAAAAGAAGGCCTGCTTATCGCGCATCTCCGATGTAGTCAGCATCGGTACAAAAAAGTCGAGGCCTATCTCACCGATCGCGACGAAGCGTGGATCGGCGATCGCGGCGGCAACCGCTTCACGCATTGCGTGCAGGTCGCTTTCCCGTGCTTGCGGCACGAAAATCGGATGAATGCCAAGCGCGTAGCTGCAATTGTCGTTGCGCTGCGCCAGTTTGGTCACGGTGGAAAAATTAGCGCGCTCGACCGCGGGGATCACGATCATCGATACCCGTCGCTGTGCGGCAGCGTGGGCCACTGCATCGGATGTATCCGCAAACTCCGCGGCATCCAGATGGCAGTGGGTATCGATCCACATTGCGTCAGCTATGCACGTAAGGCTGCAGCCCGTCATTCGACAAATGCAGGATGCGGTCGCAGTGCGTGGCGAGTTCGACATCGTGCGTCACGATGACAAAGGCCGTGCCCAAGGTCCGCGATAATTCCAGCATCAGGTCAAAGGTTTTCTGCGCGGTGTGCCGATCCAGGTTGCCCGTCGGCTCATCCGCCAACACGCAGGCTGGCTGCGTCACCAGTGCGCGCGCCAATGCCGTGCGCTGGCGTTCGCCGCCCGATAATTCACCGGGACGATGGCTGACGCGGTGCTCCAGCCCGACCCGCGCCAGCACTGCCTTTGCCTGTTCCTGCGCCTGCGCGCGCGGCACGCGGCGGATCATCAGCGGCATTGCGACGTTATCCATCGCGGAGAATTCCGGCAGCAGGTGATGGAATTGATATACGAAACCGAGTGAACGGTTGCGCAGGTCGCCACGGATCTTGTCATCCAGTGTGGCGAAATCCCGGCCTAGCAAGGTCACTGAACCTTCGCTCGGCGTATCGAGCCCGCCCAGCAGATGTAGCAGTGTCGACTTGCCGGAGCCCGAAGCGCCGACGATCGCCACACGTTCGCCTTTCACCACATCGAGGTTGATGCCTTTCAGCACGTCGACCGCGTATTTTCCTTGCGTGAAGGTTTTCGCCAGATCGCGGCACGCCAATACTTGTTCACTCATAGCGCAAGGCCTCCGCAGGTTTCACGCGCGCCGCTGCCCAGCTCGGGTACAGCGTCGCCAGGAAGGACAGCACGACCGACACGCCGCCGATGGTGTAGACGTCAGGCCAGCGCAGGTCGGACGGCAGCTCGCTGATGACGTAAATATCTTTGGGCAGGAAGCGCACATGAAACAGGTGTTCAATAAAAGGAACGATGACGTCGATGTTCAGTGCGATGAGCACGCCGCAGCCCACACCGATCGCGGTGCCGATCAAGCCGACGAGTGCGCCCTGAATTACAAAGATCTTCATGATCGAGCGCGGCGAAGCGCCGAGCGTGCGTAGGATCGCGATATCGGCCTGCTTGTCGGTCACCGTCATCACCAACGTGGACACGAGATTGAATGCAGCCACTGCAACGATCAACGTCAGGATGATGAACATCATGTGCTTTTCGGTCTGCACTGCGGCAAACCAGTTGCGGTTCTGTTGCGACCAGTCGCGGATCAGTACGTCGCCGCTGAGAATACGCGACAGATCGAGTGCAACCTCCGGCGCCTGTTGCATGTCGGCGATGCGCAAGCGCAGACCGGACGGTGCGGCTAGCTTGAACATCTTCATCGCGTCGTCGATGTGAATGAAGGCCAGCGAGGAGTCGTATTCGAAGTGCCCGGCCTCGAAGATACCCACCACTGTGAATTGCTTGAGCCGCGGAATCACGCCCGCCGGGGTAACTTGTCCCTGCGGCGCGATCATCGTCACCTTGTCGCCAATCTGCGCACCCATGCTTCGCGCCAGTTCGGACCCGAGCACGATGTTGAATTCACCGGGCTTCAGATCATTCAGGCTGCCCTGCTTGATCTGTTTCGCCACGTCAGACACTTTCGGCTCCTGGTCCGGCAGGATGCCACGCACCATGATGCCGCGTACTGCATCGCCGCGCGTCATCATGACCTGGCCATCGACATAGGGTGCCGCTCCGCGCACTTCCTTGTCCATAAAGGCTTCGCGCGCAGTCTCCTGCCAGTTCGGCAGTGAGCCCTGCGGCTCGAAGACTTCAATATGCGCCAGCACGGACAACATGCGGTCCCGCACTTCCCTCTGGAAGCCGTTCATTACCGACAGCACGACGATCAGCGCCATCACGCCCAGTGCGATGCCGGACATTGAGATCAGCGAAATAAAAGAGATAAAACTGTTGCGGCTGCTTCGCTTGCCGGCGCGCGTGTAGCGGATGCCGACCAGCCACTCGAATGATAGGTTTTTGACGATGCTCAAAGAATGCTCCTGGATGCAGCCTCGCAGTTTGCCATATATTTGATCGCACGCTGCAAACTCGGACGTCCCGGTGTGGGACCGGCGGGCACGATTTCCGTTCCGCCTTGCTTCCCCCTTGAAAAGGGGACAAGTTGCGCACGCAACGATCTTTTTGCAGATGATGCGCCGTATGTCATGGCGGCGCCCTAGTCCATGCCCTACAATCCCTGCATGACGCAACTGCACCTCTTTTTGCCCTTCGGCCTGCCACCGGAAGAACTGGCGCGCGACCTACTGCGCGAACTGAAAACGCCAGCGCTGGCGACGCTGCTGGCGCGCGCGCGGCGCATCGATCACCGGGTCATCGATGGTTTTTCCCGCGCGCTGCCGCATGAAATCCGACTGGCGCAATTGCTCGGCCTTGAGCGCCACGATACCGAATCCAGTCCGGCCGTCGCCGCCGCCGCGATGCAGCATCTCGGATTGACGGGTGAACACGGCACCTGGTTCATTGTGCAGCCGGTGCATCTGCACATCGCGCGCGATCATCTGGTGCTGACCGATCCGCGCCAGCTTCGGCTATCGGAGCCGGACGCACGCGCACTGTTTGCCACTGTGCAGCCGTTGTTCGAGGAATACGGACACACGCTTTTGTATGGCGATGCGCAACATTGGTTTGTGCGCGCCGACGAGTGGTCTGATCTGCAGACTGCTACACCGGATGCCGCTAGCGGCCACAATATCGATATCTGGATGCCCAAAGGCGCGCACGAGCGCGACTGGCGGCGCCTGCAAAACGAAGCGCAGATGCACTGGCATGAACACGCCATCAACGACGCACGTGAAATGGCTGGCGGTAAACCGGTCAATTCGCTGTGGCTTTGGGGCGGCGCAACATTTCCACAGCAGACCAGCGCTGGCATCACCAGCTTCGTCATGTCCGGCAGCCAAAATCTCCTTGCCACCGCGACCACAACCGTGGCAGCCGCGTCAGTCGACGACATCCTGCGCGCTGCGCCGCAAAACGGCGTACTGGTCCTCGACGAATTGATCGGATTGGCGCTGGCCGGCGCGTGGGCGGAATGGCTAACGGCATTCCAGCAATACGAGACAACATGGTTGGCGCCGCTGCTGGACGCAGTGCAGGGCGGCAAACTGGGTCGTCTGCAACTCACTGTCAGCCACGACCGCGCATACGCTACTTATGCCGCGGATAAATCTTCGCTGCGTAAATTCTGGCGCAAGCCTTCGCTCGCCCACCTCGCGTCATGACCCGTATCGCTACACGCAACTACCCTTTTCGCGATGCCGAACGTCTGCGCCAGCTTGGCGTGCATCCAGTGATGGCACGCTTGTACGCGGCGCGGGGCCTCACCGATATGCAAGAACTGACCAGCGAACTGAGTGCGCTGCTGTCGCCGCCCGGCCTGCTGCATGTCGATGCAGCGGCAGTATTTCTGGCAGATGCGATTGCACAACGGAAGAAACTCGTCATCGTCGCCGACTATGACTGCGACGGCGCCACGGCCTGCGCGGTCGCGCTACGCGGTTTGCGCGCAATGGGTGCGATGGTCGACTTCATCGTGCCCAACCGCTTCGAATACGGCTACGGTCTGACGCCGGAAATTGTCGCGCTCGCCGCCAGTGAAAAAGCGCCGGATGTCATCATCACGGTCGATAACGGCATCGCCAGCATCGCCGGTGTGGAAGAGGCAAACCGCCGCGGCATCGAGGTCGTCGTCACCGATCACCATCTGCCGGGCGATACGCTGCCGCCAGCGCGCGTGATCGTCAATCCGAATCAGCCTGACTGCGGGTTCCCGAGCAAGAACCTGGCGGGTGTCGGCGTCATGTTTTACGTGCTGCTCGCGCTGCGCGCCGAGATGCGCAAGCGCGGCATCTTCGACATGCAAACCCAACCGAAACTTGACGCGCTGCTCGATCTGGTCGCGCTCGGCACCGTAGCCGATGTCGTCAAGCTCGACGGCAACAACCGCATCCTCGTTGCTCAGGGCTTGAAACGCATGCGCAGCGGTCGCATGCACGCCGGTGTGGCCGCCCTGTTCCGCGTCGCCGGCCGCGAAGCGCGCCGTGCCTCGCCCTTTGATCTTGGCTTTGCGCTCGGTCCGCGCCTGAACGCAGCCGGGCGCCTGTCCGACATGTCGCTCGGCATCGAATGCCTGACCACCGATGATGAAGGCCGCGCCTGGGCCATCGCGCAGCAGCTCGATGAAATCAACCGCGAGCGCCGCACGATCGAGACCGACATGCAGGAAACCGCGCTGCTGCTGCTCGAGAGCTTCGATCCGCAGGACAAGACCACGATCAGCGTGTTCGATCCGAGCTGGCACCAGGGCGTGATTGGCATCGTCGCCTCGCGCTTAAAGGACAAGTTCTATCGCCCGACCATTACTTTCGCCGATGCCGGCGATGGCTGGATCAAAGGCTCCGGACGATCGATCGCGGGATTCCACCTGCGCGATGCGCTTGATCTTGTATCGAAGCACGCGCCCAGCCTCATCGACAAATTCGGTGGCCATGCGATGGCGGCGGGACTGACGATACGCGCAACCGCCTTGGACGCTTTCACGCAGGCCTTCGAGACGGTGGGTAAATCGCTACTCAATCAGCACCAGCTGCAACGCGTGATCGAAACAGACGGTCCGCTGGAGGCCGAATACTTCACGACGCAATTCATCGAAATGCTCGAAGGCCAGGTATGGGGCCAGGGCTTTGCACCACCGCTATTCTGCGATGAATTTCGTGTCGTCAACCAGCGTATTTTGAAGGAACGGCATCTGAAACTGACGCTCGAAAAAGACGGCCGTCAGTTCGATGCGATCTGGTTCAGCCATATCGATTCGCTGCCGGGCCGCGCCCGCGTCGCCTATCGGCTAGATGCCAACGAATTCAACGGCGTAACACGGGTGCAATTGTTAGTCGAGCACGCTGAAGCGGTTTGACGCGCAGGCTCAACTGCACAAGCCTTCCGGCGTTCAACGGGTGTAGTCCTCACATAGTTAATCAGATCGTCAACTGCCTGCCACCCCCGTTCATCGGTCACGGCGGTTGCGTCCGCTATGCGGGCCTGAAATTCGCACGCCTTCTTTAAATCATCGTAGCGGCGAAAATAGAGAAACCAGAATCGCCGTGTGTGCGGCTGAATCGCCGATATCGTGGTGGCGCGTATTTGTTATGCGCGGTTTTGCAACCAGCGCATTGAACTCGCGGTCGATCGGCGTGCGGACTTGACCCACTAATTCGCTCAACGCCTTTTCCGATACCTTGACGCCTGGCTCCGGCCTGCCCTTGACGATCATTTCCTTGCGATCAGCCGGTAAGCCTGCAAGGCTTGTTGGATTCGACGCAGCAGTTTCGTGAATTTCAATTTACAGAAGGGATCACTGCAAAGGAACTGCGTTTTATTGTCGGGCGGACAATTAACATGCCGAATCGGTTATGCCAAGAATACGGCCGCAGCGCCGTTTTATCGCATCCACAGCGCGTCGCGCCCCAAAAATGTGCATTCCGCACAAGTTTGTGCCGCCGACGGCCGGCAGAACAATCAACTCGCCGAAAAAGGGAAGTCCCTATAAATTCGCCCCTTTCTATCTGACATATTACGGGCATATCAATTGCTAGGGCATATACGAACTTTCTTAAGGAGTACGTATGAACACGCTTTCAGCACAACAGATGGACACCGCAGGTTTTGTAGGCAGTCGATGGATTCAGCTCGTTCTGGGACTGATCTGCATGATGGCCATTTCAAGTCCGCAATATGTCTGGACACTTTTCACCAAACCGCTCATGGCAAAGCTCGGCGTATCCCTCGCCGAATTGCAGGTCACCTTTTCGCTCCTCATCGTTCTCCAAACGTTCCTGTCGCCGCTGCAGGGCTATCTGATCGACAAGTTCGGCCCCCGGCTGTTGCTGGCCACCGGCGCCGTCCTGACCGGTCTCAGCTGGATTCTTGCGTCTTCCGCCGATACGCTGCTGTCGGTTTATCTGACGTACGGGCTGCTCGGCGGTATTGGCACCGGCATCATCTATGTCGGCATTGTCGGTTTGATGGTGGCGTGGTTTCCGGATAAACGCGGCATGGCAGCAGGCGTTGTCGCTGCTGGTTACGGCATTGGCGCTGTCCTGACGACCTTTCCCGTGACCTCGAGCATTGCCAATGCCGGCTACCAACCGACGCTGTTGCATTTCGGCGCGATTTTCGGTGCCGTCGCCTTTGTCGCCGCACTTGGCATGAAGCGCCCGCCAAAAGACTGGATGGCCGACTACATTGCAAAGAACAAAAAGACTGTCGGCGTCAATTCCGGCACCATGCTGAAAACGCCGGTCTTCTGGCTGATGTTTCTGATGATGACCATGATGTCGACCTCCGGACTGATGGTGATCTCGCAGATGGCGACCTTCTCCAAGGACTTCGGTATAACGGAAGCGACTGTGTTCGGACTGGCCGCCCTGCCGCTCGCGCTGACCGTCGATCGATTCACCAATGGATTGACGCGCCCATTTTTCGGCTGGATATCGGACCGCATCGGCCGTGAAAAGACAATGCTGATCGCATTCGGTCTGGAAGGCGTGGCGATGACGCTGTGGTTGCTCACGCGGGAACACACATTGTTATTCGTGCTGTTTTCCGGCCTGGTATTTTTCGGCTGGGGCGAGATCTTCTCGCTGTTCCCATCAACGCTGACCGATACCTTCGGCGAAAAGCACGCCACCACGAATTACGGCTTTCTGTACATGGCGCAAGGTATCGGTTCGATCTTCGGCGGACCGCTGGCCGCAGCGCTGCACGATGCAACTGGCAGCTGGATTCCGGTGTTCGGCACCGTCATCACCCTGGATATCGTGACGGCCTTGCTGGCGATCGTGGTTCTCAAACCGATGCGCGAACGATACTTGGCCGCCGCCACTTCACGTTAATACTGGCCGCTGGCCGGCGAAGCTCGCTTCACCGGCCGGTCTCAGGACGCGGACGAGCATTAGCGTACCGGCAGGAACTGCAGGAAGGAACCACCGAACAGGCTTTGCACGTAATTGATGCCGGCACGGCGATATTTTTCGGTGACGAATTCAGCCAGCAAATCGAGACGGCCGACGATCTTGCCGAACTCGCGTTCGAAGCTCAGGTTGCGCCCGCTTTCGCCCATGTCGTCGGACAGCAGCAGCGTACCGCCTGCGCTATTGCGGCGGCTGGCGAGCAGCCAGACGGCGATTTCGATATTGCGTGCGGCGTTGTAGATATGTTGCGCATCGAGATTGTCGACTAGGAAGAACTCGGTCTTGCCGCCGTGTGCGGCAATGATCATGTCGGCGCTGCTGTAGATAAAGGCTGCCACGCGGTCGCCGCTGAAGTCGGGCGACAATGCCAGCGACAAGGCTCTGATGTCGCGTTGCCCCTGCAGATCCGGCCACGCTTGCCGCTGCTCGATCGCCTCGCGCACGCGACGCACGCTTGCCTCGCGGCTGGCCGCGGTCTTCCGCCATTCCGCCGGATTGCGTCGGTACAGCTTCTCCATCAGCACATACAGGCTGTTCAGATTGTCGCGCATCGCGATGGTCGCCATGCGGTTGGTGTCGGACTGTCCAAGTTCGCTGCCGCTGGCGGAGGTGCCCCTCACTTCGCCATGCGTCGTCGGTGCCTGGCCCATGTTGGAACAGGCTGCCAGCGCGGTACAAAGGCAAAGCAATGCACATCGCGTCCGCTTCATCTTCTTGCTCCCTTGATAAGTTTTATTCTGAACTGCCCGGCAGGAGGCTGATCCGGCGCCGTCCCGTTCCTTAGCTCGGATATAATCACCGGTTTGATTGCAAAAGAAAATATCATGGAAGCCGAACGCCTTAATTCCCTTCAATCGCTGCTCGACGATCTGACGACGCGCGCAGCCGACCTCCGGAGGTATCTTTGACTTCGATGTGAAGTCGGAGAAACTTGACCAGGTCAACGGCGAGCTGGAAGACCCGGACGTCTGGAACGACCCAAAGCGCGCCCAGGACCTGGGCAAAGAAAAGAAATCGCTGGAAACGATCGTCCATACGCTGACGAGGATCGACAGCGAGTTGAACGACGCACGCGACCTGTTCGCAATGGCGCGCGAAGAAAAAGACGACGACACGCTGGAAGCCATTGAAAGCGATGCGGAAGGCTTGCGCAAGCTGGTGGAAGACATGGAATTCCGCCGCATGTTCAGCAACCCAATGGACGCCAACAACTGCTTCATCGACATCCAGGCCGGCGCCGGCGGTACCGAAGCGCAGGACTGGGCCTCGATGCTGCTGCGCCAATATCTGCGCTACTGTGAACGCAAGGGATTCAAGGCCGAAATTCTCGAACAGTCCGACGGCGAGGTGGCCGGCATCAAGACCGCGACCATCAAGGTCGAGGGCGAATACGCGTACGGTTTCCTGCGCACCGAAACCGGCGTGCATCGCCTGGTGCGCAAATCGCCGTTCGACTCGGCCAACGGCCGCCATACCTCGTTTTCCAGCCTGTTCGTCTATCCGGAAGTAGATGACTCGATCGATATCGAGATCAACCCGGCCGATGTGCGCATCGATACCTACCGTGCGTCCGGAGCCGGCGGTCAGCACATCAACAAGACGGATTCTGCGGTGCGTCTGACACACGGTCCGACCGGTATCGTCGTGCAATGCCAGAACGACCGCAGCCAGCACCGCAACAAGGCCGAAGCCTGGGACATGCTGAAAGCCAAGCTGTACGAACTGGAGTTGCGCAAGCGCATGAGCGAGCAGCAGAAGCTGGAGGATTCCAAGACTGACGTCGGCTGGGGCCATCAAATCCGGTCCTACGTCCTCGACCAGTCGCGCATCAAGGATCTGCGGACCAACTACGAAGTCGGCAATACCAAGGCTGTGCTGGATGGCGATCTCGACGACTTCATCGCCGCTTCGCTCAAACAGGGCGTGTAAGCTCTGCTCCCAATTCAACCTATCGAATGTCGCTTTCCATGACCACGCCCCACGACAATGCCGCACCGCAGCTAGACGAAAACAAGATCATCGCGGAACGCCGCGCCAAGCTGACCGCGCTACGCGCGCAAGGCGTTGCCTTTCCCAACGACTTCCGCCCGCAGCAAAAGGCGGCCGACCTGCACGCACAGTACGATGGCAAGTCACGCGAGGAACTGGAAGCGGCGCCCATCACTGTCACCGTTGCGGGCCGCATGATGCTGCGCCGTGAAGCCGGCAAGAAAGCCGTGTTCGCCACGCTGCAGGATGCTTCCGGCACACGCGCTGACGGCCGCATCCAGATTTACGTCACGCTCGACAACACGGGTGAAGCAGCCATGGCGGCACTGCACGGCTACGACCTGGGCGACATCTTGGGTGTCACCGGCACGCTGTTCAAGACGAAAACCGATGAGTTGACCGTCAAGGTCAGCGAACTGCGCCTGCTGACCAAATCGCTGCGTCCGCTGCCGGACAAGTTCCACGGCCTGGCCGACCA
>Ga0310811_10004514_pt1 | contig 17485 bp, 13 predicted proteins | sample YCmetagenome_FD_207642 | JGI IMG/M metagenome (GOLD analysis project Ga0310811, IMG submission 207642) | Soil microbial communities from experimental microcosm in Duke University, North Carolina, United States - YC | ecosystem: Engineered > Artificial ecosystem > Soil microcosm > Unclassified ...
GTAAATGTCAATTCGTCTGCATGCTGGGACAGGAATGAGCGCCAACTCATGATGTAGCGCAGGGCTTCCGCTCGATTGTCAATTCCGGTGTAATGCATCAGCTCATCGGCCTGCGCATTATAATGTTCGATCTGCGCCCGATTCAACGGGGCCGCCATGTTTTTTATGGATTGGATCGTTTCGGTATAATCTTTCCGCAGCCTTTCTCGAAAATCCAAGGCTGCATTGAGGTCATCGATTCGAAGAAACACGCCGCCGCCGCGACGCTCGGCGATGTATTTCTGTCTGAATGGTTCAAAGCCATACACCATCGTGACAGGCGCCAATCCGTCTGCGTCCCTGTGTGAGGTTGGGTTATTCCTAACCTCGAGATCCGCGTCGACCGATGCGCGGTCGTAGGTCAGCATGCTTATCGCTGCCCCGCGATTATTCGATATGACCACGGTGGGCGTACCGACCGCCGGATTTGTTCGCCGCATCATTTAAATTCTCCGCATCAATGAATCGACCCGGGGCAACCCTGACCCATCAACGGTCGTCGGTTTTATCCAATTGGTGCAGCGTGGCCTCCACTGCGCCTTGCATGGTGTCCGTTAAAATTCAATGCGGCCATCCTCGTTGAAGATATTAAGTAGTCCTTCTTTGCATCGGCGCGCCTTACGCGAGGCAAGGTGTTGTGCTTCAGATTTGAGGCTGCCTAACCATTGCAAAGCAGGGGGTGGACACCGGACCATCGCGACGGCAATAGCGTCCCGTCTTAACGTCAACCGCATCTTCCGGCCTGCCTGCGTATTTAACGTTACTTCGCGAGCGGCCGCTAGCTGTCAATCTTGACAGCGATGCGCGGATGATCGACTTTGTATTGGATCGCGTGGGGTGGTCAGTGCACTGACTTCGCCGCTAAGTTGGGTGAGGTGTGCGGCGCTGTTGCTGTATTTCCCGCGCTTCGATGCCAGCGTCAAGAGGGCGGCGGGCGCACGATGCCGGCGCCGCCGCCCCGAAAACAGAACACCCGGCGCGATGGACCGGCTGTCCGCCAGCAGAGACCAACGAATCAGGCCGCGGCCTGAATGTTGGAAGCCTGTTTGCCTTTCGGGCCCTGTACGACTTCGAAGTTGACCTTCTGGCCTTCCTTGAGCGTCTTGAACCCGTTCATCTGAATTGCCGAAAAGTGCGCGAACAGATCCTCACCGCCTTCGTCAGGCGTGATGAATCCGTATCCCTTGGCGTCGTTGAACCATTTCACCGTACCGGTCGCCATACCTGCTTCCCCTGTCTCTCTTATCCTTGCTTTCACGAGCACGTTCGAAAAGCCAAGCAGATCTGCGTCTCAATGCTGCCCTCCTCACAAGCTCCCCAGGCATTTTTTCTTGTTTGACTGCGCAGAAAAAAGTGCCAGCTTGATTGTTCAAGCTACAAATTCCGATGTCAACATTTTTTTAAGGCGGACGTCGCGTCGTTGCGCGAAGCGCAATCCCGGTGCGCCGATCGATGGGTTTCATCGCGTTGCTGTGGCGCGCAACGTGCGTTGCCGCACGGTGCTGGACCGCAGCATCTTGAAAAGTCGCATAATGGACCGCATGATCACGGAACGAATGTTGCGCGCGCTCCAGCGCGGCGCAGTTCCGCGTGCCGTGCGATACTCGCGCAATGGAGCATGAGCCGGTGCCGGAGCAGTCGCGCGAGAGGCATCCGGACCAATTTAAAAGTGCGGCCGCGCGGTGCCGCGTTCGCGGCGGCGCAGCCTGCGGGATTGCTGTTGCGGCCGAGTTGTTTAGAATGGGTGTATGGCAATCAATCCGGAAAAGCACGACGATGCCGTACTGGAGCGGCAGGAACAAAAGGTCAAGCCGCCCGCCATGTACAAGGTGGTGTTGCTGAATGACGATTTCACGCCCATGGAATTCGTCGTCATGGTCGTCCAGCAGCACTTCAATAAGGATCGCGAGACCGCAACGCACATCATGTTGAAGGTTCATCGCGAAGGGCGCGGGGTTTGTGGGGTCTACACGCGGGACATCGCGTCGACCAAGGTTGAGCAAGTCGTAACCCATGCACGGCAAGCCGGGCATCCGTTGCAGTGTGTGATGGAGGAAGCATGATTGCCCAGGAACTGGAAGTCAGCCTGCACATGGCGTTCATGGAAGCGCGCCAGGCACGGCACGAGTTCATTACGGTCGAGCATCTTTTACTGGCCCTGTTGGACAATCCGACGGCGGCGGAAGTGTTGCGCGCGTGCGCAGCGAATATTGAAGATCTGCGGCAGAACTTGCGCAACTTCATTCACGACAACACGCCGACCGTGCCAGGCACGGACGACGTGGACACGCAGCCGACACTCGGATTTCAGCGCGTGATCCAGCGCGCGATCATGCACGTGCAGTCGACCTCGAACGGCAAGAAAGAAGTGACCGGCGCGAATGTGCTGGTCGCCATCTTCGGCGAGAAGGACTCGCACGCGGTGTACTACTTGCAGCAGCAGGGCGTAACGCGGCTCGACGTGGTGAACTTCATTTCGCACGGCATCGCCAAGACCACCGGCACCGAAGCGTCGAAAGCCGGCGAGAGCAGTGTCGAGGCGGAGGAGTCGGCGGCGCAGAAGGAAACCCCGCTCGCGCAATTTACACAGAATCTGAACCAGCTGGCCAAGGACGGCAAAATCGATCCGCTGATCGGCCGGGAATCCGAGGTCGAGCGCGTGGTCCAGGTCCTGTGCCGGCGCCGCAAGAACAATCCGCTGCTGGTCGGCGAAGCCGGGGTCGGCAAGACGGCGATCGCGGAAGGGCTCGCGTGGCGCATCACGCGCGGCGAAGTGCCGGATATCCTGACCGACGCGCAAGTGTACTCGCTCGACATGGGCGCGTTGCTTGCCGGCACCAAGTATCGCGGCGACTTCGAGCAGCGCCTGAAAACGGTGCTCAAGGAGCTGAAGGAGCGGCCGCACGCCATCCTGTTCATCGACGAAATTCATACGCTGATCGGCGCCGGCGCCGCGTCGGGCGGGACGCTCGACGCGTCCAACCTGCTCAAGCCGGCATTGTCGTCGGGTCAGTTGAAGTGCATCGGCGCGACGACGTTCACCGAGTACCGAGGCATTTTCGAGAAGGATGCGGCGTTGTCGCGCCGTTTCCAGAAAATCGACGTGACCGAGCCGACCGTCGAGCAAACGGTCGCGATTCTGCGCGGCCTGAAGTCTCGCTTCGAAGAACATCACGGCGTCAAGTACTCGTCCGGCGCATTGACCGCGGCGGCGGAGTTGTCGGCACGCTTTATCACCGACCGCCACTTGCCGGACAAAGCGATCGACGTGATCGACGAAGCCGGCGCCGCACAGCGGATCTTGCCCAAGTCGAAGCAGAAGAAGACCATCGGCAAGACCGAGATCGAGGACATTATTTCCAAGATCGCGCGCGTGCCGGCGCAAAGTGTCACGCAAGACGACCGCAGCAAGCTGCAGACGCTCGATCGCGACCTGAAGAGCGTGGTGTTCGGCCAAGATCCGGCGATCGACGCACTGTCCGCGGCGATCAAGATGGCGCGCGCGGGTTTGGGCAAGACCGACAAGCCGATCGGCGCGTTCCTGTTCTCGGGTCCGACCGGTGTGGGCAAGACCGAAGTCGCGAAGCAACTGGCCTTCACGCTGGGTATCGAGCTGGTGCGCTTCGACATGTCCGAGTATATGGAGCGGCATGCGGTGAGCCGGCTGATCGGCGCGCCTCCGGGCTATGTCGGCTTCGACCAGGGCGGTCTGCTAACCGAAGCGGTCACCAAGAAGCCGCACTGCGTGCTCTTGCTCGACGAGATCGAAAAGGCGCATCCGGACATCTATAACGTCCTGTTGCAGGTGATGGACCATGGCACGCTGACGGACAACAACGGTCGCAAGGCGGATTTCCGAAATGTCATCATCATTATGACGACGAACGCGGGCGCCGAAGCGATGAACAAGTCCGTGATCGGCTTCACGAATCGGCGGGAAACCGGCGACGAAATGGCCGATATCAAGCGGATGTTCACGCCGGAGTTCCGTAACCGGCTCGATGCGATCATCAGCTTCCGTTCGCTTGACGAGGAAATCATCCTGCGCGTGGTCGACAAATTCCTCATGCAGCTTGAAGACCAGTTGCACGAGAAAAAGGTCGACGCGATGTTCACCGACGCGCTGCGCAAGCATCTCGCCAAGAACGGCTTCGATCCGCTGATGGGCGCGCGGCCGATGCAGCGGCTGATCCAGGACACGATCCGTCGTGCGCTGGCCGACGAGCTGCTGTTCGGCAAGCTGATGAATGGCGGACGGGTGTCGGTCGATGTCGACGACAACGACAAGGTCCAACTGACCTTCGACGAGAACGCCGCCCCGCGCAATCCGAATCCGGAAACCGCGGAGATCGACTGAGCGGCGCTGCTTGGTTGAGGTGGGGCGGGCGGCCGCTAGGCCGCTCGCCCAAGCTTTGACGGTGTCAGCTCACTGTTGGCCGGTGCTGCCGAACCCACCGTTGCCGCGCGCGCTTTCCGGGAATTCGTCCACCACATTGAAGCTCGCCTGCACCACCGGCACGACCACCAACTGCGCGAGCCGTTCCATTGGACTGATCGTGAACGCGGTCTGGCCGCGGTTCCATGTGGACACCATCAACTGCCCTTGGTAATCCGAGTCGATGAGTCCGACCAGGTTGCCCAGCACGATGCCGTGCTTGTGGCCGAGGCCCGAGCGCGGCAGGATCAGCGCCGCGTAGCGAGGGTCCTCGACATGGATCGCAAGGCCGGTCGGAATCAGCGCCGTGGCGCCGGGCGCAAGCGTCAGGGGTGCATCCACGCACGCACGCAAGTCAAGTCCGGCGCTGCCGGGCGTCGCGTACTCAGGCAAGTTGTCGCGCATGCGCGCGTCCAGGATCTTCAGGTCGATTTTCATGCGGGAACAGTCAATTGAAAAAATCAGGCCGCCTCGGCGCCCAGGTCGAACGCTTCGGCGAGCAATTGATACGAACGCAGACGCGCACGGTAACTGCCGGCGACGGTCAGCACGATCAATTCGTCGGCGTCGAAGCGTTCGTTGAGCGCGCGCATACGATCCACCACCGATTCCGGCGTGCCAATGATGCTGCGGGCTTTCTCGCGCGCGATCACGGTGCGTTCGCGTTCGCCGAATTCCTGCTGGAGCGCCTGCTCGATGGACGGAATGGTTTCGTTGAGGCCATAGGCCATCTGCACGCGGCGCAAATCGACGGCTTTTTCAAGATCGGCGGCTTGTTGTTCGGTGTCGGCGCAGATGACGAATACGGCCAGGGCAAGATAGGGCCGGTTCTCGTAACCGGGCGTGAAGCGATCGCGGTAGGCGTGCGCCACGGAATGCCCGAAGAACGCATTGATGAAATGCGCGAACGCGAAGCGGATGCCCAATTGCGCGGCGAGTGCGCCGCCAAAGTCGCTGGAACCTAGCACCCACAGTTGTGGCCGCGTCTGCACTTGCGGCTGCAGCAGCACGCCGTGCGCGAGCGATTCGTGCGGCAGGCTGCCGCCGAGCAAGGCCGCGAGTTCGGCGACCTGCTGCGGGAACAGCTCGCCGCGATTGTAGTCGCCGGCCGCCACCGCCTGCGCGGTGCGCAAATCGCCGCCTGGTGCGCGCCCGACACCGAGATCGACGCGATTCGGAAACAGCGCTTCGAGCATCATGAATTGCTCGGCCACCTTGTACGGGCTGTAATAGGGCAGCATCACGCCGCCCGAGCCGATGCGCATCCGCTTGGTGACGCTGCCCAGGCGCGCCAGCATCACCTCGGGCGCCGGATTGGCGACGGCGTGCAAGCCGTGGTGCTCGGCGCACCAGTAGCGCGTGTAGCCCAAGTCGTCAGCGAGCTGCGCCAGCTCAACCGTCGCGGCAATGGCGTCGGCGACCGAGTGGCCTTCAATGACGGGTGTTTGATCGAGGACGGAGAGTCGGGTCATCGTTGAGTTCCGCTTGACTGCCGCAACGCGCCCATCACGCGAACAGGCTACCCGGCAGCCGACGGGCGATTTCAGCGATCAGCGTGCGGGCGAGGGTTGGTTTGTCGGCGCGCGGAAGGTGCGTCGCGCCCGATTCTTCGAATAGCACGACTTCGTTATCGTCTTTGCCGAACGTCAGCGGTCCGAGGTTGCCCACCAGCAGCGGCACCTTCTTGCGCGCGCGCTTTTCTTCGCCGTGCTTGAGCAAGTCGCCGCTTTCAGCGGCGAAACCGACGCAGTAGGGTGCATTCGGCAGCGCCGCGACGCTCGCCAGGATATCCAGGTTCTCGACGAAGGAAAAGGTCGGCAGCGTCTCGCCGGTTGCTTTCTTGATCTTGTGGTCGGCCTGCTCGGCGACGCGCCAGTCGGCGACCGCCGCGACCGCGATGAACACGTCCGTGTCGCTGACCGCGGCCATTACCGCGTCGTACATCTGCTGCGCGGTCAGCACGTCTTCGCGGACCACGCCCCAGGGTGTCGGCAATGCGGTGGGCCCGGCGACCAACTGCACCCGCGCGCCGGCGCCGGCGGCGGCGCGCGCGATCGCGAAGCCCATCTTGCCGCTGGAGCGATTCGTCATGCCGCGTATCGGATCGATCGGCTCGAAAGTCGGCCCGGCCGTGATCAGCACGCGCTGGCCCGCCAGTACTTTTGGCTGGAAGAACGAGACAATCGCCTCAAATACCGCTTCGGCTTCGAGCATGCGCCCGTCGCCCACTTCGCCGCAGGCCTGCGCGCCGGAATCGGGGCCCAGCACGGTCACGCCATCCGCGCGGAGTTGCGCGACATTACGCTGCGTTGCCGGGTTTTGCCACATTTGGCGATTCATGGCGGGTACCACCAGCAGCGGGCAGTCGCGTGCGATGCACAGCGTCGAGAGCAAGTCGTCGCACAGCCCGTGCGTGAGTTTGGCGAGAAAATCGGTCGATGCGGGTGCGATCACGATCGCGTCGGCTTGCCGGGACAGGTCGATATGCGGCATGTTGTTGCCGACTCGCGGGTCCCATTGGCTCGTGAACACCGGTCGGCCCGACAGCGCTTGCATGGTCACCGGGGTGATGAACTGCGTCGCCGCGTCGGTCATCGCGACTTGCACGGTCGCGCCGGCCTGGGTCAGCAAGCGCGTCAGTTCCGCCGACTTGTAGCATGCGATGCCGCCCGTGAGCCCGAGCACCAGATGTTTGCCTGCGAGGTCCATACCATCTCCGTTTGTTCAGCAGCGCGCGCGTCGCGCCCGATGCGCCGGACTGCGGCTTTAGCGCGCGCCGCGCACGCGCCGCAGTTCGTCGAGCACCAGTAGCACCGCACCGACCGTGATGGCGCTGTCGGCCACGTTGAACGCCGGGAAGCCCCAATGTCCGTAGTGGAAGTACAAAAAGTCGATCACGTGTCCGTGCAGCAGTCGGTCGACCACATTGCCGAGCGCGCCGCCAAGAATCAGCGCCAGCGACGCGCAAAACATTTTCTGATTGCCGTGGCGCTTCAACAGATAGCCGATGACGAGCGCGGCGCCGACGCCGAGCGCCGTGAAGGCCCAGCGCTGCCAGCCGCCAGCGCCGGCGAGGAAGCTGAACGCCGCGCCACGATTATGCAGCAGCAGCAGGTCGAAGAATGACGTGACCGGGTACGGCCGCCCGTACACCAACACGCGCGTCACGGCGATCTTCGCCAACTGGTCGAACAGAATCACCACGAAGGCGACGCCGAGCCACGGTGCGGACGACGCCGAAGACCGGGAGGGGGCTTTGTTCATCGATTTCACCATTTATGCCGCGCTCCGTTTTTCGCCGTGACCGAACAGATTCGAAAAGCATCGGCCGCACAGCGTCGGATGATCCGCGTGCGCGCCGACATCGGCCCGGTAATGCCAGCAGCGTTCGCATTTCAGGTACGTCGACGCCGCCACGTCGACCGATTCCTCGGCCTCATGCGCGACCTTCGTGACGGTAGCCTGGGAGGTGATCAGCACGAACTTGAGATCGTCGCCTAAACTCGCGAGCGCATCGTAGCGGGCGCCGTGCGCGCGGATCGCGACTTCGGCCTGCAGCGAAGAACCGATCCGGCCGGCTTCACGGGCTTCTTCGAGCGCCTTGGCCACCTCGCCGCGCAGCGAACGCAGCAGTGCCCACTTGTCGAGCAGCGGCAGCGCATCGGGCAGCACCGGAAAGGTGTAGTAGGTTTCGGTGAAGATCGTGTCCCGGCCAGGCTGCAACACTTTCCACGCTTCCTCGGCGGTGAACGACAGGAACGGCGCGATCAGGCGCAGCAAACTCTGCGCGATGTGATGCAGCGCCGACTGCGCGGCACGCCGCGCCGGTGCGTCGGCAGCCGAGGTGTACAGGCGGTCCTTGAGCACGTCGAGGTAGAACCCGCCGAGGTCTTCCGAACAGAAGGTCTGCAACTTCGCGACCACCGGGTGGAACTCGAACGCCTCGTAGTGCTCGAGGACGTCTTTTTGCAGCGCGGAGGCGAGGGCGAGCGCGTAGCGGTCGATTTCGAGCCACTGCTCCGGCGGCAGCATGTGGCGGTCCGGCACGAAATCCGACAGGTTCGCGAACAGGAAGCGCAGCGTATTGCGGATACGGCGGTAGCTCTCGACCACGCGCTTGAGGATTTCGTCGGAAATCGACAGTTCGCCCGAGTAGTCCGTCGATGCGACCCATAGCCGGATGATTTCCGCGCCGAGCTTGTTCGACACTTCCTGCGGCGCGATCACGTTGCCGACCGACTTCGACATCTTGCGGCCCTGGCCGTCTACCGTGAAGCCGTGCGTCAGCAGCGCCTTGTACGGCGCGCGCCCGTCGAGCATGGCGCCCGTCAGCAGCGACGAGTGGAACCAGCCCCGGTGCTGGTCCGAGCCTTCCAGGTACAGGTCGGCGGGCCATTGCAGTTGCGCTTGGTGCGAGCCGCGCAGCACGTGCCAGTGCGTCGAGCCGGAATCGAACCACACGTCGAGCGTGTCGCGGTTCTTTTCGTAGACATCCGCCTCGTCGCCCAACAGCTCGCGCGCGTCGAGCGTTTGCCAGGCCTCGATGCCCGCTTGCTCGACACGCTGCGCCACTGCTTCGAGCAAGGCGGGCGTGCGCGGGTGCAGCGCGCCCGTCTCCTTGTGCACGAAGAAGGCCATCGGCACGCCCCACTGGCGCTGCCGCGACAGCGTCCAGTCCGGCCGGTTGGCGATCATGCTGTGCAGGCGCTGCTTGCCCCACGCCGGATAGAACGCGGTGGCATCGATGGCTTCGAGCGCGGTTTCGCGCAGCGTCTTGTCGCCGTCACGCGGCGTCAGGTCCATGCCGGCGAACCACTGCGACGTGGCCCGGTAGATGATGGGCGTCTTGTGGCGCCAGCAGTGCATGTAGCTGTGCGTGGTCGGCGCGACGTGCAGCAGCGATCCGGCATCGCGCAGCACATCGACGATTTTCGGATTCGCCTCCCAGATCGACATGCCGCCGAACAGCGGCAGCGATTCCGCATAGCGGCCATCGCCGAGCACCGGGTTGATGATCTCGGCGTCGGTCATGCCGTGCGCCTTGCACGACAAGAAGTCCTCGACACCGTAGGCGGGCGACGAGTGCACGACGCCGGTGCCGGAGTCGACCGTCACATAGTCGCCGAGGAAGACCGGCGCGCTGCGCTGATAGCCGGGGTGCACGCCCGCGAGCGGATGGTGAAAGCGCAGGCCGGCCAGTGCGCTGCCCGGCGCCGACGCGATGATCGTGCCCTCCAGCGCATACGACTTGAGCGACGCTTCGACCCGCTCGGTGGCCAGGATCAGCAGCCCGCGCGGCGTATCGACTAGGCTGTACGACAGTTCAGGATGTACGTTCAACGCCTGGTTGGCGGGAATCGTCCACGGCGTGGTGGTCCAGATGACGATCTGGCCTTGCGCTTTGGGCAGCTGGGCGAGGCCGAAGGCCGCTGCGACCTTGTCCGGTTCGGCGAACGCAAAGCCGACGTCGATTGCCGGGTCGGTCGTGTCCTTGTATTCGACTTCCGCCTCGGCGAGCGCCGAGCCGCAGTCGAAACACCAGTTGACCGGCTTCAGGCCGCGAAACACGTAGCCCTTCGACAGGATCTTGCCGAGCGCGCGGATTTCGTCCGCCTCGTTCGAGAAGTTCATCGTCTTGTACGGATGATCCCAGTCACCGAGCACGCCGAGGCGGCGAAAATCGGCCTTTTGGCGCTCGATCTGCTCGGCGGCGTAGGCGCGCGCCTTGTGCTGAACTTCCGCCACCGCCAGCGACTTGCCGAAGCGCTTTTCGATCTGGATCTCGATCGGCATCCCGTGACAGTCCCAGCCGGGCACGTAGTCGGCGTCGAAGCCGGCCATATTGCGCGCCTTGACGATCATGTCCTTCAGGATCTTGTTGACGGCATGACCGATATGGATATCGCCATTGGCATACGGCGGACCATCATGCAGCACGAACTTCGGACGCCCCTTGCTGGCCGCGCGAATCTTCTCGTAGATGCGCTCGTCCTGCCACGCCTGAACCCACTGCGGCTCGCGCTTGGGCAAATCGCCGCGCATCGGAAACGGCGTGTCGAGCAGGTTGACCGGGTACTTTGAAGGCTGCTTCGCGTCTTTCTTCGCGTCTTTCTTCGGATCGGGTTTCTTGTCGGTCATGATCGGGAGCTTGAGTAAATCGTGGGCCGCGCGGCGCCAGCCGGTCCAACCGGGGCGCCGGGCGCAGGGCGAGGGCGCGTGACGTCGGCCCGGGCACGCGCCGCGCGCCGCGACTCGCGCGGCCTGCGCAGCGGGGCGGTCAGCTAATTCGGTCGGTCGCGGATCGGGCGAAAACGCCTGACGGGCCCTGCGCACGGCGTTCGCCCGCGGCACTCGACGCTGCGGTACTCAGGGTCGCCCGCGCCGCGTCATCCGGCGCCGGTTCGCGCAGCGTCGCGAAATGCTCGCGTGCTTGCGCGACGTCGCGCGCGATCGCGGCGCTCAGCGTGTCGAGATCGACGTATCGCTCTTCATCGCGCAGCTTTTTCAGGAATTCGACCCGCACCAGTTCGCCGTATGCACGCGGCCGGAATCGTCGACGGTCGGCCGCAACCCGAGGCTCGCCACTCCCGGCACCGGATGGTCCTCGAGGCCGTGCACCTGGACCACGAAAATGCCGCTCAACGCCGGGCGCCGGTGCTTGATGGACAGGTTCAGCGTCGGAAAACCGAGATCGCGGCCGAGCTTGGCGCCATGCACGACATGGCCGCTGATCACGATCGGCCGGCCCAGCGCCGCGCGCGCCGCATCGAGATCGCCGGCGACCAGCGACGCGCGTACGCTGGAACTGGAAATGCGCGCGCCGGCCGGGTCGGCGATGGTCGGCATTTGCTCGACGGTGAAACCGAAACGCTGGCCCGCCGCCTTCAGCGACGCGAAATCGCCGGCGCGCTTCGCACCGTAGCGGAAATCGTCGCCGATCATGACCCAGCGCGCATGCAGTCCATTGACGATGATGCGCTCGACGAACGCATCGGGCGACTGACGGGCGAAGGTATGGTTGAAATGCTCGACGACGACCCGGTCGACGCCGTTTTGCCGCAGCGTCTCGAGTTTGTCGCGCAGCATCGCGATACGCGGCGGCGCGCCGGCGGGATCGAAGAATTCGCGGGGATGCGGTTCGAAGGTCATGACGCAGACCGGCAGTCCGCGTGCGTCGGCCGCCGCGCGCACCTGCGCGAGCAGCGCCTGATGCCCGCGATGCACGCCGTCGAAGTTGCCGATCGTCAGCGCGCAGGGTGCGCGGCTCTCGGCATTTGGAAGACCCCTGAAGACTCTCACGATATTGGCCGGTCGGTATTTGCGGCCGAAACGCCGTAAAGCGCACGATTATAAACGGTCGAGCGACTTCAGGGCGCCGCCGCCGCGGCTTGCGCGACGCCGCGAATGATAAAATCCGCGCATGAAAAATCTCGTCATCCTGATCTCCGGGCGTGGCTCCAACATGCAGGCCATTGTGCGCGCCTGCACCGACGAGCTGTGGCCGGCGCGCATCGCGGCGGTCGTGTCCAATCGGCCTGACGCCGCGGGGCTCGCCTTCGCGGCGTCACGGGGTATCGAGACCGAAGTCGTCGATCACCGCCAGTTCGCCGGCCGCGAAGCGTTCGACGCCGCGCTGGCCGCCGCGATCGACGCGCACGCGCCCGACCTGGTCGTGCTGGCGGGCTTTCTGCGCATCCTGACGCCGGGCTTCGTCAGCCACTATGAAGGGCGCATGCTGAATGTGCATCCGTCCTTGCTGCCGAGCTTCCCCGGTCTGAAAACGCATAGCCAGGCGCTTGCCGCAGGCGTCAAAGTGCATGGCGCGACGGTCCACTTCGTCACGTGCGACCTCGATCATGGTCCGATTGTCGCCCAGACGGCGGTGCCGGTGCTGCCCGGCGATGACGCCGCGACGCTCGCCGCGCGCGTGCTCGAGGTCGAACATCGCATGTATCCGCGCGCGGTGCGCTGGTTCGTGGAGGATCGCTTGGCCGTCCAGGACGGCCGGGTCACACTGCTGGACGCGCCAGCGTCCGCTGCCCCCGCGTCGGCACACGCCGCCGCGATTCTGAAGGAAACACATTGAAGTTACACGGATTCCTGATCGGCCAGACAGAAACCCTATTGGCCGACGTGCTGAAATTTACCGGTCCCGCCGACGCCGCCACCAGCCGCTTCTTCCGTGCGCATCCGAAGCTCGGCCATGGCGAACGCGGCGTGATCGCCGAAGCGGTCTTTGCAGTGCTGCGCCGCAAGATGGAGTACGGTCATCTGGCCGAAAGCGGCGTCGGCGCACCAGCGCGCCGGCTGGCCCTGCTCGGGCTGATGCAGACGGCGGGCCGCGCGGCGCTCAAGCCGCATGTGTCGGCGCCCGAGGCAGAGTGGCTGGAGCACGTCGCCAAGATCGATCCCGCCAGCTTGCCGGTCCGGATTCGGACCAATTTGCCTGAGTGGATTCATGCGGCGCTGTCCGAGCGGTTCGACGCGGAGGAGTTGGGGCGTCTTGCCGCGGCGCTGAACTATCCGGCGCCGCTCGATTTACGTGCCAATCCCATCCACGCGAGCCGCGCCGAGGTGTTGGGCTCGCTGTCGAACGCCGGCATCGCGGCCGAAGCCACGCCGTTGGCGCCGCACGGCATTCGCGTCGAAGGCAAGCCTCCGATCAACCAAACGAAGGCGTTCGAGCAGGGCTGGTTCGAGGTGCAGGACGAGGGCAGCCAGTTGCTCTGCCAGTTGGTCGCGCCTAAGCGCGGCGAAATGGTGGTCGATTTCTGCGCCGGCGCTGGCGGCAAGACACTCGCGCTGGGCGCGATGATGCGTTCCAGCGGTCGCCTCTACGCGTTCGACGTGTCCGACAAGCGCCTCGCCAAGCTCAAGCCGCGCCTCGCGCGCAGCGGCCTGTCGAATGTGCATCCGGTCGTGATCGACAGCGAACATGACGTGAAGATCAAGCGGCTCGCCGGCAAGATCGACCGGGTGCTGGTCGATGCGCCGTGCAGCGGGCTTGGCACGTTGCGGCGCAATCCGGACCTCAAGTGGCGTCAGTCGCCGCAGTCCATTAGCGAGCTGGCGCCCAAGCAAGCGTCGATCCTGACGGCCGCCGCGCGGCTGGTCAAGAAGGGCGGACGCCTCGTGTACGCGACCTGCAGCGTGCTCGAAGCGGAAAACGAGGCGATCGTGAACGCATTCCTTGCCGAGCATCCCGATTTCGAGCTGGTACCGGCCTCGCGCGTGCTCGCCGAGCAGAAGATTCCGCTCGACACCGGCGATTACCTGTCTCTGTGGCCGCACCAGCACGCCACCGACGGTTTTTTTGCCGCCGTGATGCAGCGGCGCGCCTAACCATCGTCGCCATCCATCCTAACCACGCATCCTAGCCATCGTGCATAACCGCAATCTGTTCCGAATCTTCGGCGACCTCGCCCATGACTTCGGCCAGCCGGCGATGGTGTGGCAGGTGGCCACCCTGATCGGCGCGCTGCTACTCGCCTGGATGGTCGCCCGCGCGGTGCGCACGCGCCTCGATGCCTACCGCGCGAACCGGCGGCCGGCGCTCGGTGTGGACGCCATGACCCTGAACAAGCTGCTGTTTCCACTGCTTGGCTGGGTATTCGTGGCGCTCGCGCGCCTGGCGCTCGACAACGCGATGCGCACGCCGCTGCTCGACCTTGCGCTGGTGCCGCTGTTCGGCATCGCACTGATCTACGCGATGTTGTACCTGGTGCGGCGCGTGTTCGGCAGCAGCGGACATGTGCACGGCTTGCTGTGGCTCTTCGAGCGAGTCGTGTCGATCGCCGTCTGGATCGCCATGGCGTTGAAAGTCGCCGGCATCGAGGACGACATCCTGGGCTGGATGGCGAGTGTGCGCTTCAATGTCGCGACGGCGCACCTGACGCTGTTGTCGTTATCCACCGGCTTGCTATGGGTCATGGTGACGCTGGTCGTCGCGCTGGCGGCAGCGACCGCGCTCGAAGATCGGCTGATGCGCGCCACCACGCTGGATGCGAACCTGCGTGTCGTATTGGCGCGGGTCGGCCGCGCGCTGCTGATTCTCGCCGCGCTGCTGGTCAGCCTGTCGCTGGTCGGGATCGACGTGACGGTGCTGGGCGTGTTTGGCGGCGCGCTCGGCGTCGGCTTGGGTTTTGGCTTGCAGAAGATTGCCAGCAACTATGTGTCGGGCTTCATCATCCTGCTGGATCGCTCGCTGCGGCTTGGCGACATGATATCGGTCGGGGGGCTGCAAGGAATCGTCACGCAGATCCGCACGCGTTACACGGTGGTGCGCGGGCTGGACGGCATCGAGACGCTGATCCCGAACGAAAAACTGGTTGCGGACGTGGTGCAGAATCACTCGTCCTACCTGACGCGCGGCTACGCGAAGCTCGCGGTGCAGGCGGCCTATGACAGTGACGTCGAACTGGCGCTGCGGCTCTTGGTCGAAGCAACGCGTGGCGTCGAACGGGTGCTGCAGGAGCCGGCGCCGGCCAGTTACCTGGTTGGTTTCGGGGCGGACGGGCTGAACTTGGAAGTCGGATTCTGGATCGAAGAGGCGGCAACCGGGACCGCGGCGGTGCGCTCGCGTGTCAATCGCCGGATCTGGTCGCTGTTCAGCGAGCACGGCATCGCGATTCCCTTCACGCAGCGCGAAGTGCGTATCGTCGGCGACGTCGCCCCGCTGTCGGTGAGCCTGTCGGGCGTGGGTCGGCAGCGCGCGGCGCCGTCCGAGGTCGATACGAGCGATGCAGCGACCGATGAGGCGACTAATGCAGCGGCACGCGGCTGATGCACCCTCCGTATCGCGCCGATGAAGTCGTTCAATGAAAGCCAGCAGTAAATTCTGATACGATGGACGCAGTGACGCATGGCTAAAAAAAGCCGTCGCTTGCATAATGACTCGCACCGCATCGGTTAAAATCAGACGCAATTTTGATCGCGCCAGTGTCGCGTCGCCGGCCTGTGGATCGGGTATGGCCGGGCATTTTCCGAATTCGCTCTTTACGGTGTCTTGTCTTGCTCAATTCCTTGCTTGATTTCATAGCGCACGGCCTGCTGCGCTGGTCCTGGTGGCAGATCGTGCTGTTCACGCTGGTGATGACGCACATCACGATCATCGGCGTGACGGTGTACCTGCATCGCCACCAGGCGCATCGTTCGCTGGACATGCATCCGATCGCCAGCCACTTCTTCCGGTTCTGGCTGTGGATGACCACGGGCATGGTCACCGGCCAGTGGGCGGCGATCCACCGCAAGCACCATGCGAAGTGCGAGACGGAAGACGACCCGCATAGCCCGCAGACACGCGGCATCTGGAAGGTGTTGCTCGAAGGCGCCGAACTTTACCGGGCCGAGGCGAAAAACGCCGAAACGTTGCGCAAATACAGTCACGGCACGCCGGACGACTGGCTCGAGCGCAATGTGTACGCCAAACACGCGGTCCTGGGCGTGACGCTGATGGCGTTGATCGACCTGGCGCTGTTCGGCATCGGCGGCATCTCGGTATGGGCGGTGCAGATGATCTGGATTCCGTTCTGGGCGGCCGGCGTCGTCAACGGCCTGGCGCACTTCTGGGGCTATCGCAACTTCAACTGCGCGGATGCCAGTACCAATATCATCCCGTGGGGCATCCTGATCGGCGGTGAAGAGCTGCATAACAACCACCATACCTACGCGACCTCGGCCAAGCTGTCGAACAAATGGTTCGAATTCGACATCGGCTGGATGTACATTCGGATCATGTCGGCGTTGCGGCTGGCAAAGGTCAAGAAGATCGCGCCGACGCCCAAGCTGACGGCGCGCAAGCCGGTCCTGGATCACGATACGCTGCAGGCCGTCCTGGCCAACCGCTACGAGGTGATGGCGCGCTATGCCAAGACCGTCAAGCGCGCGTACCGGCAGGAACTTGCGCACCTGAAGCAGCTGGGTTCCGGCGACAAGTACGCCTTGGTGAAGAGCGCCCGCGAGTGGTTCCACAAGGATGAAGCGATTCTGGACGAGCCGCAGAAGCGCCAATTGCCGCAGATTTTCGCGCACAGCGCCAAGCTGCGGACCTACTATGAACTGCGCAGCGATCTCGCGTCGATGTGGGAACGCTCGAACGCTTCGCGTGAGCAACTGCTGCTGCAATTGCAGGACTGGTGCCATCGCGCCGAACAAAGCGGCATCAAGTCGCTTCAGGAGTTCGCGTTTCGTCTGCGCTGCTACGGGTAGACGGATTTCCTTTAAAATTCGCACCACGTCGCATGAAAACCCCGCGCAGGCGGGGTTTTTCCGTTTATGGCTCAATATATGGCTCAATGGGAACGTCTCTGCTAGGAAGCGAGGTGAGGAGAATGAATCAGCCATCGATCAGGTCGATAGAATTCGACAAGCCGCTCGCGCAGAATGCGACATGCGGTATCGGCGAAGCGTGGGCGCGCGTGCCCGACGCACCCTCGGCGGCCGAACGTAGCGCCTTGAAAGTGCGGATTCGCGAACTGCTGGCGCGCGAGCAGGCGGTGCTGGTGGCCCACTACTATGTGGACCCGGAACTGCAGGAATTGGCCGAGGAAACCGGCGGTTGCGTGGCCGACTCGCTTGAAATGGCGCGCTTCGGCCGGGAGCATGACGCGCGCACACTGGTCGTCGCGGGCGTGCGCTTCATGGGCGAAACCGCGAAGATCCTCAGCCCCGATAAGCGCATCCTGATGCCGGATCTCGATGCGACCTGCTCGCTCGATCTCGGCTGCCCGCCGGACGAATTCGCCGCGTTCTGTGATGCGCATCCGGACCGCACGGTCGTGGTCTACGCGAACACCAGCGCGGCGGTCAAGGCCCGCGCTGACTGGATGGTGACCTCGTCGATCGGTCTGGACATCGTCGCGGCGCTCCATGCGCGCGGCGAAAAAATCATCTGGGCGCCGGATCGCCATCTGGGCAGCTATATCCAAAAGGCGACCGGCGCGGACATGCTGATGTGGCAGGGGTCATGCCTCGTTCACGACGAATTCAAGGGTATCGAGCTTGATCTGCTGC
>Ga0310811_10004515_pt1 | contig 17484 bp, 19 predicted proteins | sample YCmetagenome_FD_207642 | JGI IMG/M metagenome (GOLD analysis project Ga0310811, IMG submission 207642) | Soil microbial communities from experimental microcosm in Duke University, North Carolina, United States - YC | ecosystem: Engineered > Artificial ecosystem > Soil microcosm > Unclassified ...
CGCCGTCACGCCGACCCGCAGCCCGTCAAGATTGATGTACAGCCCGGCGAGGTCGTCGGCGTAGGTCGGTGACGGCGTGGTGGCGTTCGTCCACACCGGCCCGGACGGCGTGACCACGACGACCGACGTCGCGCCGGCGTCGATACCGGCCTGCGTGCTCGACCCGTCCGTGTCCAGCCATCCGAGGAACGGGTCATCGTCGCCGCTGTCTTCGGCCAGCACCGTCACGCCGAATGCGTCGTATGGCGTGACGTTTGCGCCGATCGTCCACGTTTTGCTGTTCCACTTCTCGGTCCAGCCGCGCAGCACGAGCGCCCGATCGGGGTTGCTGCCGGTGTCGATGCCCTCGACGTCGATGCGGCTGAGCGGCCGAGCTTCGAGCCACTGCTGTGCCTTGACCGACGTGGCCGCTTTGGCGAGTTGGAACGCCAGGCTCGGCCAGCGCACGCCGGGCACGGTGCCCTGTGCCACCCTCCACGCCGAGATCTGGTAGAGGTCGGCCGCGTAGTAGGCGCGATGATCGCCGGAATCGTCGTAGATGCCGACTGTATCGGTGCCGAGCTCGCCATCGGGCTGCGTGAACCGGGCGCTCGTGCCCGATGGGTCACTGGCTGTGTAGTCGTTGACCCGATACCGGTCGTCGTGGCGCCCCTCGACCTCGCCGGGGAGGTCGTCGGCCGACAGGGTGAGGGCGGCCGGGTTGCTGTACGTAGCCGTCCGGGCGAAGTAGGTGTAGCCCGGCCCGAGCCCGTCGACGAGCACGCCCTGATCAACGGCCGGGCACTGCGCGATGAGGTCGGTAAAGGCGCCGACGTCCTGAAAGCCCATCGGTATGTCGGTGTCGCCGACGATATCCATCGCAACACCCTGCTCACTGCCGAGGCGCGCGAGGCGATCCGCGACGGACTCGCCGAGGTGCCCGTTCCACGCGCTGTAGACCACGCCGCCGTCACTGGTGAACGTGTCGGTGAGGTAGCGGGGCGCGCTGTGCCACACGAGCAGGTGCGCAAAGCGCATGTCGTTGAGTTGGTTCTCGCTGCCCGCGATGGCGCTGCGAGTGACGGTGACCCCGTTCGGGTTGAGCATGATGCGCGTGGGTACCGCGAACGTGCCCGCCCTGGTGTCTTGCAGGAACGAGTTCACCAGCCCGTTGATACCGGCCGCCATGCGGCTGATATCGAGCGTTGTGATGATGTTGCCGCCGCTTTTCTGAATGGTGAACACGTATTCAAATTCGTCGACGAAGCTGATGTCGGAATCACACAGCATCGTCTCGGCGCCGGAGGAGTCGAAACCGACGATTTCAACCGCGCCGTCGAATGAGCGGACGCGAACGTCGTACCGGACGAACGACCCGCCGGGGGTGAGCCATCGAGCCATGACGACATCAGCGCCGGGGGAACCGGTGTAGGCCCATGTGAAACCGATGAACTGCACGGAGTACCGCGTAGCCGATGGGTTCGTCGGCAGGTCGGCCGTGAGCGTGCCGCCCTCGGCCAGGGACACGAAGCTTTTCGTCCCGACCTTGTTGACCTCGAATCCGGTGTAGGCGGGCTGCGTACGCCCCTGCGCAACGCCGAACTTGACCCCCTCGCCCGCCACGCCGCCACCGCTCGCCGTCATCGGCGGCACACCGGTGATGGCGGACGCCGCAGACGTTGCCGTCGAGCCGTCCTCCAACGCCCAGTACCGAACGGGCTGCGTCGTGCCGTACTCGAAGAATCGCCGGATCGCCGACTTTGCCGGCCCCTGGCCCTGGCGGACGCGCCGGCTGACGCCGTTCGCCAACAGCTGCACGAACTTCTCGCCGCCCGGCCCACGCTTCGGCTTCCATGACGTCGCATAGCCGAAGAACCGGACGGTCGCCCCGTTGCCGATGTCCAGCCGCGCCCTGATCGGCGTGTTCTCCCTGATGTTCGGCCAGCGCGCGCTCAGGGCGTTGCCGATGGTGTAGTCGCCCCCGTTGGCCTGATCGTTGCGCAGGTCGCAGGTGAGCTCGGCGGGCACGATGCCGGACACCTCATCGGGGTAGCCGATGCGGATCGCGACGCCGGGGTTCCACTGCACATCGCCGCCCCGGAACGCCAGATTCGTCCATGACCAGGTGTCCGGATCGGCGTCGAGGTCGGCGCCGAACGCCGCTTCTACCCACTGCCGGGCATCGGGGAAGACGTCGGCGAGGAAAGCGCCACCGCCCCGGTCGCCGACAAGCGGAACCGAGCGGCGGCCGGGCGGCCGTCGCCAGCGCAGCGGACGGAGGAGTGCGCGAGGCATCGTGCTACGTCACTCTTCCCAGAGGACCCAACAGCGCATGTCGACGGCCGTGGTCGGTGTCGTGGCGCGCACGCGCAGGAACCGCGACACGGCGATCTGCGGCATGCGCACCTCGCTGAACTCGCGCTCCCAGGTCATGAACGGCGCAGCCTCGGCCGACGTCGACGACAGCGCGATCGCGTCGTGAATCTTCGTCGCCGTGATGCTGCCCTCCGCCGAGGCGGTGTAGCCGGTTCCCGAGGTGCTGAGCGTCATCAGCGAGGCCGGCGCGCCGGACACCACCGGCTGCACGCCGGAGGCCACGTGCGCCGTCACGGTGGCGGCAACGTCGGTCTCGATCAGTTCAATCACGGCGTCGGCGCCGGGCGGGTCGTCGAGCGTGAATCCCCACGCGAGCACACTGATCATGCGCGTGCTCGGCGTGGCGATCTGCAACATGGTCTTGATCGTCGTGCCGGTGCTGACGCTGGCCTGTCCGGCTGTCGTCGCCATCGCGCTATTCCACGCTGTGTATCGATGCAGCATCGAAGCTCTCTCCCTATGTGATCGCGCTACCGGGAACCTGTAGCTCGCCGTTGCGCATCGCGGCCATGAGCAGCTCATACAAGGCACCGGAACCGGTCACCCGCAGCTCGATCATCTGTGCGCCGGCGCCGGCGCTGTTGCTCTGCGCCGCCATCTGGTTGCGGTTGGCCTGCGGGTACACCATCGAGCCGGTAGGAAGGCGCACGAACTCCGGGCCCTCCTCGCCCACCTGCACGAGCCCGTCGCGCGGCCCGCCGGTCGCGGCCGTGGACGTCGGCCCACCGGTGCGCTTGCCGAATGCGCCGACCGCGAGCGCCGCGGCGTCGCCGACCGCATGGAACGCGATGTAGATATCTTTGTCGTGCAGACGATCGAGTTCGGCGTTCGCCTGATCGACAAACTTCTTGATCTTGTCGCGCCCCTCGGCGAGCTTCGGCCCGAGGCCCGGCAGCCATGAGAATGCGTCGGCCGCGACCTCGGCCACGGCAAGGAACGCCTCGGCCGCGACGATCTTGAACTCAATGAGCGCCTCGCCGGCGTCGTCCTTGAACCGCATCCACGCGCGGGTGAGGTGCCCGACGATCTCGATCGACGTGCTGATGGCGTCGCCCGCAAGTTCGAGGCCGTGGACGAGCACGTCGCCGAGAAACGGGATCACCTTCTCGGCGAGGATGTGGCCGAGCTCTTCGAGTTCCGGCTTGTTCTCCCTGATCTTGTCGGCGATGTCGCCGAGCACTTCCTTGAGCTTCGGCCCGTACTTCTCGGCCACGTCGCGCAGCGAGTCTTTGAGTTCCTGCGGCACCGTCGAATCGGCGAAAATGCCTTTGACCTCGCCGCCGAATTCCTTATAGGTATCGACGAACTTCTGTGCGTACGGCGCGATCTCGTCGCCGACGTCGGCGAGCAGCTGTTGCGCCTGGCGCTTGAACGTCTCGAACTGATTGCCGAGTCCACCACCGAGCGCCTTACTCGCGTCGTCGGCCGCGCCCTGCACCTTGCCCAGCGCCTGCACGGCGTTGGACGGGTCGAGGGAGTAGAGGGCGGCGCCGAGGTCCTCGGCCTGCGTGCCGAACAACTCGACGGCGACCTGCGCACGCTCGACCGGGTCTTTGATGTTGCGCAGCCGATCGAGGGTCTTGTCGAGGGCGCCGTTGGCGCGCTCGCCGCCGGCGGCGATGTCCTCGGCCATCTTCTTGCCGTCGAGGCCGAGGCGCTTGAATCCGTCAGCCGTCGTCTTGGAGCCGTCGACCGCGCGGATTGAGAACTCTTTGAGCGCGTCGGCGACGATATCGGCGTCGCGCGCGCCGCCCTTGAGTCCCTGTTGGATGAGGCCGAGCGCCTCGGTGCCGTCGATGCCGAGCTTGCGGAACTGCGTCGAGTACTCGTTGAACGTGTCGAGCAGGTCATCGGCGACGTTGAGACCGGCCTGCGCGCCCTTGGCGATCAGATCGAACGCCTGGTCTGCCGTCTGCACCATGCCCGTTTGAATGAGCTGCTTGACCGACCGCGCGACCTCGCTCGTTTCGGCATCGATAACCGTCGAGATTGTGAGCAGTTTCTCGGTCGTCTTCTTGACTGCCTCGTCGGTCGCGCTCTCGGGCAGCAGGTGGTTGCGCAGCACATCGCGCACCGCCGTGCCGGCCTGTTCGAGACTCTCGCCGAAGTTGTCGGCGTACACCTTGCCGGCCAGCTTGCCGAGCTGCGCAATGCGCTTCGGGTCGATGCCACCACCCTGCGCGCCGATGAGCGCGCCGACGTGCGCCCGGTCGATCGAGGCTTTGAGGGCGGCTTCGAGGCCCTTCGCCGCCGCGGCGGCGACGCCGAGCCCGGCGCCGATCGCCGCCCCGGCGATGAGCGCCGCCGGCCCGAGCTTGCCGAACATGTCGCCGAGCGGCCCGAGGCGCCCGGCGAGCCCCTCGGCCGCGCCCTTGGCGCTGTCGCCGAGGGCGCCCTTGACGTCGTCGCCCGCCCTCTTGCCCTTATCGCCGACCTTCTCGATCGACTTAGATGCCTGCTCGGCCGCGCCGTGCATTCCTTCGAGCTGCTTGCTCGCCGACTTGGCGCCGTCGCCGATCTCGTCGAACGACTTCTTGGCGGTCTTGCCGGCTTTCTTCAAATACTCTTCGAGGTTGTCGGCCGCCTTATCGACCTGGGAGAACGCGCTCTTGCTCTTGTCGTCGCCCGTAATCGTGATCTTGACTTCATTGGGCCCTGGCACGCGTTCCCCCCATCTCCACGAGTCGCACCATTCTGATCAATTCGGCATCCTGCTCGAACAGTGAGCCGGCCTCGGGCAGGCACCCGAACCGGTCGCACAGTTCGAGCACTAGGCGGGCGCGGCGATGCTCTCCTGGCTCTCGCCGAGCAGGCTCGCCCACGACTCCTCCGCGGGCGGCTGCGGAGGCGAGCCATTCGCGCTCCCGTCGCCAGGCGTAGATCTCCTCTTCGAGCCCAAAGGGACGGACACGGCGACCTCCAGCCACCCGAGCAGCAGCGCGATGAGCATCGCGAAATCCTGCTGTTCGAGGCCATCGCGGTCGGCCGGCACGGGCTCGACCTCGCCGGTCGGTTCGCCGTGCTCGTCGCGCACCTCCTCTTCGAGGTTCCACGAGAGCAGGCCATCGGCGAGTACGTCGGCGACCTCGCCGAGCGCCTTGCCGATGTCGCCCCCGGCGCCCTCGCTCAGCCGGTCGGCGACCTCCTGAGCGTGCGTGAGCCGGCCGATCGACAGCCGGCGCATGCGCACTTCGAGGCCGTGGAACTCGTGTCCCTCCGGCCATTCGAGCAACAGCGTGGTGCGCTGGTATCCCACGGCGTCAGGCCCAACTCGGCGCCGTGCCGTTGGCCAGCACGCCGGGCACCGTGGCGCCGAGCGAGCCGTCCTGCCCGCGGGTCACCGAGAAGTCGGTGTAGAGCACCTCGGGCGCGAGGGTCTTGGACGCGAACACCAGGGACGTAGTGCGCGCGACCGAGGTGGTCGGCACGTCGTGGAAGCAGTCCCAGAACGACGGCGCGGCATCGAAGTTGATAGCCGTCGTGGTGAGCGTGATCGAGAAGTCGGCGAGCAGCAACAGCCGCTCGATCGCGCTCTTGTCGACGCCGGTCACGTCGAGGACGGCCCGCGGCATCGCGAACTGGAACGACTGCACGTCGTTCTTGATCGCCCGGACGGTACCGCCCGAGTCATCGACGCTGAGCGTCGTCCATGCCAGACCGGTTGACTTGCCAGCCATGATCAGCCCCTCTCTCGGATGGCGTTCAGCCGATCAAGATCAGATTCCCATTGATCAATGAAAGAGTCGGCCGAGCGATGTTGGAAGTAGATCTTTTCCGGGTTGCCCCGGAAGTCGCCACCGCGCACCACGTAGAACGGCTCGCGGTCGAGCGGCACGCGGTGCGCCTTGAAGCAGTTCTGTCCGGCGGCGAACGTCATCACGATCTTGCCGTCGATGATCTCATGGGTGTAGCGCCGGCCGCCGTGATCGCGAATCCAGCGCGCCGCGGCCAGGCGCTCAGGATCGGACAGGTCGAACCCCATGCGCCACCCTCCCGCCCGGTCCGGGCAGTCGACCTCGGCGCACGTGGCCACGCGGTAGTGCGTGCTGAGCGGCTGGTCGATCTGGAACGTGCGCATCGACCGCACCGGCGCCGTCACCATGCGCCGGATGTTCGCGTACGGGTCGCCGCCGAACATCAGTAGTCCGTCTGCACACGGTGGCGGTAGGCGGACACGGCGAACACGGCGTTACTGAACGTGCCCACCGTGACCACCTTGACGTAGCGCTCCACGTTGATCGCGCCGGTGGCGATGCGCAGGCCCTGCGGCGCAGAGGTGAGCGCGCCGGACGTCGCCCCAACCACATCGGCGTAGGCGTCGGCGCTGTTGTCGCTCGACTCCTGCAACTTGATCGTGACCGACGTGCCGGTGAACGCCTTGAGCTGCACCCACATGACGAGGCCGTAGGCGCCGGCCGGCGTCGTGGCGCCGAAGTCGAGCGGCGACACAGCCGCGGCGGCCGTGGCGGCGCTGTCGGTGCGCATGCCGGCCGTGGCCTGAAATGCCCACTGCAACCCGTAGCCGTTGGCCTGCATGTCGACGGTGAGCAGGAACTGACCATCGTCGCCACGGTTGCCGTCGTAGCCGATCTGCTTGGCTAGGGTGTTGACCGAGGCGCCGCCGATCGCCGTCGTGTGCGCGTAGGTACACACCTGATCCGCGGTCGGCAGGGCGCTGTACTTCTCGTGCGACGCGCCGACGTCGGGGTTGAAGTACGACACCACCGTCATGCCGCCGTCGCGCTTGCCGCCCTTGCGCTCGTACGCCGACTGCGTGATGTCCGTGAGATCCAGCGGCGCCGGCCCGCCGTTGCACCTCGTCAGACTGTTCGTCGATGCGCCGAGATCGTACCCACCGATCCACAGCTGATCGCCCATGCCCGCGCTCTTGCCCGCCATCGCTGCGCTTCCCTCCCCGCCCTATTCGCTCTGCGGCCATGCGTCGTTGACCACGCACCGAATCGGCAGGTCGGCGACACGATAAATCTGATTGTCGATATTGATGTGCCCGAACTCCCAGAGCAGCGGCGTACCGGTCTCGCCGAGCAGGTCGACGTTGCGCACGAGCCCGCCGAGGGTGAAATCGGCGTTGAGTCGTTCGAGGTACAGATCGGCTGCCTCGGCGGGCAGCAGCTCGACGTCGTCCTCAGGCTTGTGGGTGATCGGCATGTAGATGCGGGCGAACGCGTGCACGAGCCCGGCCGTGTCGCTCAGCCCCGATCCGACCGGCGATGACCCGAGGAACTGTGACCAGACGGCGAAGCTCAACTTGGTGCCCGGCGCCGCCTTGTACTCGCCGAGGCGCGCCCGCTCGAACTTGCCGGTCAGCCGCGCATGGTTGCGCAGCGCTTGGAGGATGGCCCCGGCGCCGGCGCTCACGACATGCCCCGCAGGTTGCGCGCAATGATCTTCTCAGTGATCGGCCTGGCGATGCGGTTGGTGTGGGCGATGGCGCGGCGCCAGTGCGCATAGCCCTTGAACCGCGAGGTGTGGTTGCGGGTCGACGTGCCCGCCAGCCACGGCCCGTAGACCACACCCGAGTCCCAAATGGTCCAGAGGGCGCCGAGCAGCTTCGGCGTGATGTGCGAGCGATACCAGCCGGTCGGCTTGATGAACGGCGGCCGGCCGAGGTCGCCGCGCAGGTGATCGGCGCCGACCGTGGCGACCTCCTGTTGCGCCTCGAACAGCGCGTGCGGAATCTGCCGCTGCAACTGACCGGTGAACAGCGGGCCGTGCGCGTCAACCTTGATGTTGATCATACGATCGCCCGATGCCGCGCACCCTCGCCCGGTCCGAACACGCGCATCACGTCTGCTTCGAGCTGCGCGATGCCGCGGCCGGTGAACTCGCGCGCCGCTTCGCCGGTGCCGGCCACCCTCGCCCACCCTGCCCGGTCCTGCAACAGGTTGTTGATCGCGTAGGCGCGATTCAGCGCGGTGAGCAGCGGCGGCACCCGCCAGCGCTCGACAGCGGCCGACGCCGAGTGTGCGGCGATCGTCGTGCCCGCCTGCGCCCGCGCGAGCTGCACGCCGGTGAGCGCGTAGATGTCGGCGCCGAGGGAGTGCGCGGCGAGCTGCGAGCCGTCCTCGGCCCGCTTGACGGTCAGCGTGTTGCCGGTGATGTCGACGACGCGCAGGCGCTCGCCGCCGACCGACAGGATCTCGTCGACCGCGAACCCCGTGCCGTCCGACACCGTGACGAGCGTGTCGGCGCTGTCGGCGCTGAGCCCGGCGCCGAGGTTCTGCGTGGAGTCGACGAACGAGCGCTCAGTGATGATCATCGCTTCGGCGCCGATGAAGAGCAGATTGCCGACGCCGAACCGTGCCGTCGTCCATGACATCGAGGCAGTGGCGCCGGTCGTTGCGGCGAGCGTGCCGGCCAGGGTGCCGATCGTCTCGCGCTCGTTGGTCCAGCCCCACAACCCTGTCATGGCGACGGCGCGCTGATGGGTGCCGCTCGACGACCAGGCGGCCGACGTCGACAGGTCGACTTCGAGCGAGCGGAACGGTGGGCCGTCGTTGCGCGGTTCGAGGTTCACGTCGGCGACGTTCAGCGTCGTGGCGCCGTTGTCGACGGTGATCGCGTCGAGGTCGATCAGCGTGTGATCGAGGCGGATGCGCCACGATCGGCCGCGGGCGCGCTGCGCGGGATAGTCGGCGTAGGCCGTGCCGTAGATCGGGGCGAACGGGGCGAACGGTCCGGTACCGCGGTCACACAGCCCCTCGACGTCGCCAGCGCCCTGCGCAATGGCGTCGTCGATCTGCGCATTGCTGCGCGCCGTTTCGAGCTCATCGAGCGCGGTTTTCACCGCCTCGCGAGTGCAATACCAGATGTCCACCCTGTGCCCTTGCATTCTTGGCCGGTCGGCGCCTGCGTCCGAGCGGGGAGGTTATGTAGTTGTGTCGCCGGGGCGAAACGGGGTCAACCGACACAGAACAAGGGGGAAACCCTGCTAGGTGATCGCCCCGGCGATGCTGCCAGTATGCACGACGATCGACCCCGCGGCGATGACCTGCGGGCCGTGCAGCTCCCCGGCGAGGTGCGTTGCGGTCGAGGGCGGCACGGCCGTGGCGGTCAGCCCGCCGAGCGCCGCCGAGGCCGTGCCGAACGTCGTGCGCGTGCCGGTCGCCGTCGCAGCCACCCTCCCCAGCGCCGCCGCAGCCGTCGCCGGGTGCGTCACGGTGCCGGACGCCGCGGCCGTCGCCCGGCCGAGCGCCGCCGCAGCCGTGCCGGTCACGGCGCCGGCATTCACGACGGCCGTCGCCGTGACCCCGCCGAGGGTCGCCGAGGCCAGGCCGAACACAGTCGGGGTTGCGGCGGCCGTCGCGCTCAGCCCGCCGAGCGCCGCCGCGGCCGTACCGGTGACCGTGATGGCGCCGCGCGACGGGGCGAACTGCGCGGCGCGCTGCGCGGCGAGCAGCTGCACGACGTGCGGCGGCAGGAACGGGGCGCGCTGCTCGACGTCCGGCGGCGTGACCGACCCGGCGATCGTGCCGCTCAGCCCGCCGAGCGCCGCCACGGCCGTACCGGTCACGGTGGCCGCGGCGCGCGGCTGCGCGAACTGTGCGGCGCGCTGCGCGGCGAGCTGCTGCACGAGGTGCGGCGGCAGCGTGGCGGCCGGCGCACTGCTGTCGGCCGCGGCACCGGCGGCAGCCGGCGCGATCGCGAACAGCACGCCGACCCACGGGACCGAGCTCGCAGGTGTGAAGGTGCGCGTACCGGTCGCGCCGCTCGCCGCGAGCGTCTCGTTCGCGCCGGTGAAGTGTGTGAAGTTGCTGATGTCATACTGCTCGGTCATGGTGCCCGGCGGCGTGAAACTCGCCGTGCCCGCGCTGTTGCTCGTGCGGATGTGACCGATCAGGAAGTCGCCGGACTGCGCCGCGGCGGACAACCCGGTAAGGACATGGGTGCCCTGCGCGACGCTCGGCGAGCCGGACGCGACGAGTTCGCGCAGGGCGCTCGCCGCAGCCGCGGCGCCGGAGAACCACCAGACCGACAGGCCCTTATCTTCGCCGTGGCTGCCCGTCTCGGTGCAGGTCAGCGTGCGCGACGATGCGGCGGCGCCGGCCGGGTAGTCGAATGCCCACACCTTGACGTGCGACAGATTCAGCCCGCCGTCGCTCACGCCCCAGAGATTCATCGTGGGCGAAAAGCTCGACAGGACCGGCGCGACCATGTTCGTGATGTCGAACGAGTCGTTGCAGTGGATCGCCACGACGAGCGACCCATCGGGGATCGTGCCCGCCGGAATCGTCACGACGACAGACGCGCTGCCGCCACCGTCCGTACCGGTAAGCGGCGTACCACCGAGAGCGATCGACACGCTAAGGCCTCCCTCCGGCCGCGGGGGAGGATGGCGCCTAGTTCAGCAGCACCGCAGCGAGGTTGTTCACCTTGACGGTGTTCGACGCGCTCGACGCGCTGTAGGCGGCCGACACGCCGATCGCCCGGGCGATCGTGGTGTCCCACGTGACCGTGCGCAGCGCCTGCGTGATCGGGATCGGCGCCGTCGTCCACGCGGTCAGCGACGTGCCGAGTTTGAGCTCACCCGAGCCCACGATCGTGCCCGCCGTGCCGAGCGCGGTGAACGTGCCCAGCCACTCCATTTCCCACGGCCAGGCGGCAGCGCCCGAGCCCGTCGTGATGAGACTGGAAATCGCGATATCCGTCGTGATCGCCGCGGCCACGGTGCCGATGTAGAAACCGAGCGAGAGCGTCGGCGTGCCCGTGGTGCTGAACTCGCCGTTGGCCTTGAGCCAGAGCTTTTGACCGATCCTCGCGGTACCGGCGTTGACGACCGGCAGCGGCGACGGCGAAACGTCCTGCTTCGTGGTGAACGATCCGAACGACGAGCCGGCCGCAGTGTGGAACGGGTCGGCCGCCGTGACAAACGAGAAATTCATGACGATCGATCCTAACTGGCCAGGGTGTATGCGACGTCGAGATCGTCGATCGCGATGGTGAAGGTGTCGCCCGCCGTGACGGGGTTCGCCGTGACGACGCCGGAGAATCCGAACGTGCCCGCCGTGCTCGCCGTCCACGCGGTGAAGTGGGTGTAGTCCTCGGACCCGGCGACGTTGGTCCACGTGAGCGCGTTGGACTGCGACGACGCGCCACTGCTCGACGCGCGCCAAGTCGCTTGCTTGCGCGTTGTTTCGGTCGCCGGGTTGCTCGTGCCGGCCGCGCCGGGCGCGCCGACGTGCAACTTGATCCACGGATAGGCGGCAAGCAGCGCATCGAGCGCCGTGTTCGCCCCGGCCGAACCCATGCCCTCAGCCATCGGTGCCGCCCTCCTCCCACTCGAAGGGCTCGTCGGCGTCGTGCTCGTCGAGCGCGTGACGCCGGCGCTCGACCTCGGCCCTCGGCGTCACAGTGCCGCGGGCGCGCGCCACGACGGCACCGAGCGGCAGAGGCTGCATTTCGGGCCCGCCCTCGCCGATCAGCGCCGCCCGCTCGTCGTCGCTCATGCCGTGCCCCGCTTCCCCTCGCTCGTTCCGTCCCATGTCCAGCCGTCGAACTCGCACCGCAGCGACCCGTCGTGAGGGTCGGTTTTCAGCGGCGTGCCGCACCGCGGGCAGGCCGTGGGGGGCTGGTTCTGCCACTCCTCGACGTCGCCTCGCTGCTGCTCGAAGATGCTGAGGAGTCCGTACCAGCCGCCGCTACCGGTTCCGCTGATGACTGCTCACCTCCCTCGACCTGCTCGACGGCCGGGGAGGTGTTCTGAAAGAACATGCCCTCGCCCGGCCGCACGAACGCCGAATCCTCGGTTCTCACTGCTGTTCGTCGTCCTCGTCGGACTCGTCGTCCTCGTCGTCGAGGTCGTTCACCTCGTCGTCGGCGTCGAGCGCCGACGACTCGACGTAGTCAACGTGCCCCGGCACGTCGGTGCCGTCGCGCTGGCCGGCGTCGGGCGCGCTCGGCGCCTCCCACTGACCCGTTGCGCGGTTGAACTGCGTGAGGCCGTGCTGACGGGCGAGGTCGGGATCGTCGGTCGCCGTGACCTCGGTGTTCTGCTCAGGCCGAAACACGCCACTCATGATGATCTCTCTTTCGTCGATCGGACCGGGATTCGCTCGAAGCGTACCCCGGTCCGATCAATGTCACAGCGCAGAGGGCTACGCCGCGACGAGCGTCGCGCCGTCGTCCACGGGCACCCACGTGGCGTACCACGAGATCGCACCGTCAGCGCCGGTCGCGGTGACCATCTCGATCTGACCGGCCGCGACGATCAGGTAACCCTGCTTGAAGCCGGTCACCCACCCGACGCTGCCGACGATGCTGTCAGCGACCACGCCGGAGATACCGAGCAGCGACCCGGCGAGCGTGTCGGTGGTACCGAGGTCGGTAGCCGTGCACAGGTTGCCGGTCGTGCCCACGGTCGGATTCGCCCGCAGCAGCGTCGTGCCCGCCACCGTGATGTCGGTCGTCACCAGGCCGTAGAGACTGGTGATCATGACCCGGCCGCCGGCGATGGTGTACAGCGGCAGCGTGGCGACGGTGATCGTGCCCGTCGCCTTGAGCACCGGCGCCGATCCGAGGATGGCGTTACGGAACGCCGAGGCGTTGTTGAGCACAGCCATAGCTCAGCCCACCCCTACGCGTTCGCTGCGCCGGGGCGCAGCAGGTTGACGAGGTTGGCCGGCTTGCGCTGCTGTGCGAGGTCGTGCACGATGTACAGCCCCGCGGCGAGGCGCGCCACCGATCCGGGGTCGGCGGCCGACACGCTGACGTGCGTGTAGCCGTCGCCGAGCTGATCGGCCGACACGTAGATCGCGACGATCGCCTGTTGCGTCGAGTACGTCGCACCGGCGATGGTGACCGTAGCGCCGTCCGCCTGCGTCACCTCGGTCCACGCCTCGTCGTTGTCGAGGGTCGTTTCCGCCTTGAGGTAGTACGCCGTGATGCCCGAGGACGTCGACACCGTAGCCGTGGCGAGGTTCGACGACGTGCCACCGGTGTACGCGGTGTGCTGCTGAACGGTAAAGACGACGTCCTCGGTGCCGGACCCGGCCGCGGCCAGGAAGCCGACGAACGTCACGCCCGATGCGTACTGCAACGACAGGCGCTTGCCGGTCGCGCCGGCCGTGTTGAGGTCGACCGGCGCGAACGCCGTGCCGACGTCGAACAGGCGCCCGAGCGCCCGCTGTGCTCCCATGCTGTGCCTTCCTCCCGGCCGTCCGGCCGTTGGCCCTACTCCCCAGACTGTCCGGGGTACGGGTTAGAGCTTTGCTGCGCGCCGCAGCGGGGAATCGAACCCCGGGCCTTTCGGCCGCCCGTCCGCTCTACGACTTCGCCGGGTAACCGTCTCTCGGCTTTGTCCGGTTCGCCGCCCCCGACGCCGGGCGGCGAACCCCTTACTCCATCACGCGCCGAAGCGCAGGGTAGTCGTTAGCGCGTCTGCAACTGCAGGTACGGCGAGAGCGTCGCGCTGTTGTTGTGCGGCGTGAGCGGCTGCATCATCCACGGCCGGCCGTCGTTGCGGGCGATCGCGCGGAACGTGGTCTTGTCGCTGGTGAACTTGACGTGCGGCGAGGACTCCACCGTCATGTTCTGGTAGTCGCCGACGAGGTACTGCGTCCAGTCGACGAACGAGAGGTCGCCCTGCGTGCCGAGCGCCGCCGGCGCCTTTTCGGTCATGATGACCGGGCGGCCGAGCAGCGTCAGCACGGGGTCGTTGCGGCCGTCCGTGAGCCAGATCGCCGAGCCGCCGGTGCCGACCGACAGCGCCATCGTGGCGAGCTGCACGAACGTGTCCGGCGAGGCGATCCAGACGGCCGACCCGAGCGAGGTCGGCAGCATGCGGGCATACATCGCGATGATGTTTTCCCACACGATCGTGCCGGTCGGCTGGCCGGACGCCGCGGCGACGGCGATCAGCGCGGTGTTGGCGGCGCTCAGCGCGCCGAGCGGCGCCCCGGCGCCCGAACCGCTGATGTAGTCAAGATCCTCGTAGTACGCCATGGCGGGCGGGAGGGTGGCGTCCATGAATGCGCCGAAGCCGCCCCAATCGCGGATCAGTTCGTTCGGCACGTGCGACAGCGCCGTCTGCTTCGTCACGTCCAGCTTGATCGAGGCGAACGACGCGCTCGACTCAGGGATCTCGCCGCCCTCTTCGGTGCGGTAGACCACGACGCCGCCGAAGATCGACGACACGCGCGACGTTTCGTCGATGCACGGGATGTGCAGGCGCGGCGCGCCCATCGGGATGATGGTCGCCCGCGGCCGGACGATCGCGCTGCCCTCCGACAGCCGCATGATCTGCGAGCGGAACTCCTCGGGCACGAGGAATCCGCCCTCGCTGGGCACCTTCTCCGAGTAGGTGTTGTAGATGTCGAGACGCTTCTGCGCGTCGGCCGACAGGTGCCGTCCGGGCTTACTGTGCCAGATGTCTTGCAGGTAGGTGTAGAAGTCCGGCCAGACGCCGTTCAGCCCGGCGCCGGCCGCCTGCGGGTTGTCGTACACCGGCGACGGCCGCGCACCCTGCCGCGCCTTGAGTTCGTCGAGGTCGACCTTGGCGACGTTGCCGAACGTGCCCTGGTTGTCCTTGAGCCACTCGGTGAGCTGCGTCTCGGTCTGCGTGCGCATCTGCTTGAGCAGTTCCTCGCGCTCCTTGCCGCGCGCGTTGGCGTAGCTGTTCAGCGCCGCCTTGAACTCGCCCGTGGCGAAGCGCCGGCCGAGCTCTTCCGGCGTGTCGATGCCGTTGAGGTAGTGCTCCCACTCGGCGACGTTCTCGGGCAGCGCGCCGAACTCGTTGGTCGGCTGCGCGCCCTGGTCGGGGCGGACCTCGCCCGGCGCCGGGCGCACGGCCGGCAGACGGTTGTACGCGCGGCCGACCTGCGACGGGTCGATACCGCGACGGGCAAGCAGTCGGCGCTGCGCCCGGTTGAGTGGTGCGTTGGCGACGAACACGCCGTGTCTCCTCTGCCCTTGTGGCTCTTGATAGTTGCTGTGCAGCATGCTACGCGCTGCGTAGCCCGTCGAGCAGTGCCCGGCCGTCCGGGATCACGACCTTTTCGGGCGGGTTGCTGATCTCGTCGAGCATGCCGAGGAACTCGCCGGGGTTCCATGTCCACTCCGGCGCCGCCTGGCGGTGCTCGGCGCGCGGCGCCTGGCGGTGCTCGGCACGCGGCGCGCCGGCCTCGGGCGCCTCGGTGCGCGCGATCTCGTCGGCGAGCTTCGCCGACACGGCGCCCTCGGCGTCGTACCACGTGCCATCCGGACCGCCCTGCGCCGCCTGCATCGCCTCGCGCCACGACGCGCGCGACCCCCCGGCGCGCGTGGCGTAGATCTCGGCAATGTTGTCTGACAGGTCGTCGAGCAGGTCGGCCATCTTGCGCATGTCGCCGGCGTTGCCGATCGTGATGCCGTGCGCGTCGTGAATCATCATGCGCGCCCGCGGCGCCATGACGATGCGGTCGGCCGCCTGCACGATGAAGCTCGCCGAACTCGCGGCGAGCCCGTCGACGTGCGCAGTGACCTTCGCCGGGTGGTTGATCAACGACTCATAGATCGCGAGGCCGTCGAACACCTCGCCGCCCGGCGAGTTCACGTGCATGTTGATCGTGCCGACGCTGAGCGCGCGCAGGTCGTTGACGAAATCCTGCGCCGTCACGCCCCAATCGCCGATCATGTCGTAGAGGTAGACATCGGCCGATGACTGATCGGCGTTCTCAATGCGGTACCAGGAACGCCCGGCGTGCCGCTGCTGCGCCGTCGCCGTGCCGGCCTGCGCCCGCAGCTGCTCGGCGAGGTTGCGCAACTTGCGCATGTCGACTGTCATCGCGCATCCCTCCCGGGCGGATTCATCTGGCCAGAGTATGGCACCGGAGATCGAAGATTAGCGAGCACGCCGATGAGCGCGCGGTGCGCGTCGTCGGCGCCGTCCGTGCGCACCCATACGCCGCGGCATGTGCCCCGGCAGCGCTGGCCGCCCTCGCAGTGCAGATAGCCCGCCCCGCCGTAGGCGAGGGCGGCAGCCTCGGCGCTCGGCAGCACCGTGCCGTCGATCTTCCGGCAGGGCTGGCACGTGTTGCTGTCGAGGGTCTCGTCGGCGACGAGTTCGAGCGACCAGTTCGGGGGTTTCTGTGCGTACGCGGCGAGCTTGCCCACGTTCTGCGCGCGGGTCAGCGCCCCGCCGAGCACGTCGCGCGGCCCGCGGTCGGTCAGCCTGCCGAGGAACTTTTTCACGCCGTCGACGACGGCCGCCGCGGCGACGCCGGGGCGCAGCAGCCGTAGCGCCTCCCTGCCCGCGCTGGCCGCATAGCCCGAGGCGAGCACCTCGGCCGACACGCGCGCCCAATCGGCGAGGGTCACGGCCGCGAGGGGCGGCGGCGGTTCGAGGACGAGCCCGGCGCTCTTCGCCTCGCGCACCACGGCGGCGACACCGGCCGCGGCCATCGTCTGCATCGAGGTGAGCAGGGCGGCCGACGTCGCCGAGGACGGCACGCCGAGGCGCAACAGCCCATCGACGTTGCCACCGGCAACGGCCGCCTGCACCTGTTGCTCGATCGTGGCCTGCCACTGCGGCGCGACCTCGCGGTTCCAGTGCCGCACCGCGCCGTCGACCTCGCGCTGCCACGTGCGCCCGAGCGCCGCGCCGGCGTCGGCCGCCGCGCGCGCCTCATGCCCGGCGAACATGCGGCCGAGCGGTCCGGCGACGAGTTCAGGCGAACGGGTCATTGCCGCTGTCCTCGCCGCCCTGTCCCTGCCCGGCGCCGACGAGCGCGGGCGGTGGCGGTGGCTTCGGCGCCGACTTCATCGGCGGCAGGCCGCACACCCGCGCGGCGTCGGCCGGGTCGACACCGGCGTCGATCAGCGTCTTGTACGCGCTCGTCTTGGAGGTGCGCTCGGCGTCGGCCGCCGCGCGATCCTCGGGCACCGGCGAGGTATAGACGAACTCGTAGCCCTGGTCAAAGCCCTTGAACAGCCGCAGGAACGGCCCGTTGAGCGTGTCTTTGATCCGATCGAGGCGCGGCACCTGGTGGCGCTTGGCGTAGCCGTATTCGCCCGCCTCGGCGTTGGCCCTGTTGACGTCCTCGGACAGCCCGAGCACGTGCCCGTGCATGGCGAACGCCTCGCGCATCTCCTCGCGCGTGACCCGGCGCAATTCGGGAAATTCCATGTCTTTCT
>Ga0310811_10004516_pt1 | contig 17481 bp, 14 predicted proteins | sample YCmetagenome_FD_207642 | JGI IMG/M metagenome (GOLD analysis project Ga0310811, IMG submission 207642) | Soil microbial communities from experimental microcosm in Duke University, North Carolina, United States - YC | ecosystem: Engineered > Artificial ecosystem > Soil microcosm > Unclassified ...
TGATCTCGTTGCACGACATGCCGATCGACATCATCAAGATCGACAAGTCCTTCACCAGCCGGCTGACCACCTCGGAGCGGATGCGCCGGCTGGTGCGCGGCCTGCTGGCGATCGGCGAGACCATGGGTATCAGGACCGTGGCGGAGGGCGTCGAGACGTGGGAGCAGCACGACTGCCTGCTGGAGCTCGGCTGCCGCGCGGGGCAGGGCTATCTGTACGCCAAGCCGATGCCAGCGGATCAGGCCTCTGCGTTGTGGACGGCCCGGGCGCCGCTGCCGTACACGGAGCCGGGCATCGCGGCCGGCCGCCCGCGCGGCGGCGAAGACTCCCCCGGGCGGTAGCGGGCCGCTCGGGCACATCGCAGTACCCTCACGCCCAGGCGGGCGCCCACACGGCGCCGCCCTCCGCCGCCGCGTCGGAACGCGGTCGCACGGCAGCTCCCAGATGCTCGCGCAGCGCGGCCAGCGCCGGGTGTGCGTTGTTCCGCCGCCACACCAGGGAATGCGGATACACCGGCGTCGGATCGTGCACGACGATCCGGCGCAGGTCGTAGTCGGACGGCCAGACGAGGTAGGTCTGCGCCCCGACGAACGTGGCCAGGCCGGCGGAGGCGGCGATCTTGTCCAGCAGGGGTTCGAGGCCGAAGTTCGGGCCGCTGCCGTCCAGCGTCAGCCCGAAGTGTGCGGCGAGGTCGTCGTAGTACGCCGCCCATTCGGAGCCGGCGACGAGCCCGGGCATCCAGATCGTGTGCCCCACCAGCGTTTCCGGGGTGGCGGCGCGGACGTCGGCGAGCGGATGGCGCGGGCCGACGAGCAGGTGCACCGGCTCGTCGAGGACCCGGGCGGCGGCGAGGCCGTCGGGCAGCGCGTCCGGGGACCGCCCGACCGCCCGGAAGGCGGCGTCGATCGCGCCGGAGGCGACGGCCGCGACCGCGGCGGTCGCGTCGAAGAGGGTGACCACGTCGAGTTCCGCCTCGGCGTGCGCGCGGTGGAACTCCCGCATCAGCGCGGCCGGGGCCAGGTAGCGGCCGATCACGTCCACCCGCAGCGGACGGTTCTCCGGCCGGAGCGAGGCGAACGCCCGGGCCTGCGCCGCGAGCAGATCGCGGGCGTGCGGCAGGAAGGCGCGGCCGTCGACCGTGAGCCGGGCGCCGCGCGGGTTCCGGGTGAACAGCGCCACGCCGAGTTCCCGCTCCAACGCGGCGATCCGCTTGGAGACGGCCTGCTGGGTGATCGAGAGTTCGAACGCGGCCTCCTGGAAGCGGCCGCCGTCCACGATGGCGACGAAGGTGCGTACGGCGTCGAGATCCACGGCCGGGGAGCTTAGCGCCTGACGCGGCGGGAGCGGGAGGGCGCGGCACGGGCGGGTTCGGAGGCGACTGGCCGACGAGGACCGCTGCTCGACAACGGCGGTGCACAACGGCTAAGCTGATGCCTCGCACGTTTTCGTGCACGAAAAAATAGCCCTGACTTGAGGCTTGGATTTGAAAGTACCGCATGGGGAGTGGGATGTCAAGCGAAATCGACGAAGTCGCCCGGGAACAGCACTACATCAGCATGCTCTACGGCCGGCTCGACGACCTGCGCGCGCAGGCGTCGGGTGAGCTCGGCCGCGTCGGCCGGGAGTCGGCCGGCACCCGCCAGCACCTCGTCGAGCGTGACGTGACCACGCGCAGCCTCGGCTCCCGGCTGGTCCAGCTGGACGCGGCCGAGGACGGGCTCTGCTTCGGCCGGCTCGACCTCGAGGGGGACGAGCGCCGCTACATCGGCCGGATCGGGATCCTCGACGGGCAGGACGACTACGAGCCGCTGCTGGTCGACTGGCGCGCCCCGGCCGCCCGGCCGTTCTACGTCGCGACCAGCGCGGCGCCGCTCGGGGTGCGGCGGCGCCGGCACATCCACACGCGCATGCGCACCGTCACCGGCCTCGACGACGACGCGCTCGGCGCGGGCGTGCTGGACGAGGCCGGCGCCGCGGCGGGCGGCGAGCAGGGCCCGCAGCTCGTCGGCGAGGCCGCGCTGCTCGCGGCGCTCAGCTCGGCGCGCACCGGCCGGATGCGGGACGTGGTCGAGACGATCCAGGCCGAGCAGGACGCGGTCATCCGCGACCGGCTGCCCGGCGTACTGGTCGTGCAGGGCGGTCCCGGCACCGGGAAGACCGCGGTCGCGCTGCACCGCGCCGCCTACCTGCTCTACACGCACCGGGAGCGGCTGGCCCGGCGCGGCGTGCTGATCGTCGGCCCCAACCCCACCTTCCTGCGCTACATCTCGCACGTGCTGCCGGCGCTCGGCGAGACCAGCGCCGCGCTGCTCACCGTCGGCGAGCTGTTCCCGGGGGTGCGGGCGCGGCGGGCCGAGACGGCCGAGGTCGCCGAGCTCAAGGGCCGCGCGGTGCTGGCCGAGGTGCTCGAGACGGCGATCCGCCACCGGCGCCGGCTGCCCGAGCCTGAGCGTGCGCTGGAGGTGGTGGTCGACGGCGTCGTCTACAAGTTGGACCGCGAGACCTGCCTGCGGGCGCAGGAGAAGGCGCTGGCCACCGACGAGCCGCACAACCTCGCCCGGCCCGTGTTCGTGGACTGCCTGCTCGAGGAGCTCACGGACCAGGCCGTGGCGCGGCTGAGCCACGACCCGTTCCATGAGCTCACCGAGGAGCTGCTCAAGGAGATCGCGCAGGATCTCGAGGACCACGAGCTCGACCTCGAGGACGGCGAGAGCCTCGACCCGGCGCTGACCGACGGCCCGGACCGGGACGAGCTGCGCAGCACGCTCGAGCAGGAGCCGGCGGTCGAGGAGGCGCTGGACCTGCTGTGGCCGGATCTGACGCCGCAGCGGCTGCTCAACGAGCTGTTCGCGGACGCCGAGGCGCTCGCCGCGGCCGCACCGCAACTGACGGAGCGTGAGCGGGCGCTGCTGCTGCGCGAGCAGGTAGCCGAGCCGACCGGCTGGTCCACCGCCGACGTCCCGCTGCTCGACGAGACCGCGGAACTGCTCGGCGCGTTCGACGCCGAGGCCGCCGCGGCCGAGGAGCGGCGCCGGCAGGAGATCGCCTACGCGCAGGGGGTCCTCGAGATCATGGAGGGCTCCGAGTCGACCGACGTGGAGGACTCGCGCGAGGAGGTCATCAGCGTCGGCGACATCATCAACGCCGAGATGCTCGCCGACTTCCAGAGCGTGCGGGAGGAGCGGACCGTCGCCGACCGCGCGGTCGCCGACCGGACCTGGACCTTCGGGCACGTCATCGTCGACGAGGCGCAGGAGTTGTCCGCGATGGCGTGGCGGCTGCTGATGCGCCGCTGCCCGGCCCGCTCGATGACGCTGGTCGGCGACGTGGCGCAGACCGGCGACCCGGCCGGCGCGCGCACGTGGGCGCAGGCGCTGACGCCGTTCGTCGGCGACCGCTGGCGGCTGGCCGAGCTGACGGTGAACTACCGCACGCCCAAGGAGATCATGACGCTCGCGGCGGACGTGCTGCGCCGCATCGACCCGGCGGCCACGCCGCCGCGCTCCGTCCGCGAATCAGGCATCGAACCAGTCCGCGAAACGGCGGCGGGCGCGCACTTCGCCGACCGGCTCGCCGAACTCGCTCGCGAACAGGACGCTGCGATCGGAGAGGGCAAGCTCGCGGTCATCGTTCCGGCCGGACGCGCGGCGGAACTGACCGCCGCGGTGCGGACCGCGGTGCCGGGAGCGTCATCCGGCGAGGAGCCCGACCTCGAGCAGCGCACGGTGGTGCTGACGGCGCGGCAGGCGAAGGGCCTCGAGTTCGACACCGTCGTCCTCGCCGACCCGGACGCGATCGCCGCCGGCGGACCGCGCGGCGAGAACGACCTCTACGTCGCCCTCACCCGCTCCACCGGCAGGCTGCTGATTCTCGCCGAGGGCTGTTCGTAGCGGGACGCTCCGCCGACTCAGGACGCTGACGATGCCGCGCCGAGCGCGGCGAGCGGCCCTCCGGTGAGCCGGTAGACGGTCCACTCGTCCATCGGCAGCGCGCCGAGCGACCGGTAGAAGGCGATCGACGGCGCGTTCCAGTCGAGCACGGACCATTCGAGCCGGCCGTAGCCGCGTTCGACGCAGAGCCGGGCGAGCTCGGTCAGGAGTGCCTTGCCGTGTCCGGCGCCGCGCGCGGAGGGGCGGACGTAGAGGTCCTCGAGGTAGATCCCGTGCGTGCCGTTCCAAGTCGAGAAGTTGAGGAACCACAGGGCGAATCCGACCACCTCGCCGCCCTCGTCCTCGGCGATGTGCGCGAAAACGGCAGGGCGGGCACCGAACAGGGCGTCGTGCAGCTGCTGTTCCGTGGCCTTGGCTTCGGACAGCGCCCTCTCGTAGTCCGCGAGTTCGCGCACCATGGCGTGGATCAGGGGGACGTCGGCGGGGGTCGCGGTTCTGATCATGGCGGCAGGATAGCTGGCCTCACCCGATCGGCGGCGTCCGGCGGGCTGGGCGCGGACACGGCAGGAGACTCTGAGCCCAGGAGCCGCGCGACCCCGCGCGGCTCCCGTGTCCCCGCACAGCCGGGACCGTCCGGAAGGAACGCGTGCCATGGCCTACACCCCCAGGTCAGCCTCGCCGACCACCACCTCCGCCAACCACGCCGCGGTCAGCCGTCTGGCGATGGACGACCGCGCCGACTTCGCCCTGGCCGACCGCGGGCTGATCGCCCCGCTGCCCGGGCCGCTGCGGGCCGAGGACGGACACGTGTTGTTCGACCCGGCGGCCTACGGCCACCTGGCCGAGGACGCGCCGTGCCCCGACACGGTCCACCCGAGCCTGTGGCGGCAGTCGCAGATCATCCGCAAGGGCGGGCTCTACCGGGTGGTCGACGGGATCCACCAGGTGCGCGGCAACGACATCGCCAACCTGACCGTCGTCGAGGGCGACGACGGTCTGGTCGTGATCGACTGCACGGCCTCGGTCGAGGCCGCGAAGCAGTCCATGGACATGATCCGCGCGCACGTGAGCGAGAAGCCGGTGGTCGCGGTGATCTACACGCACACGCACGTCGACCACTACGGCGGCGTCAAGGGCGTGGTCGACGCGGAGGACGTGGCCTCGGGCAGGGTGCCGATCATCGCGCCCGGCACCACGAAGTCCTTCGATCGGTACGCCATCGGGGAGAACGTGATCGCGGGCAACGCCATGTCCCGGCGTGCCGCCTACGCCTTCGGCAGCCTGCTCGACCACCGTCCCACCGGCCACGTCACCTGCGGCATCGGCATCGACGCCGTCCCCGGCGTGACGCTCTCCTACATCCCGCCGACCGACGGCATCACCGAGACCGGCGCCCGGCGCACGCTGGCCGGCCTCGACTTCGAGTTCCTCTACGCCCCGGACACCGAGGCCCCCGAGGAGATGCACATCTGGATCCCCCAGCTCAAAGCCCTGACATGCGCCGAGAACGCCAACCACACACTGCACAACATCCAGACGCTGCGCGGCGCGCGCACCCGCGACGCGCGCAACTTCGCCCGCTGCCTGGACGAGACGCTCGAGCTCTGGGGCAACGCGGCGGAGGTGCACTACGGCCCGCACACCTGGCCGGTATGGGGCAACGCCGAGGTCGTCGACCTGCTCGAGTCGCAGCGCGACACCTACAAGTACATCCACGACCAGGCGCTGCGGCTGGCGAACCAGGGCTTCACCCCGCTCGAGGCGGCGGAGAGCATCGAACTGCCCGAGGCGCTGGGCAGGCGCTGGCACAACCGGGGCTACCACGGCACGGTGCACCACGACGTGCGCGCGGTCTTCCACAAGGAGCTGGGCCTGTGGGACGGCGACCCGGTCTCGCTGCACCCGCACCCGCCGGTCGAGACGGCCCGGCGCTTCGTCGCGCTGCTCGGGCCGGAGAAGATCCTGGCGGAGGGCCGCCGGGCGATCGAGGCGGCCGACTACCGCTGGGCCGCGCAGGTCCTGCACATGCTGGTCTTCGCCGAGCCGGAGAACCACGCGGCGCGCGAGCTGCAGGCGGATGCCTACGAGCAGCTGGGCTACCAGGCGGAGGAACCGCAGTGGCGCGGGATCTATCTGTCCGCGGCGCGCGAGCTGCGCGACGGGGTGCAGCCGGCGCCGTACGCCACGGCGAGCCCGGACACGATCGCGGCGATGCCGGCCGACATCCTCTTCGACTTCGCCGCGGTGCACGTCGACGGCAAGCGCGCGGCCGACGCCGACCTGCGCATCATCTTCGAGTTCACCGACCGGCAGCCGGCCGAGCCCTGGACGGTGCGGGTGCGGCGCGGCGTGCTCAACGCCCGGCGCGGCCGGGCCGCCGACGCCAAGCTGGCCGTCCGCGGGCCCAAGCCGGCGCTCGTCGCGGCACTGCTCCAGCCGGCCGAGGCGGCCGGCCTGGCCGAGGCCGGGCAGCTGGAGCTGGACGGCGACACCGCACAACTGGAGGCCTACGCGGCCCTGCTGGTCGCGTTCGACCCGGACTTCCGGATCGTGACGCCGTAGCGGCGCGGCACCGCCCGCACGCGGCCGCGGCGGCACGGAAGGGCCGATGGCGGGCATCGGCGGGCGTTGGGCGGCGTTGGCGGGCGTCCCCCGATCCGCCCAATCACCCGCGGCTGCGTTTGCGGCGCCCCGTTCAGGCCTGCTTAGGCTCGATCGTGAGGCTCCCGGACCGAACGAGAACCCCCGGGGCTCCGGGCATCGCCCGCTAGCGAGGAGGTGTCGCGTGCTCTCGGCCCGCAGTCTGTTCCAGGAGATCTACGACAACGACGAGGCCTACCGGCTGTTCTGCAGCATCGCGATGAACGGCGAGACCCAGGGCGGCTGGGAGAACGGCCGGATCTCGGCGCTGGTGTCCGACCCGCAGCTGGCACCCAAGATCGCCCGGCACGGCGCGGACGAGGACAAGCACGGCCGGATCTTCCGCGGCCTGATGCACAACCGCGGGCTCGAGCCGGTCGAGGTGCCCGACGACACCGACTACACGATGCTGCTGGAGAAGCAGGGCATCGGCCTCGCGCACAGCCGGCTGCGCCGGGACGAGCCGCTCGACCACCACGACATCACCGTCTACCTGGCGCACAGCCGGGTCACCGAGCAGCGGGCCAGCGAGCAGATGAAGCTGCTGTGCAAGATATTCGCCGACAACCCGCAGATGGGCAGGGCCGTGCGGCAGATCAGCGCGGACGAGGACCGACACCTGGCGTACTGCCACGAGGAGCTGCTGCGTCTTTCCGCGCAGGGCCGCGCGCCGGAGATCGCCCGCATCCTGCGGGAGACCGCGCACGCCGAGATCCGCATCTACCGGGACGTGAGCATCGCGGTGATGTCGCACATCGGGCAGATCCTGAAGTGGCCCAAGGCGAAGCTGGCCCTGCTCTCCCTCGGCAGCAACGCCCTCTACGGCTACGAGCGGGCCGGCGGCTGGCGCCGGATGACGACGCTGCGCCCGCCGGCGATCCGCAACGCGCTCGGCGGCCCGGTGGCGCAGGACGCGCCGAGCCCCGGCGTCTGAGCGGGCTGTTAACCTCCTCCGCATGGGAGCACCGTCGCCCGCCGCCGCGGACCAGAGCCCGAACCAGAACCCGCAGAGCCCGGACGCTGCCGGCGCCGCGTTCGTCCGCCGCTACCGGACCGAGGACGCCGGGGCGGTGGCCGAGATCTGCGTGCGCACGGCCGACGCCGGGCAGGACGCGACCGGCCTGTACCGGGACCCGAGCATCCTCGCCGACCTGTTCGCGCTGCCGTACGCGGCGCTGGATCCGGAGCTCGCGTTCGTGCTCGACGACGGCGCGGGCCGGGCGGTCGGCTACGTCTTCGGCACCGCGGACACGCTGCGCTTCGCCGACCGCTTCCGGGACGAGTGGCTGCCGCTCGTGCGCGACCGGCACGACCCCGACCCGGGCCGCGCGCCGCAGGGCCCTGACGAGCTGATGGCGTGGCTGCTGCACCATCCCGAGCGGTTCGACATGCCGGGGCTCGCCGCGTATCCCGCGCACATGCACATCGATCTGCTGCCCGGCCACCAGCGCCGGGGCCACGGCGGGAAGCTGCTCGCCGCCCTGCTGCGCGAGCTGACCGAGCGTTCCGTCCCGGGCATGCACGTCGGCATGCTGACCGCGAACAAGCCCGCCCGCGCCTTCTACGACCGCCGCGGCTTCCACCGGATCCCGATCGAGGACCCGGAGCTCACCTACCTCGGCATCACTTTGCCCTGACCTGCCCCATCAGTCCGGCCACATCAGTCCGGCGAGCAGCCTGGCCGCAGCGCCCGGTCCGACCACCAGGGCGAGTCGAGTTCGGCGGCTGAACGGCGCCACCCGAACGGGCCCGCATCCCCCGCTCACCTGCGAAAAGGCGGGCCTACGCGCTGCGGAGGCACACTACGCCGAGTGGCTGTATCGTCACATTTAGCCCGATAGTTCCATCACGCCGGGAGAGTGGCCATGAACAACTACCCGCTGCTCGACGCGTTCTTGACGATGTTGTGGTTCTTCCTGTTCGTCCTCTGGCTGTTCGTGCTGTTCCGGGTCATCCTCGACATCTTCCGGGACGACGCCATGAGCGGCTGGGCCAAGGCCGGCTGGCTGACCTTCACGATCCTTCTGCCGTACCTCGGCGTCCTGGTCTACCTGATCGTTCGCGGACACGGTATGGGCGAGCGTGCCGAGGCGGAGGCACGCGCGAACAAGGAGGCCTTCGACGACTACATCCGCCAGACGGCGGCCCCCCAGGCCGCCGAGGCACCGACGCACGCCGAACAACTGGCCAAGCTCGCCGAGCTCAAGGCCAACGGCAACCTCACGGACCAGGAGTTCGAACGTGCCAAGGCCAAGCTGCTGAGCTGAGGACGACCATCAGCGGCGTGGCCGGAGCGCACCGCGCACGCGCGCGCACACTGCATGCGGGCCGACGGAGGAGTTGCTCCGCCGGCCCGCATGTCGCGTCCGAACGTCCGAACGTCCGAACGTGCGAGTGTCCGAGCGTCAGAGGACCGGGAAGCCCGGGAAGGAGCAGGACGGGACGCTGCCGCTCGTCACGGGCGACGAGAGCCTGGTCAGGGATACGGAGGTGCCCGTGGACGGGTTGAGGTCGGAGTCGTGCGTGCCGACGTCGGCGTACTCGGCGCTGTACGACGTCGTGTCGAGGTTGACGTACTGCAGGGTCAGGCCCGTCATGTGCGACGTGTCGTAGCCCTCGATCTGCGAGGACGCGCCGGAGACCGAGTTCTGCGACGTCAGCCCGTCGACCAGGATGTTCGTGAAGTCGGGGATGTCGCTGGTGCTGCTGGACGAGTCGTACCGCGGGTTGAGCCGGATCAGGTTCTCAACCCCGGTCTCGCAGGTGTTGATATAGGTCACCGTGGAGACGAGGCCGCCCTTGCTCGGGTAGCTCTTGATCCGCAGGCCGTTGTTCAGGGTACTGACGTTGCCGGCGCTGTCGCTGCCCCCCGCACACGTCCGAGGAGCTGGACTGGTACTGCGAGGCGACGGTCGTGGCGTAGAGCGTAGCGCGGCCAGGCCTCTGTCGAACCGCCGCAGCCGCCCGCCCGAACCCTCCTAGCGGATATACCGCCCGGTGATGGCGCGTGCGATCACCAGACGCTGGATCTCGCTGGTGCCTTCGAAGATGGTGTAGATCTTCGCGTCGCGGTACATGCGCTCGACGGGGTGTTCGCGGCTGTAGCCGGCGCCGCCGAGGATCTGGACGGCCTTCTCTGTGGCGGTGACGGCGAGTTCGCCGGCGCGGAGTTTGGACATCGAGCCCTGGGCTGCGTCGAAGGGCTTGCCGTTGCGGCCCATCCAGGATGCCTGCCAGATCAGCAGCCTGACCATCTCGATCTCGGTGCGCAGATCGGCGAGGGTGAACGCGATCGCCTGATTGTCGACGATCGGACGGCCGAAGGCCTCGCGCCTGCCCGCGTATTCGAGGGCGTACTCGTATGCGGCCCGGGCTATGCCGAGCGCCTGCGCCCCCACCGTCGGCCTGCTGACCTCGAACGTCGCCATCGCGGCCTGCTGCGCCCGGCCCTGCGCCTGCGCCGCGCGCTCCACGGCGCCGCTCGCCGCCGCCTCGGCCGCGGCCGCGCGCTCCCGCGCCTTCGCCAGCCGCCGCTCCAGCCGCTCCTTGCCGCCCAGCAGACAGCTTCCCGGCACGCGCACCTCGTCCAGGAACACGTCCGCCGTGTGCGAGGCCCGCAGCCCCAGCTTCTTGATCTTGCGCCCGGCCTCGAGACCCTTCGTGCCCGGCGGTACGACGAACGCCGCCTGACCGCGCGCGCCGAGCTCCGGGTCCACGCTCGCGACCACGACGTGCACGCCGGCGATGCCGCCGTTGGTGATCCACGCCTTCTGGCCGGCGAGCACCCACTCGTCCTTCGCCTCGTCGTACCGCGCCCGGGTACGCAGCCCGCTGACATCCGAGCCGGCCTGCGGCTCGGAGACGCAGAAGGCTGCGACCTTCGGATCGTCCGAGTCGCCGAAGCACTGCGGCACCCACTCCGCCAGCTGCTCGGGCGTGCCCGCGGCGAAGATCCCCGCCACCGCGAGCGACGTGCCGAACAGCGCCATGCCGATACCCGCGTCGCCCCAGAACAGCTCCTCGTTCGCGATCTGCAACGACAGCCCGCTCGGGTCGCCGAACATCTCGGCAAGCGATTCGAACCCGTACAGGCCGATCTTCGCCGCCTCCCTAACCACCGGCCAGGGCGTCTCCTCGCGCTCGTCCCACTCGGCCGCGGCCGGGCGCACCACGTCCGCGGCGAAGCCGTGCACCCACGTGCGCAGCTCCTGCTGCTCTTCGGTCAGCTCCAGCGAGAATCCGGTCATCGTTCTCAGCACTCTCCCGTGTCGAACGGTCTCAGGCCTTGGGTATGTCGAACAGGCGGGTCAGCCCGGCGGCGAGGCCGATGTCCCCGGCGATCTTGATCTTGCGCATGACGAACATCGTCACGGGGTTGCCGTTGCCGGAGACGAGCTTGAGGAACTCGGCGTCGGACAGGGCGATGGTGACGCGCGGCTCCGCGTCGGAGGCGCCCTCGGTGGCCGCGCAGCGCCCGTCGGCGATCGCGGTCTCGAACACGGCGGTGCCGTCCTGCGCGCCGCCCTCCACCCTCCACCGGATCAGCGTTCTGAGCGAGCCGGCGGCCTCCGGCCGGAACAGCCGCTGCATCCGGGCGAAGATCTCGCGCAGCGCGCGCGTTCTCAGCTCGCCGCGGAACACCTCGTCGATCTCCCGCGATGACAGGCCCTTGATCAATCCGGCGAAATCCTGCGGACTGACCTGGGCGAAGTCCAGGCCTTCGAGGGTGTCGGCCGCGGTGGACGACTCCGACATGCCCAACTCCTGACTCTAGGGTAAGTTTACCGGACAGTAAGTTACTCGTCGCGGCACTAAGGTGGCAAGGGTGAACGAGCAGCGGGCCCGGCGGCGGCTGCCGCGCGGGGAACGGGAACAGCAGATCATGGACTGCGCGATCCAGGTCTTCGCCCGGCGCGGCTACAGCGCCGCCTCGGTGGACGAGATCGCCGACCTGGCGGGCGTCTCCAAGCCGCTGGTGTACCTCTATCTGGAGTCCAAGGAAGGGCTGTTCCTGGCCTGCCTGCGCCGCGAGGAGCAGCGGCTGGTCGCGGCGTTTCAGGACGCTGCGAAGGACGGCAGCACCTCGGAACTGCGGCTGTGGGCGGGGCTGCGCGCGTTCTTCGGCTTCGTCGCCGACCACCGGGACAGCTGGGCGGTGCTGCACCGGCAGGCGCCCGGGCTCGGCGAGGCGATCGCCGCCGAGATCTCCCGCGTCCGCGCCTCGGTGCTGACCGAGGTGCACACGCTCGTCCGGGAGGGCATCGCGCTCGGCCCGGGTCCGGGACGGCTCGGCGAAGCGGACGCCGACTTCGTCGCGCACGCGCTGGTCGGCGCGGCGGACTCGCTCACCGACTGGATGGAGCGCCACCCGGGCGAATCGCCGGACCGGGTGACACTCCGCCTGATGGGCATGGTGTGGGTCGGCATGCGCCAGGTGCTCGACGGCGAGGTGTGGGTGCCGCCGGAGCCCGAGGCCGCAGCGAGCTGAGACCGCGACGCCGGTGTCAGGGGGCGAAGACCAGCCTGCCGGTGAGATGGGTGCGATCGCCGCCTGCGGAAGTCAGACAGAACTCCGTCGTGCCGTCGACGCCGCGGGCGGTGGCGAGGGCGACCTCGGACGGCAGGAGCACGGCGGCGCGCAAGTCCACGGTGAAGGTGAGCTCCGTCTCCGTCGCCGTCTCCGTCTCGGCCTTGGTCGCGGTCCCGGGCGCGTTCAGCGCGGCCAGGCAGCGTGCCGCGCTCCACATGCCGTGCGCGATCTGGCGCCGGAAGCCGAAGAGCCTCGCAGTCCACGGATACAGGTGGATCGGATTGCGGTCGCCGGACAGGGCGGCGTAGCGGCGGCCGAGGTCGGCGGGCAGCCGCCAGGCGACGGTCGATGACGGCACCGCGGTCGCCGTCGCGGCCCCCGCACCATCACGCGAATCAATTGCCGGATTCGACGAAGGCCTGGAAGCGGCGGCGGTGCGACGCAGGTAGGTGCTACTCGAGCGCCACACGAGGTCGCCCGCCGAGTCCGACACTTCCGCGCGCACCTCGAATGCCGCGCCTTTCTCGTGCCGGTACGGCTTGTCGATCCACACGTGATAGTCGAGCGTCTCCGTCTGCGCGATCGGCCGCAGCTGCTCGATCTCGTTGCGGATGTGCACGAGACCGAGCACCGGGTAGGGGAACTCCCTGCGCGTGAGCAGCGCCATGCCCATCGGGAACGCGGTCAGGTGCGGATAGGTCGGCGGCAGCGTCGGGCCGTCCGGGAATCCGCACAGCCGCCGGTACCGCCGCAGGTGCTCGGCATCCACCGGCACGAGGGCCCGGGAGACGCTCGGCGCGGTCCACGCCTCGGGCACGGCGCGCGGCGCCCGCTTCGGTGTCAGCGCCCGCAGATACAGGCGGGCGAGCGAGTCGTCGGCCACGGCGCTCAGGCCCCGAGCAGCGACTGGCCGCACACGCGCAGCGTCTGGCCGTTGACACCGCCGCTGCCGGGGGCGGCGAGGAACGCGACCGCCTCGGCGACGTCCACGGGCAGCCCGCCCTGGCGCAGGCTGTTCATGCGCCGCCCGGCCTCCCGGATGACGAGCGGCACCGACGCGGTCATCCGGGTCTCGATGAACCCGGGCGCGACGGCGTTGACGGTACCGCCGAACCGGCCGGCCAGTTCCGGTGCGAGCGACTCGACCAGGCCGATCAGCCCGGCCTTGCTGGCAGCGTAGTTGGTCTGGCCGACGTTGCCTGCGATGCCCGCGATCGAGGAGGTGCACACGATCCGGCCGCCGCGGCGCAGCAGCGGCTCGGTCTTGTCCAGCAGGCGCCGCGTGAGCGCCTCGACGGCGCGTAAGTTGACCTCGAGCACGGTGTCCCACTGGCCGCGCTCCATGCGGCCGAGCGTCTTGTCGCGCAGCACGCCCGCGTTGTGTACGAACACGTCCACGCCCCGGCGCTCGCCGCCGCCGAGCCCGGCGGCGAGTACCGTGGCGGCGGACGCGTCGGTGATGTCGAGTTCCAGCGCCTGCCCGCCGATCCGGGCCGCCACCTCGTGCAGCGCGGCCGACTGCCCGGGGACGTCGACGCAGATCACTGATGCGCCGTCCCGGCGGAGCGTCTCGGCTATGACGGCGCCGATGCCGCGGGCCGCACCGGTGACGACGGCCGTGCGGCCGTGCAGCGGATAGTCCCAATCCCAGCCGCCCGCCTCGGATTCCGGGTCGCCATCGCCACCGTTACCACCACTACCTCCCCCGCCGAGCACCGTGTCCAACCGCAGTACTTGCCCGGAGACGTAGGCGGACCGGTCCGAGAGCAGGAACCTGATCGTCGAGGCGAGCGTGCCGGCCAGGCTGTCCGGAGCAACGAGCACGAGGTTCGCCGTGGCGCCGCGGCGCAGTTCCTTGCCGACCGAGCGGGTGAAGCCCTCGAGGGCGCGCTGGGCGACGCGTCCGGTGCCCGCCCTCTCCGGCAGCGTGCCGACCACCACGACGCGGGCGCAGGGGGCGAGCGCGCGGATCCGCGGATGGAAGAACGCGTAGATCTCGGCGAGGCCGCCGGTGTCGGTGATGCCGGTGGCGTCGAAGACGAGACCCGCGAAACGCGGCGTGTCGCTCCCGTACGCAGGGGTGTGCGCCGCGCTAGGTTCGTGGACGTCGATCCGGGCCGCCCCGAGGATGTCCGCCAGGTCTCCGCGGAGCCGGCCCGCGCCGCCGAGGTCCACCGGTCCGGCCACCGCCGGCCGTCCCGGCTCGAAGCGGCGCAGGAGCTCCGGCCTCGGGAGGCCGAGCCGCTCGGCCACGAAGCCGCCGACGGCCCCTCGGGTCCAGTTCTGGTACCGGTCGGCCATGGATTTTCTCCTTACTGATGGGTAAGTTGACTCTAGAGTAAGTACCTGCGACCCCTCGCCACAAGGAGTTCCGACGATGACCGCCTCCGCCCCCGCACCGGGTGCGCCGCGCCGCGTCGCCGTGCTCGGCGGCAGCCGGATCCCCTTCGCCCGCGCCGACGGCGCGTACGCCACCGCCTCGAACCAGGACATGCTCGGCGCCGCACTGGACGCTCTGGTGCGCCGTTTCGCCCTCGCGGACACCGTGATCGGCGAGTTCGCCGCGGGCGCGGTGCTCAAGCACAGCCGTGATTTCAACCTCGCCCGCGAGGTGGTGCTGGGCAGCGCGCTCGACCCGCGCACCCCGGCGTACGACGTGCAACAGGCCTGCGGCACCTCGCTGGAGGCGGTCATCCTGGTGGCCGACGAGATCGCGCTCGGGCGGATCGACTGCGGCATCGCGGGCGGTGTGGACACCGCGAGCGACGCGCCGCTCGGCTTGAACGAATCGCTTCGCAAGGTGCTGCTGTCGACACGGCGGGCGCGCGGCACCGGCGCGCGGATGCGCGCGCTCGGCGGGTTGCGGCCCGGGCAGATCGTGCCCGAGATCCCGCGCATCGTCGAGCCGCGCACCGGCCTGTCCATGGGCGAGCACGCCGCGCGCACCGCGGCCGCCTGGTCGATCGGCCGCATCGAGCAGGACGAGCTGGCCGTCGCCAGCCACCGAAGGCTCGCCGCCGCGTACGAGGCGGGCTTCTTCGACGATCTCGTGGTGCCGTACCGGGGATTGGAACGCGACCAGAACCTGCGTCCGGACTCCACCGCGGACACACTGGCCCGGCTCGAGCCCGCCTTCGGCCTCGACCTGCCGGAGACGGCGACTATGACCGCGGGCAACTCCACGCCGCTGACCGACGGCGCCGCCACGGTTCTGCTGGCCGGTGAGGAGTGGGCGCGCGAGCGGGGCCTGCCCGTGCTCGCGTACATCGGCGCCTCGCGCACGGCCGCCGTCGACTTCGTGCACGGCGAACCGGGTCCGGACGGGCTGCTGATGGCACCCGCGTACGCGGTGCCGAGGCTGCTCGCGGCCACCGGCCTCGGGTTCGCCGACTTCGACTTCGTCGAGATCCACGAGGCCTTCGCCGCCCAGGTCCTCAGCACCCTGAAGGCTTGGGAGGACCCTGAGTTCTGCAAGTCCCGCCTCGGCCTCGAGGCGCCGCTCGGTCCGATCGACCGGGCCAGGCTCAACGTGCACGGCTCCTCGCTCGCCGCGGGACACCCCTTCGCGGCCACCGGCGCACGCATCGTCGCCACCCTCGCCAAGCTCCTGCACGAACGGGCCGCCGACACGGACGCCCCCGCGCCGGGGCGCGGCCTGATCTCGATCTGCGCGGCCGGCGGGCTCGGCCTCGCCGCGGTCCTGGAAGGACCCGCGCCGCGCGCCTGATCCCCCTCTCCGCCCCTCCCCCATCCGCCACGGTCCGGCCGTGAACGACCGCACCCACCAGGCAGGCACAGGCAAAGGAGCCGCGCATGGCCAGGACGTTCTATCGGAAACTGCGCGCCGCCCGCCGGCGCAAGGACTTAGCCACCCTGATGAAGGTGCACGTCAGCCGGGAGCGCGGAATCGCGCGCGAGGCGACGACTGAGCCGCTTTCCCCGCCGCTGACCCGCGGGTCGCTGGCGGACATACCCTTCGACAACGCGCGGCAGGAGCCGCACCGGATAGCCCTGCGCCGGCGCACGGTCCAGGGCTGGCTCCCGGTGACGGCCCTCGAATTCTCCCGGCAGGTCTCGGAGACCGCCAAGGGCCTGATCCACGCCGGCCTGCGGCCCGGCGGCCGGGTGGTGCTGATGTGCCGCACCCGCTACGAGTGGGTGGTGATGGACTTCGCCATCTGGGCCGCGGGCGGGCAGACCGTGCCGGTGTATCCGACCTCTTCCAGCGTGCAGCTCGAGTGGATCCTGGAGGACTCCGGCGCCACGCACGTCGTGGTGGAGGACGCGGACACCGCGAAGGTGGTCGAGCAGGCCACGCTGGTGCTCGACCGCCGGCTGCCGACCTGGATCATAGACGAGGGCGGACTGGAGCAGTTGGCCGAACTGAGTCTCGGCGTGCAGGACGCGGCGCTCAGCGAGCGCCGGGCCGCACTGAGCCCCGAGACCGTGGCCACGCTCGTCTACACCTCGGGCACCACCGGTCGGCCCAAGGGCTGCGTGCTCACCCACGTGGCGCTGCACTCAGAGGCCTCGAACATCGTGAATCTGATGGTCCCCGCGTTCCAGGCGGTGAGCCAGCACGAACCCTCGACGCTGCTGTTCCTGCCGTTGGCGCACGTACTCGGCCGCGCGCTGGAGATAGCGTGTCTGCTCGGGCAGATGACGCTCGGGCTTTGGCCCACCATCAAGCCCGACGAGGTGCGACCCGAGCTCGAGTCCTTCAAACCCACCTTCCTCGTCGCAGTGCCCTACTTCTTCGAGCGGATCCACGACATCGCGCGCGGCACGGCGGAGAAGATCGGGCGCGCCTCCTCCTTCGACCGCGCCGACCGGATCGCGGTGCACTACGGCGAGGCGCAGATGCGCTCGCTGCTCAAGACCGGACGCGGTCCCGGACCCGGCCTGCGACTCGCGCACCGACTCTACGACCTGCTCGTCTACCGGCGGGTGCGCGCGGCGATGGGCGGCAAGGTGCGCTACGTGATCAGCGGTAGCTCCCGGCTCGACTCGGGGCTGCAGATGTTCTTCTTCGGCTGCGGAGTGCTGGTCTACGAGGGCTACGGGCTGACCGAGACGAGTGCGGCCGCGACCGTGAACCCGCCGATGCAGCCGCGCCAGGCCACCGTGGGCGTGCCGCTGCCGGGCAGCTCGGTGCGGATCGAGGAGGACGGCGAGATCCTGCTCAAGGGACCGATCCTGTTCTCCGGGTACTGGCACAACCTCGAGGCGACCACCGAGGCGATGCGCGGCGGCTGGTTCAGCACCGGCGACCTCGGCAGTCTGGACGAGGACGGATACCTCACGATCACCGGGCGCAAGAAGGACATCCTGATCACCAGCGGCGGCAAGAACGTCTCGCCGAGCCTGCTCGAGGACCGGCTGCGCAGCCGGGCTCCGGTGGGCCAGTGCATGGTGGTCGGC
>Ga0310811_10004518_pt1 | contig 17474 bp, 12 predicted proteins | sample YCmetagenome_FD_207642 | JGI IMG/M metagenome (GOLD analysis project Ga0310811, IMG submission 207642) | Soil microbial communities from experimental microcosm in Duke University, North Carolina, United States - YC | ecosystem: Engineered > Artificial ecosystem > Soil microcosm > Unclassified ...
GCAGCCGCAGCAGCTGCAGCCGGCGCCGCTCGCCGCCGGACAGGTCGGCGACCGGCGTCCACACGCGGGCGCCGGTGAAGCCGAAGACCTCGGCCAGCTGCGCCGCGGAGAGCTCACGGTCGCCGAGGCGCACCCGCTTGGCGACCTCCTCGACCGCCTCGAGCAGCCGCAGGTTGTTGGGCAGCTCGCGCAGCTCCTGCGACAGGAACGCGGCGCGGACTGTGGTGCCGCGCACGACCCGGCCGCCGTCGGGCTCGCGCACGCCGGCGAGCACGCGCAGCAGCGTGGTCTTGCCGGCGCCGTTGGCGCCCAGCACGGCGATGCGGTCGCCCGGGCCGACGATCCAGTCCGCGCGCTCGAGCAGGGTCCGCTCCCCCGCCTGCAGGCGCACCCCGTCCAGCTCGTACACCTGCTTGCCCAGCCGCGTCACGGCGAGGCGCTGCAGCGACACGGTGTCGCGGGCGGGCGGGACGTCCGCGATGAGCGCGTTGGCGGCGTCGATGCGGAACTTCGGCTTGCTGGTTCGCGCCGGCGGCCCGCGGCGCAGCCAGGCGATCTCCTTGCGCAGCAGGTTCTGCCGGCGGGCCTCGGTCTCGGCCGCGACCCGCACCCGCTCGGCCCGCGCCAGCGTCCAGGCCGCGTAGCCGCCCTCGTAGGAGCGCACGGTCGCGTCGGCGACCTCCCACGTGGCGGTGCACACCGCGTCGAGGAACCACCGGTCGTGCGTGACGACGATGAGGGCGCCGCGGCGCTGCAGCAGGTGCCGGGCCAGCCAGGCGATGCCGGCCACGTCGAGGTGGTTGGTCGGCTCGTCGAGGATGAGCAGGTCGGCCGGGCGCACCAGCAGCGCGGCGAGCGCGACGCGGCGTCGCTCGCCGCCGGACATCGGCCCGACGGGCGCGTCCAGGCCCAGGTGCGGCATGCCCAGCCCGTTGAGCACCGTGCGCACGCCGGCGTCGCCCGCCCACTCGTGCTCGGCGGCGAAACCGGCCGGCAGCCATGCGGCGCCGACGATGACGTCCCGGACCGACGCCGTAGGCGGCAGGTCGAGGCTCTGCGGGAGTGCCGCCACGCGCAGGTCGCGCCGGTGGGTGACGCGGCCGGCGTCGGGCTCCTCGTCCTTCGTGAGCATGCGCAGCAGGGTCGTCTTGCCGGCGCCGTTGAGCCCGACGATGCCGATCCGGTCGCTGTCGTCGATGCCGAGGGAGACCTCGTCGAAGATGCGGCCGGCCGGGTACGTCTTGGAGACCTTGTCGAGGTTGACGATGTTCGCCATCAAGAAACCGCCATCTACAGAACTCGTGCGCCGGGGACAGGGCCGACCGCGGTGCGCACGGCGCGGCAGCAGCGGCTCTCCTCCAGGTCGGCGGCGATGAGCGCGGCGTGGCGCGCGTCCTCGGCCAGGAATACGCAGGTCGGCCCGGAGCCGGAGATCATGCCGGCCAGCGCGCCTGCGTCGAGCCCCGCGTCGAGGACCTGCTGCAGCTCGGGGCGCAGGTGCAGGGCCGCGGCCTGCAGGTCGTTGGCGAGCTCGCCGGCGAGGACCTCGGGGTTGCGCTGGCGCAGGGCGGCCATGAGCCCGTCGGGCGGCCCGGCGCTGGTGTGCGCGTCGAGCTCGTCGAAGGCGCGGTACACCACCGGCGTGGACAGCCCCTCCTCCGCGACCGCGAGCACCCAGTGCCACGAGTGCCCGCCGGTGAGGATCGGGCTGACCAGCTCGCCGCGGCCGGTGCCGAGCGCGGTGCCGCCGAGCACCAGGAACGGGATGTCCGAGCCGAGCGTCGCGGCGATGACGGCGAGGTCGTCGCGGGACAGCCCGGTGCCCCACAGCTGGTCGCAGGCCACGAGCGCGGCGGCCGCGTCGGCGCTGCCGCCGGCGAGCCCGGCCGCGATCGGGATCTGCTTCTTCAGGTGCAGCCTGGCGTGCGCGTCGTGCCCGGTCTCCGCGGCCAGCGCCCGCACGGCGCGCATGACGAGGTTGTCCTCGCCGAGCGACAGCTCGCCGGTGCCCTCGCCCTCCATGGTGAGCGTCAGCGTGTCGCCGCGGCGCGCGGTGATCTCGTCGTAGAGGCCGATCGCGTGGTACACCGTGGTCAGCTCGTGGAACCCGTCCGACCGGACGGGCCCGACGTGCAGGTGGAGGTTGATCTTCGCGGGCACGCGCACTCGGACCGGTCCATGCGCGGCCAGGCGCGGCCGGTCGAACTCCTCGTCCTCGGAGAAGAGCGGCTCGGTCACTGCTGCACCCTACCCGGACGCCGCCGCCCGCCGACGCTGGCTCGCGATGCGCGTGAAGTCCTCGACGGTGAGCTGTTCGCCACGCAGCTTGGGGTCGACCCCGGCGGCGCGCAGGATGCGTTCGGCCTCGACGGGCCCGCCGGCCCACCCGGCGAGGGCGGCCCGCAGCGTCTTGCGCCGCTGCGCGAACGCCGCGTCGATGACGGCGAAGGTTTCCGGCCTTGTCGACGTGTCGGACCTATCGGCCTTGTTGACCTCAAAACCGACCAGTCCGGACTCGACGTTCGGCACCGGCCAGAAGACCGACGCCGGCACCTTGCCCGCCTGCCGCGCGGTCGCGTACCACGCAAGCTTCACGCTCGGCACGCCGTAGACCCGCGAACCGGGCCCCGCGGTGAGCCGATCGGCGACCTCCTTCTGCACCATCACCAGGCCCCGCCGCAGCGAGGGCACGGTCGCGAGGAGGTGCAGCACGACCGGGACGGCGACGTTGTACGGCAGGTTGGCCACCAGCGCCGTCGGCGCGACGCCGGACAGCTCCACCCGCAGCGCGTCCCCGGCGATGACGGTCAGCCGGTCGGCATGCTCCGGCGCGTACTTGCCGACCGTCTCCGGCAGCGCCTCGGCCAGCGGCGAGTCGATCTCCACCGCGCAGACCCGGTTACCGTTCTCGAGCAACGCCAGCGTGAGCGAGCCGAGCCCGGGCCCGACCTCGAGCACCACGTCGTCGGGCGCGAGCTCGGCGGCCCGCACGATCCGGCGCACCGTGTTGGGGTCGTGCACGAAGTTCTGCCCGAGCTGCTTGGTGGGCCGGATGCCGAGGCGCTCGGCGAGCTGCCGCACCTCGGCCGGGCCCAGCAGGGTCACGCCCAACCGCCGAAGGCTCGGTCGCCGTTGGCGGAGAGGGCGGCGCACAGCGCGTCGAGGTCGTGCCCGGTGACCTCGGCCAGCGCGCGCACGGTCAGCGGGATGAGGTAGGAGGCGTTGGGGCGGCCGCGGAAGGGCATCGGCGTGAGGAACGGCGCGTCGGTCTCGACCAGCAGCCCGTCCAGCGGTGTGATCGCCGCCGCCCGGCGCAGGTGCGCGGCGTTGCCGAAGGTCACGGTGCCGGCGAAGCTCAGCAGGAAGCCCCGGTCGAGGCACTCGCGGGCGAACTCCTCGTCGCCGGAGAAGCAGTGCATGACGACCTGGTCGGGCGCGCCCTCCTCGTCGAGCACGGCCAGCACGTCGTCGTGCGCGTCGCGGTCGTGGATCACCAGCGTCTTGCCGTGCCGCTTGGCGATCGCGATGTGCGCCCGGAAGCTCTCGTGCTGCGCCTTGCGCCCGTCCTCGCCGGTGCGGAAGTAGTCCAGCCCGGTCTCGCCGATGCCGCGCACCCGCGGGTGTGCGGCCAGTCGCTCGATCTCGCGCAGCGCGGCGTCGAGGTCGGTCTGGCGCGGCGCGTCGTTGGGGTGCAGCGCGACGGTCGCGACGACCGCCGGGTGCCGCTCGGCGACCTCGACGCCCCACCGGGACGACTCGACGTCGACGCCGACCTGCACCAGCCGGTCGATGCCGGCCGCCGCGGCGAGCCCGATGGCCTCCTCGACGGTCGACGGGCCATCGGCGGCGGCGGCATCAAGGACTGTGTCGCTCTTCAGGGTGATGTCGATGTGGGTGTGGCTGTCGGGCACCGCGACCGGCAACGGGTCGGGTGCGGGCGGAAATGCGCCCTGGCGACTGTGTTTTCTCGCACTCATCGGGCTCAAGCATGCCACCCTCGATTTGCCGTTAACGCGCCGTTCACCTCCACACAACCACCCGCCCCTAGCGTCACGGAAGTGACGGTAATCGGACACGCGGAAGGGTCCGCGACCCACAGCGTGACCATCGATGGGGTCGCCTACCCGGCCGAGGAGATCGCGCAGGGGGCAGCATACGAGGTGTATGCGACCCAGCCGGGCCCCGGTTTTCTGCCCAACCCCCGCCCGGGCGCGCGATGGCCGTACCGCCGCTTCATCCACGCGACGGAGGTCGCCTCGGCCCTCGACGGGCTGGAGGACGAGCCGCTGCTGATGCCGGTGACGCGGGCGCTGGATTGGGCGACGATCCACCGGCTGAGCCAGACGCCGTCGGCCGCGGGCGCGCTGGCGCCGATCCGCCGCACCGCGGTCGTGCGCCGGGGCACCCGGATGATCAAGTTTCTCTCCGGGCGGCAGCTGCAGGGGTACCTCAAGGGCTGGCCGATCAGCGGCTTCTGCTACCGCGCCTTCGACGTTGCCCACCTGCGCACCCCCGAGGACCTGGCGATCCTGTCGGGAGAGTCGAGCGGCGAGGTGGTCTTCGCGGTGCGCTGGCGCGCCGTGGACGCGCACGACTACGAGGTCCCGCTGGCCGGCAACTACGGCGGCCTGGTCACGATGCCGCCGCACGACCGGCTCGGCCCGCCGGTGATCGGCACGGGCTTCGCGCCCAGCGGCCGGCACATCGTGCCCGAGTTCGTCACCGCCGACCTGGCCGAGCTGCCGGTGCCGGCGAACACCTCGATCGTGGCCTACACCGGCGACGGGACCGAGGTGACGCTGTATACGTACCTGCCCGAGCAGCGCGCGTGGAGCCGCATGCACGGCCCGCAGTGGCGGCACCTGCTGCCCAGCCAGTCAGACCAGGAGTACTTCCCGGTCGACACGCCGCTTACCGCCTATATCGGCACGTACCGCGAAAACGTCTTCGAGGCGATCGTCGACCCGCCGGGCGAGTTCCGGGTGGCGGCGAAGACCCGCGCCGCGCGCTACCCGCTGGAGACCCTGGCCCGCCGCGTGCCCCGCGCCACCTGGCGCGAAGCCCGTTGCACGGTCATCCGGCAGGAGGGCGAGTGGCTGCGGCTGCGCCTGTCCCGCCCGGACGGCGACCAGGTGGCCCGCCTCGGCGCCCACTGCGTCGAGCGGGGCCTGTACGAGGCGTGGGCGCCGGCCAACGAGGTGGTCGACGCCCACGAGAGCGATCACTGGTACCAGCTCTAGCTCTGCAGCCGGGCCAGCTCCTCCTCGACGATCGACTCGTCCAGCTTCTTGAACACCGGGGTGGGTGCCTCGAGCTTCGTGCCCGCCACGATCTCGACGTGCTCCCACTTGGCGCCGACGGTGTAGTCGCCCATCAGCACCGGATACGTGCGCCCGGTGTCCAGGTCCTCGACCTCGCGGATCTCGGGCATCGGGGCGTGCACGCCGGTGCCGCCGAGCAGCTCGTGGATGCGCTGCGCGGCGTGCGGCAGGAACGGCGTGAGCAGCGTGTTGCAGTCCCGGACCGCCTGCAGCGCCACGTGCAGGACCGTGCCCATGCGGGCCTTGTCCTCCTTGAGCTTCCACGGCGCCTGGTCGGAGAAGTACTTGTTGACCTCGCCGACGACCCGCATGGCCTCGGTGATCGCCGCCTTCTGCCGGTGCTTGGCGAGCAGCTGCCCGACGCCGTCGTAGCCGGCCCGGACCGAGGCGAGCAGCGCGGTGTCCTCGGCGGTCAGCTCGCCGGCCGCCGGGATCTCGCCGAAGTTCTTCGCGGCCATCGAGATCGAGCGGTTGACCAGGTTGCCCCAGCCCGCGACGAGCTCGTCGTTGTTGCGGCGGCGGAACTCCGACCAGGTGAAGTCGGTGTCGTTGGACTCCGGGCCGGCCACGGCGATGAAGTACCGCAGGGCGTCGGCGTCGTAGCGCTCCAGGAAGTCGCGCACGTAGATCACGACCCGGCGGGACGAGGAGAACTTGCGCCCCTCCATCGTCAGGTACTCCGAGGAGACCACCTCGGTCGGCAGGTTGAGCGCGCCCAGGGCCTGCGGCTTCGGCCCCGAGTAGCCGAGCAGGATCGACGGCCAGATCACCGAGTGGAAGACGATGTTGTCCTTGCCCATGAAGTAGAACCCCTCGGCCTGCGGGTCCTGCCACCACTGCCGCCACGCCTCGGGGTCGCCGGTGCGGCGGGCCCACTCGATCGACGCCGACAGGTAGCCGATCACGGCGTCGAACCACACGTAGATCCGCTTGTCGTCGCGCTCGCGCCAGGCCTCCAGCGGGATCGGCACCCCCCACTCGAGGTCCCGCGTGATCGCCCGGGGCTGCAGGTCGTCGATGAGGTTCTTGGAGAACTTCAGCACGTTGGGCCGCCAGCCCTCACGTGTGTCGAGCCAGGCGTTGAGCTGCTCGGCGAACGCGGGCAGGTCCAGGAAGAAGTGCTCCGTCTCCACGAACTCCGGCGTCTCACCGTTGATCTTGGAGCGCGGGTTGATGAGCTGGTCGGGGTCGAGCTGGTTGCCGCAGTTGTCGCACTGGTCGCCGCGCGCGCTGTCGTACCCGCAGATCGGGCACGTCCCTTCGATGTACCGGTCGGGCAGCGTGCGCCCGGTCGACGGCGAGATCGCCCCGAGCGTGGTCTTCGCGATGATGTACCCGTTGTCGTAGAGCCCGGAGAAGAGCTCCTGCACGACCTGGTAGTGGTTGCCGGTGGTGGTCCGCGTGAACAGGTCGTAGGACAGCCCGAGCCCGTGCAGGTCCTCGACGATGACCCGGTTGTAGCGGTCGACCAGCTCGCGGGGCGTGACCCCTTCGGCGTCGGCCTGCACCTGGATCGGCGTGCCGTGCTCGTCGGTGCCCGACACCATCAGCACGTCGTGGCCGGCCATCCGCATGTAGCGGCTGAAGACGTCGGAGGGCACCCCGAATCCGGACACGTGACCGATGTGGCGCGGCCCGTTGGCATAGGGCCAGGCGACCGCGGCAAGAACACGACTCATGACCTGCAGCGTAGTGACCCTCGCCGCGGTTCGGCGAACAGGTGGGATTCTCCCGACACGCGCCGCACGTCCGAAACGTTGGCGATCGCCCGTTGTCCAATGCAAACGTGACTGAAATGCCCGCCCGGCGGGGATGGCGGGGCGAGGCCGCGGGAATCCCGCCGGCCCGCACCCGGGCGCCGTCCACCGCCATTTTCCTTTCGGACCGGACGCCCGCGAGGCGTCCGCGCCCGGGTCGCTCGCTCCCGCAGTCCCGGGACGACTTCCCGCTGTGGCCGACGACCGGCACGCTGCTGAAGCTGGAAACGGCGCGCCCGCAGCAGTGGCCACCGCCGGCCATGCGCGTGATCCGGGCACCGCGCGGCCCGCTCGCCGGGCTGGGCGCGATGATGATCGTCGCGCTGCTGGCCGGCTTCTTCGCGTGGACCAGCGCCGAGCCCTTCTGGATGGACATGGGGCACGGCGTGCGCGGCACCGCCGAGGTCACCGCCTGCGAGGGCTCCGGTGTGCTGCGCCGCTGCGTCGCCGACTTCGCCGCGCCGGGCCGCGAGACGGTCGACGGCGCGCGGCTCATGGGGCTGGACGCGGCGCCGGGCACCTCGGTCGGCGCCGAGATGGTGCCGGGCGGGCGGGTCGCCTACGCGGGCAACCCGTCCGGGCTGCGCGTGCGCTGGGCGACCGGGCTCGGCCTCATCGTCCTGTGCGGCATCTCGCTCGCCTGGCTCACCGGCGCGTGGCGCCTCGACCGGCCGCGCGACCGCCTCACGGCCTGGAGCCTGACCGCCCTGGCGCCCCTGGTCCTCGGCGCCGGCATCGTCCTGGCCGCCTACTGACGCCGGCCTACAACGCGGCGATGGACCGCTGCGCCGCGTCGAAGGCGCGGGCGTACTGCGACGCGAGGTCGGCCGCCACCGCCTCGTGGTCCTCGCCGGCGAAGACGCGGCGCGCGCCGTCCAGATAGACCGTGCGATAGGCGCTCACGGCGGCCGCCGCGGCGAAGCGCGCCCGGAAGTCGGGCTCGGCGGCGCCGGAGCGCTCCGCGATCAGGACCGCCAGCAGGCCCTCGAGCTCCTGCACGTACTCGCGCACGCGCGCCTGCAGCGCCGGCGAGTCGATGATGACCTGCCAGAAGTGGACGTAGCCCGGCTCGGCGTAGCCGCTCAGCGGGTGCCGCTGCGCCAGCAGGTCCAGCACCAGCGCGAGCAGCGCGCCGGGCGCGCCGACGCCCGGGCCGCTCCCCCGCACCGCCGCGGTGACCATGGCCGACAGCTCCTCCAGGCGGTCCAGGAACAGGTCCTCCTTGCGCGGGAAGTAGTTGAAGACCGTCTTCGGCGCGACGCCCACCCGCGCCGCGATCTCGGCGACGGTCACGGCGTCGAAGCCCCGCTCGACGAACAGCATGGTCGCCACGTCCGAGATCAACCGGCGCGTCTCGCGCTTCTTGCGCTCGCGCAGCCCCTGCTCGACACCCATGCGAAAAACTATAGTTGATGAAAACTTACCGTCGCAGTACTTTTATAGCGACAGCAAATTTTCGGGACGGGGAGGGTCACATGGTGGACGTGGTAGTGGCGGGCGCGGGGCCGGTCGGGCTGATGCTGGCCTGCGAGCTGGCGCTGGGCGGCGTGAAGGTCGTGGTCCTGGAGCGGCGCGAGGACATCGACCAGACGATCAAGGCGGGCTCGCTCAACGCGCCCACCATCGAGGCGCTGGAGCGGCGCGGGCTCACGCCGGCGCTGCGCGAGGCGGCCGAGACCACGATGGCCGCGTTCGCCGCGTTCCAGAAAACCCAGCCTTCGTTCCAGCAGACCCAGCCGCCGAACGGGGCACCGAAGCAGCGGAAGTTCGCCGGGCACTTCGGGGGGATCATGCTCGACGCCGGCGACCTCGACCCCGCCGACGAGCGCCTGGCCGCCGCCGGCCGGCTCGGTGCGACGGCGATCGTGAGCCAGCAGCAGCTGGAGGCCATCCTGCAGGCGCGCGCCCTCGAGCTCGGCGTCGACCTGCGGCGCGGGGTCGCGATCACCGGCTTCGCCGAGGAGGCCGACGCCGTCGTGGTCCGGACGAGCGGCGGGACGCTGCGCGCCGGCTGGCTGGTCGGGTGCGACGGCGGGCGGAGCCTCGTGCGCAAGCTCGCCGGGTTCGAGTTCCCGGGCACCGAGCCGGAGATCACGGCGTACCAGGCGCTGGCCGACCTCGAGGGCACGTCGGGGCTGCGGCCAGGCTGGCACGCCACCGACGCCGGCGTGTACTCCTTCGGGCCGGTGCCGGGGCGCGTGCTCGTCGCCGAGTTCGGCGGCCGGCCGAGCGATCGCGACGCGCCGGTCACCGAAGCGGAGCTGCAGGGCGCGATCCGCCGGGTCACGGGGGTCGACGTCGAGGTGAAGGGCATCCGCACGGTCACGCGGTTCACCGACAACGCGCGGCAGGCCACCACGTACCGCAAGGGCCGCGTCCTGCTCGCCGGCGACGCCGCGCACGTGCACTCCCCGTTCGGCGGCCAGGGGCTGAACCTGGGCATCGGCGACGCGATGAACCTGGGCTGGAAGCTCGCCGCCACCGTGCGCGGCTGGGCGCCGGCGGGCCTGCTGGACAGCTACACGGCCGAGCGGCACCCGATCGGCGCCTGGGTGCTGGACTGGACCCGGGCCCAGATCGCGATCATGCGCCCGGACCGGCACGCCCGGGCGCTGCGGCAGGTGCTCGCGGACCTGGCCGGGACGACGGACGGCGCGACGTACCTGGTCACCCGCCTCTCGGGCGTATGGCAGGGCTACGACCTGCCGGGCGACCACCCGCTCACCGGCCGGCCCGCGCCCGATCTGGAGCTGTCCGACGGCACGCGCCTGGCCGACCGGCTCCACGGCGGCAAGGCGCTGCTGCTCAACGCCAAGGCGGACGGCTACGAGGACCGGCTCACCCACGCCATCGCCGAGGGCGCACCGCGGATGCTCGTGCGCCCGGACGGCTACGTCGCCTGGGCGTCCGACACGCAGGACGCCGACCTCGCCCCCTGGCTGGGCAGGCCTACTTGTTCGCGATGACCGCCGCGTAGACGTCGCGCTTGGCCAGGGCGTGGCGCTTGGCCACCTCCAGCGTGGCCTGCTTGCGGTCGGTGCCGGCCGCCACCAGCTCGGACACCTCCGCGGCGAGGGCCGCGTCGGTGGGGCGCTCGGCGGCGGCCGGCGGCGCGCCGGCGACGACCAGCGTGATCTCGCCGCGGGCCGACTCGGCGTCCGCGGCGAGGGAGGCCAGCGTGCCGCGGCGGACCTCCTCGTAGGTCTTGGTCAGCTCGCGGCACAGCGCCGCCGGGCGGTCCTCGCCGAAGGCCAGCGCGAGGTCCTGCAGCGTGTCGGCGATGCGGTGCGGCGACTCGAAGAAGACCAGGGTGCGCGGCTCGGACGCGAGCGAGGCGAAGTAGGTGCGCCGCTCGCCCGGCCGCCGCGGTGGGAAGCCCTCGAAGCAGAACCGGTCGCACGGCAGTCCGGAGACCGCGAGCGCGGTGACGACGGCGCTCGGGCCGGGCGCGGCGGTCACCGGCACGCCGAGGGCGATCGCGGCGCGCACGAGCCGGAAGCCGGGGTCCGACACGCTCGGCATGCCGCCGTCGGTGACCACGGCGACGGTGAGCCCCTGGGCCAGCAGGTCGGCGAGCTCGGGCGTGCGCCGCTCCTCGTTGCCCTCGAAGTAACTGACGAGCCGGCCGGGGATCTCGACGCCGAGGTACTGCGCGAGCCGGCCCAGCCGGCGGGTGTCCTCGGCGGCGACGACGTCGGCCGTCGCGAGCGTTTCACGCAGCCGCGGCGACGCATCCTCGGGATTTCCCAGCGGCGCTCCGAGCAGAATCAATGGCACATGTGCGATGGTGGCATCCCGGGCCCTACGATCGCCCAATGACCTCGGGTGTGCTGACCCAAGCAAGCGAGCCGGAGAGCCCCGCCGCCGAGCCGACGCCGCGCGCGGTGCCCGACATCGTCCGCCGCCGCCTCGGCCGCCCGCCGCGCGCGGGTCTGAACTTCTGGCTGGTCGCCGCGCTGATCACCGGTATCGGCGCGCTCGTGCGCCTGGTGAACCTCGCGCACCCCAAGGAAGTGATCTTCGACGAGGTCTACTACGCCAACGAGGCGCAGGATCTGCTCCAGAAGGGGGTGGAGTGGAACCCCGAGGACAACACGCCGCAGTACGTGGTCCATCCGCCCGTCGGCAAGTGGATGATCGGCATCGGCGAGCAGCTCTTCGGGTACAACTCCTTCGGCTGGCGCATCTCGGCGGTGACCGTCGGCGTCATCTCGATCCTGTTGATCGTCATCGCTGCGTACCGTCTCTTCGGCTCCACGATCCTGGCCGGCGCGGCCGGGCTGCTGATGTCGCTGGACGGCATGCACTTCGTGCTCTCCCGCGTGGCCCTGCTCGACATCTTCCTGATGTTCTGGATCGTGGTGGCGTTCTTCTTCCTGGTGCTGGACCGGGAGCAACGCCGGGCACGGCTGTTGCGCGCCCTGGAGGACGGCTACGACCCCGAACGGCCGGGACCGCGGCTGAGGCTGGGCTTCCGGTGGTACCGCCTGTTGTGCGCCGTCTCGCTGGGCCTCGCGTGCGGCGTGAAGTGGAGCGGCGTCTACTACGTGCTGATCTTCGCGGTCGCCATGGTGCTGTTCGACATGAGCGCCCGCCGCAGCGCCGGGTTCAAGCACTGGGTGGCGGAGGGCATCTGGACCGACGGCGCCCTGTGGTTCCTGGCCACGTTCGCCATCGCGATCGTCGTGTACATCAACACGTGGTGGGGCTGGTTCCTGTCGGACAACGGCTACTTCCGGCACTGGTACGCCGAGACCAACGGCCTGCCGCACGACCGATGGTTCGATCCCCTGCTGAACCTGTGGCACTACCACGTCGAGGCGTACAGCTTCCACACCGGGCTGAGCACGAAGCACCAGTACCAGTCCTGGCCCTGGCAATGGCTGCTGCTGGGCCGCCCGGTGGCGTTCTACTGGGACCAGAGCGGCCCGTGCGGCGCGGCCAGCTGCGCCTCGGAGATCCTGCTGCTCGGCACGCCGCTGCTGTGGTGGTCGTTCCTGCCGGCGCTGGCGGCGCTGGGCTGGTTCGCGATCGCGCGCCGCGACGGCCGGGCCTGGCTGATCATGGCCGGCGCCCTGACCGGCATCCTGCCCTGGTTCAACGAGATGCCCGAGCACCGCACGATGTTCTACTTCTACGCCCTGCCGTCCGAGCCGTTCCTGGTCCTCGCGGTGGTTTACGTGCTCGGCGCGATCATCGGCCCGCCGCGGCACCTGCGCCCGGCCAGCGACCAGCGGCTGATCGGATCGATCATCGCCGGGGCGTACGTGCTGCTCGTCGCCGCCTGCTTCGCGTATTTCTACCCAATCTACGCAGGTGTGGACATTTCATACACCGATTGGTTCTCCAGGATGTGGCTGGGGTCTCGTTGGGTGTAGCTCCACGCCGGTAGTGGGTACCTGAAGAGTCGAAGAACCTGCCTTATATTATTTGCCGCACGGCAAGCAAGGCTGGGGAAAGGCTCGCATGTCCGGCGTTGGCTCCATCGACAAGGCACTGCGCGTCGCTCCACCCGATCGGCTGGTGGAGACGCTCGACGCGTACCTCAGCGCGACCCATGGCGCGAAGAACAGCACCGTGTGGCTGGCCGACTATCGCAGCACCACACTGTCGCCGGCCGGGGCCGACGCGCCCGAGGCGGTCGGCGACCAGCTCGGCCCGGCGACGCGCGCGTTCGCGAGCCAGACGCCGGTGCTGGAGGCCCGCGAGGGCCAGGCGTTCGCCCGGCTGCACCTGCCGGTGACCGCCTGGGGCGAGCGCGTGGGAGTGCTCAGCGTCGGGCTGGACGCCGCGCGGCTGCCCTCGGAGCGCCCCCGCCTGGAGGAGCTCGCCGAGTCCTTCGCGGTGGCGCTGGCGGCCGCGTATCGGCGCACCGACCGCTACCACATGGACCGCCGCCGCACGGGCCGGCTGACCATGGCCGCCGAGATGCAATGGGACCTGCTGCCGGCCCGCGGCTACGACCAGCCGGGCGTGAAGTTCGCCGGCCAGCTGGAGCCGGCCTACGCGGTCTGCGGCGACCACTTCGACTGGTCGGTCAACGGCGACTGGCTCACGGTGACCGCCCTCAACGGGATGGGCACCGGGCTCGACGCCGCGCTGCTGAGCACGCTGGCGGTCAACGCCATGCGCAACGCCCGCCGGTCGATCCCGGCCGGGCAGAGCAGCCCCGGCGACCTCGCCGACCAGGCGGTGCTGGCCGCCGACGCGATCTTTTCGCAGTACGGCGGCGCGCGGCACGTGGCGACGCTGCTGCTGTCGCTGCACACGGGCACCGGCGAGCTGCGGATGATCGACGCCGGCTCGCCGCGGATGCTGCTCGTGCGCGGCGGCCAGGTCCGCGACGTGGACCTGGACCCGCAGCTGCCGCTGGGCATGTTCGGCGACACGCGGTACGTCGAGGAGCGCATGCAGCTCGAGCCCGGCGACCGGCTTTTCGTCGTCAGCGACGGGGTGCACGGCGCCGTGCGGCAGAACGAGCCGACGTTCGGTGAGCGCGAGTTGAGCCGTGCCATACGATCGACCCGGTTGCAGCCACCGGCCGAGGCGATCAGCAGCGTCATGCGCAGCCTTCGTGACTACCACGCAGGCGCGGAGCTAGCCGACGATGCCCTGATCATCTGCCTGGACTGGTCGCCCCGAGCCGACCCGTGACCCCCGCGAGACACGGAGGACAACGTGCGGACCCGACCCTCACCGCACCCGTCTGGCGCCGATGACACGGCCGCCACCGCCGCAGTACTGGTCGATGCGGCCGGCCAGGCGCTGGTCCTCGCCACGAGCGCGGCCAACGACAACTCCGGCGTGTCCGCGGCCCAGCTGCGGGTGCTCGGCGTCGTCGACCAGGCCGGCTCGGTCAACCTGACCCAGCTGGCCGTCGCGCTGCACACCGCGCCGTCATCGGCGAGCCGGCTGTGCGACCGGCTGGAGGCCGCGGACCTGCTGCGGCGCACCGCCGACGAGCGCGACCGCCGCGAGGTGTGGCTGGTTTTGACCCCGACGGCGCGCCGCCTGCTCGACGGGCTGGGCCGGCAGCGGCAGGAGACCATCGCCGCCGTGCTGCGCCGGATGTCGCCGGACGACCGGGCCGCGCTCATGCAGGGGCTCTCGTCGTTCGCCCGTGCCTCCGGCGTGCCGCTCGCCGAGGACGGCTCGGCCGCCCAGGCGAGCTGACCGGGCGAGCCGACCGGCGCGTAACGCCCGATTTGTGCCTTGTCTGCGGCGCGCGCCAATTGGGTACATCCGCGCTCGCCGTTTTGGCTGCCGTCACCCTTTCGATACCCTGTCCGATTTGTGGCTAAATATGCGTTCTCCCCGATGCAATTTGCAGATTGGCACGGGTTCGAGTGATCGGAGGCTAATCTCCGAGGAGTTTCACTGATGACAAGCTTGTAATTCTAGGTAGTAAACCAGGCAAAAGTCGCAGTCACTGAGTAGCACTCGCGCCACGTCTGAGTAGCTAATGCGCCGACACGCCGATGGCATCCGCAACAGGGGCACCTCCCGCCCGGTCGCGGGACCCCGCGACCGTGTCGGCCGAGATGACACCTGGAGGCGCAATGGTGCCCACCGTTGCCAGCCTCACGCTCAGTAGCCAACGGCTACCCGGTCACAAGTCACGCGGACTGCAAAACCGGACAAAAACCTCCGTTCGCACCTCGGCATGCGCACGAAGTGTTCGCTGCAACCCTGCAACATATCGATAGTCGTCAAACTACTTGTCGCTCAATCGTGGAAAACGGGGGGATCTCCACGCTCACTTAGATCGATAGATCTGAATGAGGCTCTCCACGAAACGCGCTTCGAGTTCTAAGGTGTTCGACGTCGACAGATGGCCAATCAGCAAGGGAAAGGTGCCAGTTTCCGGGCACGTCGTAAACCCCGCGGCTTCGGGAGTGACGGTGCATACGATCCACCACGGCGAGACCACACTTGACAGATTGGCGCACAACGACGCCGCCGAGCGCTTCCTCGGCTCGTCCGGCTGGGCCGCCACGGTCCGGCCCCTGGAGACGCGGCCGAGCACGGCCGTAGCCGTGGCCGATCGGGAGGTTCCGCACCTGCCCGGGGTACACCTGGAGCGCGGACGGCTGCTCGACCAGCTCGACGCGGCCGTGGAGCAGCCCGTGACCCTCGTCTGCGCGCCCACCGGCTGGGGCAAGACGGTGCTCGCCAACTCCTGGCTGCGGGCGGGACGGGTGCGCGGGCGCACCGCCTACGTGCGCTTCGAGCCCAACTGCGGCGCGGCGGCCTGGCGGCAGTTCACCAATACGCTCACCGAGGCCGGCATCGCCCTGGACCCGGCCACCTACGCGTGGAACAACGGCCGGCTGCACGAGCGGGCCGTGGTGGTCCTCGACGACCTGCACAACGTCACCAACCGCACGGTGCTGCGCCGTCTCGAGCGGCTCATGACGCGCCTGGGCGAGCGGATCAGCTTCCTGCTGCTGGCGCGCAGCGAGCCGCCGCTGTCGCTGTACCGGTGGCGGGTGCGCGGCCAGCTCACCGAGCTGCGCTCCGACCACCTCGCCTTCTCGCAGGGCGAGATCGCGGGCCTGGCCGACCGCTTCGACGTCCGCCTGGCGCAGCACTTCCGTTATGCGCTGTGGCACATCACCGAGGGCTGGCCCGCGGCGGTGGCCGTGGCGCTCTCGGCGATGGTCGGCCGGCACGAGCCCGAGCGGATCGTCACCGACCTCATCGCCGGCGAGGCGGGGCTGAACGAGCAGGTCGGGCTGACCGAGTACGTGCAGCGGGAGATCCTCGCGCACCTCGACCCCGACGTGTACGACGTCATGCTGCGCACGTCGGTGGTGGAGACCGTCTGCCCGGGCCTCGTCGAGGCGCTCACGGGCAGCCGCAACGGCGCACGGCAGCTGGCCCAGGCGAGCCGCGCCAACGCGCTGGCGACCTTCTACGGCGGCTCGCACTCGTGGTACCGCTACCGCCGCCTGCTGCGCTCGGTCCTGCGCGCCGAGGTGCGCACCACCCTCGCGGCCGAGGAGCGCGGCCTGCACCGGGCGGCGGCCGGCTGGTACGCCGCCAACGGGCTGCCCGGCGACGCGGTCGTGCACGCGGTGTTCGGCGCCGACTGGGTGAGCGCCGAACGATTATTCCTGCAGTACTGGCCGGAGCTGTGCGGCTCGGGCCCGCGCGCGATGGCGCCGCGGACCGGCCCGCACCCGCCGGCGGACATCGCCGACCGCCCGATGCTCGCCTTCGCCCTGGCGATCTGCTGCCGCGACACCGGCGACACGTCCGGCATGTCGGCGTTCATCCGCCTGGGCGAGCGTGCGCTGGGCGAGTCGCCGGACACGCTGCAGGCCGAGATCCTGGCGGCCATGCGGCTGGCCGAGGCGATGGCGACCGAGGACCCGGAGCGCGCCAGCGACGCCGCCGCGCGGCTGTTGCAGCGCACCGACGAGGCGGCCGGGGAGCACCTGTACGCCGACGCCGCCGACGCGGCGCGCGCGGCCGGGTACCTCTGCCTCGCCGGCTCCGGCGTCGCCTACGACGAGCTCGACGACGCCGACACGGCGCTGGAGATCGGCTCGGCGCTGGCCCGCAAGTCCGGCTTCAACCTGCTCGTCGTGCAGGCCAACCGCCAGCAGGCGCTCGTGCACCTGTTCCGCGGCCGGCTGTCCGCGGCCGCCGCGTGCGCGCGCCGGGTGCTCGACGGCAGCCGCGACGCGGGCATCAGCGAGTCGCGCAACATCAGCTACGCGCGGCTGGTGCTCACCGCCGTCTGCCGGACCCGCGGCCAGCTCGACGAGGCCCGGTTCCACATCGACGAGAGCGTCACCGCGCAGGTGCAGCCCGACCCGCACAGCTGGGTCAGCGGCGCGATCAGCCTCGCGCAGCTGCTGTTCGACGTCGACGACCTGGCCGGCGCGGCGGAGGCGCTGGACCCGCTGCTGGGCAGCCGGATCGGCACCATGCCGCCGGCCGCCGAGGTCACGGCCCGGGTGCTGCAGGCCGAGCTGTGCCTGGCCGAGGGGCGGCTGGACAAGGCGCGGGCCGTCCTCGACGAGCTCGCGCACCACTGGCCGCACTCCGCGGCGGTGGCCCTCGGCGGCGCGCGGCTCAACATCGCGCTCGGGCGACCGCAGGCCGCGGCCCGCGCGCTGGAGGACGTGCTCGCCACGCAGCCGCCGTCTCTGGTCACGACGGTTTCCGCGGCGGTACTGCTGGCGCAGTCCCTCCGGCAGCTCGGCGACCTCGCCGGCGCCGCCGAGCAGATCGAGCACGCGCTGCGCCTGGCCGCGCCCGAGGGCATCCGGGCGCCGTTCCTCGGGCACGGCGCGTGGATCGCCGAGCTGCTGGAGTCCTCGCCGGAGGTGACGCCCGGCGACGGCTACCGCGCCGAGCCGGCCGCGGCGCCGCTGGGGCTGGAGCG
>Ga0310811_10004519_pt1 | contig 17473 bp, 17 predicted proteins | sample YCmetagenome_FD_207642 | JGI IMG/M metagenome (GOLD analysis project Ga0310811, IMG submission 207642) | Soil microbial communities from experimental microcosm in Duke University, North Carolina, United States - YC | ecosystem: Engineered > Artificial ecosystem > Soil microcosm > Unclassified ...
TCCGATCTCATCCTGCTCGACCTGGGCACGAAGAAGCCGCCCATCCGGCTGTCGAACGGCGCGGACTGGGCGGACCCCGCGTGGTCCCCGGACGGGAAGACCCTGGTCGTGACCGCGTACGACAGCGGCACCCCGGAGCTGCTGCTGAAGCCGGCCGACGGCATCACCCGTTCGGTGCCGCTCAAGGGACTGCCCGACGGCGAGCCCTACCGGCCGACCTTCACGCCCGACGGCAAGTGGATCGTCTACACGCTCCGCCATGACGGCAAGAACGACCTGCACGCGTTCGAGATCGCCACCGATCGCGACGTCGCCCTCACCACTGACGGCCAGAGCTGGAACCCGTCCGTGTCGCCCGACGGAACGCAGGTCGCGTTCCTCCGGTCGACGAGCTTCACGATCGATCTCTGGGTGCTCGACCTCGGCGGCGCGCTCGACGCGGGCGGCTCGCCGACAGGGGCGCAACGGATCACGAAGGGCGAGGGCATCGACGGCGCGAACCGGCCGAGCTGGGGGCGCTAGACCAGCCGCTTCCGGACCTGGGCCGAGATGAAGTCCATCGCCGCGACCGTGATCACGATGAGCAGGATGAACGTGCCGGCGGTGTGATACCGGAGCAGCTGGATGTTCTGGAAGAGCGCCACGCCGATGCCGCCGCCGCCGACCAGCCCGATGACGTTCGCGAGACGGACGTTCGTGTCCAGGCGGTAGATCGTGAAGGAGATGAACGGGTTCACCAGCTGCGGCACGATGGCCGCCCAGATCACCTGGAACCGGTTCGCGCCGGTCGCGGTCATCGCCTCGGCCGGTCCGGCGTCGATCCCCTCGATGGCCTCGGAGTAGAGCTTGCCCATCACGCCGACATTGTGGAACGCGAGCGCGAACACACCGGACGCGTTCCCCAGACCGAACAGCGGAAGGACGATCAGGCAGACGATCAGGACGTCGATCGACCGGATGATCGTGAACAGGAGCCGCACCGCCACGTAGATGCCATTGGTGATCGGGTTGCCGGCCATGATGTTCCGAGCGCCAAGGAACGAGAGCGGGAGGGCGACGACGAGCGCGAATGCCGTGCCCATGATCCCGAGGAAGATCGTGACGATCATCAGCCCGCCGGCGGTGTCCCAGAACGTCTCGAACTCGCTCTGCGGCGTCATCACGCTCCAGTCGAACTGGACGAGCTGGAGCAGCACCTGGCCCATGTAGTTCGGATTCGACCGCGACAGGTCGATGTCCAGGATCTTGAAGCCGATCGCCAGCACGGCCATCGTGAGGATCACCGTGACGTTCCGCCGCCAGTCGGAGAGCGGGCCCCGCGTGAGCTCGCGCGGCACGGGCATCCCCCGGGCGGTGAAGTATTCGGCCATCAGCGGTCCGGTGGGATCCGCGGGTCCAGCGCCGCGGCGTCGACCGAATCGCCGGCCTCGACCGGCACCGGAGCCTGTGGGCCCAGGCCGATCTCCACCTCGACCGCGTCCTCGCCGTAGATCTCCTTGAATCGCCGGTCGTCGATCTCGGCTGGCCTGCCGTCGAACGCGACCTTGCCGGCCTTCAGCGCGATGACCCGCGTCCCGTACCGGCGGGCCAGCGACAGGAAGTGCAGCGAGCAGATGACCGTGATGCCGTCCTTCTTGTTGATCTCCTCGAGGTACTTCATCACGGAGTGGCTCGTGGCCGGGTCGAGGCTCGCGACCGGCTCGTCGGCGAGCATGAGCTCGGGCCGCTGCATGAGCGCGCGAGCGATGCCGACCCGCTGCTGCTGCCCACCCGACAGCGCGTCGGCGCGGCCGAAGGCCTTCTCCACGATCCCGACGCGCCCGAGGTTCTCGAACGCGAGAGCCACGTCATCCCGGCTGGGCCGGCCCGCGATCGTCCGCCACGTGGTGCGGTACCCGAGCCGTCCCGCGAGGACGTTGGTGAAGACCGAGCTCCGCCTCACGAGGTTGAACTGCTGGAAGATCATCCCGATGCGACGCCGGATCCGGCGGAGCTCCGCGCCCTTCGCGCGAGTGACGTCGATGCCGTCGAAGGTGACCGTGCCTGACGTCGGATCGACCAGCCGGTTGATGCAGCGCAGCAGCGTCGACTTGCCGGATCCGGACAGGCCGATGAGCACGACGAACTCGCCCTTGTGGAAGTCGAGGGAAACGCCGTCGAGCGCGCGAGTGCCCGTGGGATACGTCTTGGTGAGCTCCCTGATCGAGACGAGCGCCGCCACCGCGGCGACTCTAAATGAACACGCCCGCCGGACCGCGCCGGCGGGCGTGTTCGAAATCGCGAGCGAGCGCTAGGGGGCCTTGGTCGGGCTCGGGCTCGGGGTCGGCGGCGGCGGGGCCGGGGTCTTCGCGGCCTCGGCGGCCACGTCGATCCCCGCGAGCTTCGCCGCGTCACGGACCGGGTTGTAGAAGTCGGACGTGACCTTCTGCAATCCGTTCCAGCTGAACAGCGACAAGCAGGTCGCCTGGCCCGGAGCCGCACCGCAGTAGGCGATGAGCGCCGTGGTGATCTGATCGACGATGTCTTGCGGGATGCTCTTCGCCACGGCCACGCCGTCGTTCGGGATCGGACCCGCGGTGTCGATGACCTTGGTCTTGGCCATGATGTCAGCCGGCATGCCGGCGCTGGTGCGGACGTCGATGAACGACGCCGCGCCGTCGACGGTGCCCTGGTAGACAGCGAGCGCGGCCTTGTCGTGTCCGCCGGCGAAGATCGTCGATCCGAAGAAGGTCTTCGGATCCTGTCCGGTCTTGTTCTTGATGAGCAATGTCGGGAAGAGGTATCCCGACGCGGAGATCGGGTCGACGAACGCGAACTTCTTGCCCTTCAGGCCGTTGAGGTCGGTGATGCCGCTGTCGGAGCGGACGAGGATCTGCGACTTGTAGGTCGTCGCGAGCGCACCGGTGTCGTCCTTGCGCAGCGCGGCCAGGATCGGTGTGCCGCAGCTCTTGTCGAGGAGCAGCGTCATCTGCAGTGGCGCGATCGCCGCGAGGTCGGCCTGGCCGGCGCACATCGCCTCGATCTGCGCGGCGTAGCTCGTCGGGATCGTGACCTTGAACTTCAGTCCGGTCGCCGTCGCGAGCGCGGACGCCATCGCGTTGCCGCTCGCGGTGATCCGAGCGACGTCCTGGGATGGCGTGAACGCGAAGATGATCGGCCGGTCGAACGAGCCGATGCGCGCGGTCTTCGACGCACCGGGTGTGCTCGTCGCGCCGCCGGGCGTGGCCGTGCCGCTGCACGCTGAGATGAGAACGATCGTGGCCAGCACCCACCCGAGCCGGCCGGCAGTACTGCGGAGCATGCCTTCCTCCTTGTTTGTGGAAGCGTCCGTATCATAGGGACTGTTCATGCTGTTTTTGACCAAGCTCGCCGCAGCTTCGCGCGCCCACGACAGCGTGATCTGTATCGGCCTCGATCCCGAACCGGACCGGATCCCCGAGCACCTCGGCCGTGGCGCACAAGCGGCCGTCCGATTCCTCCGTGGGATCGTGAACGCGACGAGCGATCAGGTCTGCTGCTACAAGCCGAACATGGGGTTCTACGAGCGCTACGGGTCAGCGGGCCTCGACATCCTCTCGCTGACGTTACAGGCGATCCCGGACGACATCCCGGTGATCCTCGACGCGAAACGAGGCGACGTCCCCAACACCGCGGCCGCGTACGCGGAAGCGCTCTTCGACCGGTATCGCGCCGACGCCACGACCGTCGCGCCGTACATCGGGATGGACTCGATCGCGCCCTTCGCCGACAAGGGCTATGCGTTCGTGCTCGCGCGCACGAGCAATCCGGGCGCCGGCGACGTCCAGGACCTCCTCGTGGACGGCCGGCCGGTCTACGAGCGCGTCGTCGAGCAGTGCGTCGCGGCATTTCCGGCAGATCGCTGCGGCTTCGTGGTCGGCTCGACGTATCCGGCGGAAGCGGCGCGGCTCCGCTCGCTCGCCCCTGACCGGATGTTCCTCATGCCGGGCGTCGGCGCCCAGGGCGGTGAGATCGGCGCGATCCGTGCGGCCCTCGACGCGCACGGTGGCGGCGTGCTGCCCTCGGCGTCGCGGTCGGTGCTGTACGCGGCAGGCGGCGAGGGCTACGAGAAGGCCGCCGCGCAGGCCGCGCTCGAGCTGAGGCGGCAGGCGAACGACGCCCGCGCGCTGTCGGCGGGCCGCTGATGTTCGGCATCGGGACCGGCGAGCTCCTCCTGCTGCTCGTGATCGCGCTCATCGTCCTCGGGCCGGAGCGGATGCCGAAGCTGGCGCGCGATCTCGGGCGGGCGATGGCCGAGTTCCGCAAGACCAGCGACGAGCTGCGCAGCGAGTTCCTGAACGCCGACACGTACCTCGAGGCGGCCGCGACGGCCGCGCCGCCGGAGCCGCCGGCCATCGTCGCGCCCCCGGGTGCGCCCGAGCCGCCGCTCACGGAGGCCGCAGTCGCGACCGATGCGCCGGCTCAGCCCACGGAGCCGGACGAGACCCTCTTCGACAAGGAGGCCCGCGAGGCACGCGAACGCCTGCGGGATCCGGAGCGGCTCGAGCGCGCAAAGGCCGAGGGTTGGACGACTCCGACGGACGAGGCGGGCACGTCGGACCGGTGGGGCTAACGGTCAGGCGACCGTATACTTCGCTCATCCGAGCGCACCCGATCGAACGGGTCGCGCTTTTTCTTCGCCCCCACATCAGGTGGTCAGGTAGTCGGGTAGTCCGGAGGACGCTTCCTAGATGAATCGCAGCTGGGCCTGGATCATTGCCGTCATCGCGATCCTGGCCATCTGGGTCGACATCCCGAAGCATCAGATCGGCTTCCCGTTCGATTGCCCGGGCATCTGCTACCGGCTCGGCGGCCAGTCGACGTTCGTCGAGATCAAGACCCACCTCGGGCTCGACCTCCAGGGCGGCACCCAGCTGATCCTGCAGCTCCACCCCGAACGGATCCCCGGCGGGACGACGACGCCGATCGACGACCTCAACACGCAGACCCGTGTGGTCATCGACCGGCGGATCAACGGACTCGGCGTGAGCGAGCCGGTCATCGAATCGCTCGGCGCGGACAAGGTCCTCGTCCAGCTTCCGGGGGTCTCCGACCTCAAGCAGGCCCAGGATCTGGTGACCCAGCAGGCCTTCCTCGAGATCAAGGTGCCGGATGTGGATGCCAGCAGCGGCAACGCGACCGGGACGTATCACTCGCTCACGCCGCCGTTGACCGGCGCGAACCTGAAGCCGACGTTCGTCGAGTTCCAGGGAACGAACAACGCGCCGGTGGTGCACTTCGAATTCGGTTCACCCGACGACGCGCGCTGGATCCAGCTCTCGAAGGACTTCCTGAACAAGCCGGTGCAGATCCTCCTCGATGGGAAGGAGATCTCGGCGCCGGTCATCCAGCAGGTCTTCACGAGCGGCACCGGCGTCATCCAGGGGAACTTCACGACCCAGACCGCGAAGGATCTCAGCACGCTGCTGAATTCCGGTGCGCTGCCGGTGCCGCTCGAGGTGGTGCAGTCGAGCCGCGTCGAGCCGACGCTCGGGCAGGATTCGGTGAAGCGCAGCCTCGTCGCCGGCGCGATCGGCTTGCTCCTCGTCGCGCTGTTCATGATCCTGTACTACCGGCTGCCGGGCGTGATCGCGGTGATGGCCCTGTTCTTCTACACGGCGCTCACCTACGCCGTGTTCCGGCTCATCCCGGTCACGCTCACCCTCGCGGGCGTCGCCGGCTTCATCCTGTCGATCGGCATGGCGGTCGACGCGAACGTGCTCACCTTCGAACGGATCAAGGAAGAGCTGCGGAACGGCAAGACCCTGCGCGTGTCCCTCGACGAAGGCCGCCGCCGGGCGTTCCCGTCGATCCTCTACTCGAACCTCGCGACGATCCTCACTGCGCTCATCCTGTTCAACTTCGGGACCGGCACGGTGAAGGGGTTCGCGCTCACGCTCATCGTCGGTGTCGTGGTCTCGTTCTTCACCGCGGTGTTCGTCACCCAGCTCCTGCTCCACGCGGCCATCGAGTACTCGTCGCTCCGCCGGCGTCGCCTCTGGGGCGTCGAGGAGAAGCCGGCCGAGGGTCGTGGGCCGACCGATGGCCGGGATGGCCGCGCGACGGCCCGGGTGACGGCCTGATGCTGTTCCGCTTCGTCGAGCGCAAGTTCTGGTACTTCGCGCTCTCCGCGCTCCTCATCGTGCCCGGCGTGTTCTTCCTCTCCATCGGCGGGCTCAAACCGGGGATCGAGTTCAAGGGCGGCACGCTGCTCGACCTTCGGTTCACGGTGCCGCCGCCGGCGGCCGAGCTTCACGACACGCTCGCGTCGCTCGGCCACCCCGAGGCGGTGGTGCAGGGCGCCGAGGGCGGACGAATGGAGGTCCGCACCCTCACGCTGACGTCCGACCAGACGGTGGCGGTGGAGAACGCGCTGAAAGCGAAGTACCCAGGCGAGTACATCGACGACAACGCGTCGAGCGTGAGCCCGTCGTTCAGCGCCGAGCTGGTGACGAACGCGGTCCGGTCGATCGTCTTCGCCTCGATCCTCATCGTGCTGCTCATCGCGTTCGCGTTCAAGGAGTTCGGCTGGTCAGCGTTCCGCTACGGGATCGCCGCGATCATCGCGCTGCTCCACGACGCGCTCGTGGTCCTCGGGCTGTTCGCGATCCTCGGCTACTTCTTCAACATCGAGGTGGACAGCCTGTTCGTGACGGCGGTCCTCACGATCATCGGCTTCTCGGTCCACGACACGATCGTCGTGTTCGACCGGATCCGCGAGAACCTGCACCTGAACCGGGGCGAGGCGCTCAACCCGGTGATCAACTACTCGATCATGCAGACCCTGGCCCGGAGCGTCATCACGTCGCTGACCGTGGTGCTCACGCTGCTCGCGCTGTACCTGTTCGGCGGCTACTCGATGCGGACGTTCGCCCTCGCGCTCGTTGTCGGCATCATCTCAGGGACCTACTCGTCGATCTTCAACGCGAGCCAGATCATCTCGCTCTGGCAGGAGATCGAGGACCGCATCCGCCATCGCGGCGGGCGGGGCCCGGCCGGAGCGCGCGCCGCCGCCTAGTCGCGGGCGGCCCGGGCCAGGTCGCGCAGCTCGTTCTCGGTCGGGATGTCGGACTCCTGCCCGTAGTGCTCGTTCGGGTCGAGGCTGTGGTCCGGGTGCGGGTCGTCGTCGATCTTGTCGCCGCCCTTCCGGCCCTTGACGTCGTCGTGCTCGGTGCGGTCGATCACGTGCGCACCTCCTGTCGCCGGGCGAGGCAGCAAGAAATCTGCCGCCAGCTAGCGCCCATACGCCTTGGCGAGCTGGGCGAGGGTCACGAAGCGCACGGGGCCGCTGTCGGTGTCGTACCGCAGCGGCGCGAAGGCGCCGAGGAGGGCCTCGATGGCCGCGCGCTCGGACGGGACGACCGTGCCGGGGTGGCTCACGACGGTGATCGCCTTGCGTTCGTTGGCGACGTTCCCGGCCGTAGCGAACAGGCCGAGGTTCGCGCGGATCTGCGGCTGGATCGTCTGGACCGTGAAGCCGAACGTGTTGCCGCCGATGGTCGGCGCCTCGAGCAGCGGCAGGTCCCCGGCCGCGTTCGCGTCGGACCGCGATGGCTGGTACGGCTGCGCGCCCGCGGGCAGGGTCCAGGGGTAGGGGATCCGGCCGATCGGCGGGTAGTCCTTCGCCACGGCGGTGCAGTCGATGGTGAAGCCGCTCGCCGCGACGGCGCGCAGCGTCGCGGCGTCGCCCATGTCGCCGCCGGCGCGGAACGATGTCGGCGTCGGGAGCCCGTGCTGGGTCATGAGCTTCACCCCGTAGCCGATGAGCGCCTGCTGTTCGTTCTCGGGATACGCGGTGATCGGGACGTCGTAGCCATCGCCGCGGCCCGCCCAGCTCGGAGCGGTCCGCGGGACCAGGCCGACGGCGCGGACGTAGTCGGTCCACAGGTGCAGGTGGAGGCCGACCTCGTCGCCTTTCGCCTGTCGGCCCCTGGTCCAGGCGAGCATCGCGTCCTGTCTTTCTTGCGATACCTGGTCGGTGGTCCAGACGCGCGGGTTCCAGAGGACGCTCATCGGGATCTTCAGGCCGTCGGCGATGGCGGATGTGTTCGCGAGCTCCGCGTCGCCGGACGCGTCGCCCTCGAAGTCCAGGGTCCAGACGACGTACTCCGGCTGTGAGAGCACGAAGCTCGTGCGGCCAACGATCGATTCCGCGCCGCCGGTCAGGTGCTCGACGATCTCGACCGTGTAGCCGCCCGGTGCCAGGCCGCGCAGGTCGATCGCCGCGCCGAACTCGTTCGGTCCGGTCGTCGGTCCGACGAGCGGCGTCTCGCGTCCGCCGGGCTGGAGTCGCGCGAGCGGCCGGCCCGGCCGGGGATCGCCGTCGAATCGCACGCCGACCTGGTTCGGCGCGACGACCGGCGGGACCGGGATGAAGCCGTCGGGGACCAGCTGCCACCGTTGTCGCATCGCGACCACGCTCGCCGTGACGGGCGCGGCGAGCCCCGGCGAGGCCGTGGGCGATGCGGACGCCGGGGCCGCCGACGGGCTCGCGCTCGGAGCGACGGCAAGCGGCGAGCACGCGCCGGCGAGGAGCGCCAGCACGCATAGCCATGCCGGATACTTAATGGTCATGACCCTCGTTCCGCAGCGCCGATGGATCATCCCCAGGTCGCTGGGCCTCGAGGTCCTCGATGTCCCCGATGGTATCCCGAGCCTCGTGGTCCAGATCCTCCGCGCGCGCGGCCTGACCGACGCCGACATGCCGTCGTTCCTGACCCCGAAGCTCGCGAACGACGGGCCGCCGATGCTCGATCTCGACCGCGCCGTCGACCGGATCCGCCGTGCGCTCGCCGCCCGCGAGCGCATCGTCGTCTACGGCGACTACGACGTGGACGGCATCGCCGGGTCGGCCATTCTCGTCCGGGCGTTCCGGCACTTCGGCGTGGCCGTCGGGGCGTACATCCCGAACCGCTACGAGGAGGGCTACGGCTTGAACGGCGCCGCCCTCCGGCAGCTCGCCGCCGACGGCACGAAGGTCGTGGTATCGGTCGACTGCGGGATCACCGCCGTGGCGGAGGCGGACCTCGCCCGCGAGCTCGGCATCGATCTCATCATCACGGACCACCACCACCCGCCGGCCGAGCTCCCCAGGGCCTACGCGCTGGTGAACCCGCGCCGTCCGGGCGACCCGTCGATCGACAAGGAGCTCGCCGGCGCCGGCGTCGCGCTGCAGGTCGCGCGCGCGCTGCTCGGGGACCTCGCCTACGCGCTCAAGGAGGACGAGCTTCTGCAGCTCTGCGCGCTCGCGACCGTCGCCGACGTCGTCCCGCTGCGCGACGCGAACCGCGCCATCGTCGCCGTCGGCCTCGCGGCGCTGAACCGCGCGCCGGTGATCGGCGTGCGGGCGCTCGCCGAGCGCGCGGGCGTCCGGATCGGGAAGGTCAACGCGTCGGACATCGGGTACGGGCTCGGTCCGCGCCTCAACGCGGCGGGGCGCATCACCGATGCCGAGGACGCGCTCCGGCTGCTCCTCACCGAGGACGCGGAAGAGGCCAAGGTCCTCGCGGACCGGCTGGAGGAGAAGAACCTCGAACGCCAGCGGCTCACCAACGACGTCGTGCGCGGGGCGCGCGAGGCCGCGGCCGCGTATCCCGACGCGTGGGCGACCGTCGTCGCGGATCCGACCTGGACCGCGGGCATCGTCGGTCTTGCCGCATCGCGTCTCGTCGAGGACCATGGCCGGCCGGCCTGCGTCATCGCCCTCGACGGCGATGACGGGAAGGGCTCCTGCCGCAGCATCCCCGGCGTGCACATCGCCGAGGCCCTCGCTCGCTGCGACGACCTCCTGCCGAAGCATGGGGGCCACGCGATGGCGGCCGGCTTCTCGATCAGGGCGAAGGACATCGACGCGTTCCGCGAGCGCCTCGACGGGATCGTGCGGGAGATGTTGGGCGGCGTACGGCCGGTGCCGACGCTCCGCGTCGACGCGGCGATCGATCCGGTCGCGCTCACGCCGCGCCTCGCGCTGGAGCTCGCCATGCTCGAGCCCTGCGGCGCGCTCAATCCGCGACCGCACCTGCTGCTACGGGACGTCCGCGTCTACGGCATCCGTCAGGTCGGCGCCGACTCGGACCACCTGCGCTGCAAGATCACCGTGGGCAAGTTCACCTTCGACGCGATGGCGTTCCGCCGCGGCGACCGCGCCGACGCGATGACCGACGCCGGTCGCGTGGATGCCGTCGTGACGGTCGGCGCGGGGCGCACCGGCTTCGTCGAGCTGGAGCTGCGGGACTTCGGTCCGGTCGGGACGGCCGCGAGCTTCGCCGACGATCTGGTGGAGGCCTGATGGCCGAAGCCGCCGCATCGGATCACGCCGGCTTCGCGGCCCGCATCGTCGGCGTCGCCGACAAGCTCCGCCCGAATCGCAAGCAGCTCGACGCCGAGGCGGCGATCGAGGAGATGCTCCGCCACTATCCGGACGGCGACGCGGAGCTCGTGCGGCGGGCGTACACGTACGCAGCCGAGGCGCACGAGGGCCAGCGCCGCGTGTCCGGCGGACCGTACATCGAGCACCCGGCGGCGGTCGCGCTCCTGCTCGCCCAGCTTGGGATGGATCCCGCGACCATCGCGGCGGCGATGCTCCACGACGTCCCCGAGGACACCGCGAAGACGAACGACGACATCCGGCGTGAGTTCGGCGACGAGATCGCGCGGCTCGTCGAGGGCGTCACGAAGCTCTCGCAGTTCTCGGGCAAGTCGTCCGACGAGCATCAGGCCGAGAACATCCGGAAGATGTTCCTCGCGATGGCCGACGACCTCCGGGTCGTCGTCATCAAGCTCGCCGACCGGCTGCACAACATGCGGACCCTGGGCGCGCTTCCGCCGGAGAAACAGACCCGGATCGCGAAGCAGACGATGGAGATCTACGCGCCGCTGGCGCACCGCCTCGGGATCTGGCAGATCAAGTGGGAGCTCGAGGACCTCGCGTTCAAGTACATCGAGCCGGAGCACTATCGCGAGCTCGCGGAGCTCCTGGCCTCACGGCGCGCGGTCCGCGAGAAGTACATCGACCGCACGATGAAGATGCTCACCAGCGAGCTCGACAAGGCCGGGATCAAGGCCGACATGTCGGGCCGGCCGAAGCACCTCTGGTCCATCGCCCAGAAGATGCGGCGCAAGAACGTGAGCGTCGACCAGGTGTACGACCTGCTCGCGATCCGGGTCATCGTGGACGACGTGCCCGCCTGCTACGCGGCGCTCGGCGTCGTACACACGCTCTGGCCGCCGATCCCCGGTCAGTTCGACGACTACATCGCGGTGCCGAAGAACAACATGTACCAGTCGCTGCACACGGCGGTCATGGGTCCCGACGGCCAGCCGATCGAGATCCAGGTCCGCACCCACGACATGCACACCCTCTCCGAATACGGGATCGCGGCGCACTGGCGGTACAAGGAGGGCGGGAAGGGCGATCCGAACTACGAGTCGAAGCTTGCCTGGGTGCGTCAACTCATGGAGTGGCAGCACGACGTCGCGGACGCGACGGAGTTCGTCGAGTCACTCAAGGTCGACGTGTTCCAGGACCAGGTCTTCGTGTTCACCCCGAAAGGCGAGGTGAAGGATCTCCCGACCGGTGCGACGCCGATCGACTTCGCGTATCGCATCCACACCGACATCGGCCACCGGACCATCGGCGCGAAGGTGAACGGGCGGATCGTCCCGCTCGACCACAAGCTGCAGTCGGGGGACATCGTCGAGATCGTCACGAGCAAGGCCGGCCGCGGTCCGTCGCGGGACTGGATCACGATGGTCCGTACCCCGGGCGCGCGCGAGAAGATCCGGCAATGGTTCAAGCGGCAGCAGCGCGAGGAGAACGTCGCCCACGGCCGCGAGCTCCTCGATCGCGAGCTGAAGCGCATCGCCCAGCGGGCGCTCTCCGACATCAGCGACGCGGATCTCCAGAAGGCCACGGAGTTCCTGAACCTGCACGACATCGACACGATGTACGCGTCACTCGGCTATGGGGCGCTCACCGCGGCGCAGGTCGTCACGCGGCTCGGCATCGTCGACGACCAGCAGCTCGCGATCCCCGAGGTCGCGCCGCAGCCACCGCCGACGTCGCGCGGCGGCGTGCGGGTGAAGGGCGTGGGCGACCTGCTCATCCGGTTCGGCGTGTGCTGCAGCCCGGTGCCCGGCGATCCGATCACCGGCTACATCACGCGCGGCCGCGGCGTCACCGTGCACCGCGCGGACTGTCCGAACGTCCGTGGCAGCGCCGAGCCCGAGCGCACGGTCGAGGTGGAGTGGGAGAACCGCGCCGCGGCGACGTACCCGGTCGCGATCCGGATCGAGGGCTGGGACCGCGATGGCTTCCTGCGCGACGTCGCGGCGGTGATCAGCGAGAACCAGGTCCAGATGGTCAGCCTGTCCGCGAACGCGAACCCCGACAAGACCGCCACGGTGAACGCGACGCTGCAGGTGACGAGCGTCGAGCAGCTCTCGCGCGTCCTCGCGAAGCTCGAGAGCGTCCGTGACGTGTTCACCGTGTCCCGCGACGGCCGGTGAGGTCCGAGCGACTCGACGCGGCCAGCGCGGACCGGACGTTCACCGCCAAGCTGTCGCTCCCGCAGGGCGCCGGTCCGTTCCCCGCGATCGTCGGCGTGCATCCGGCCGACGACGGCTCGCGCGATCACTACCTGTTCCGGCACCTCGAGTCGATCCTGCCGCCGGCCGGAATCGCTGTCGTGCGGTTCGATCGCCGCGGTGACAACGTCCCGCTGAACGACCAGGCCCGCGACGTCGAGGCTGTGGTCGAGACGCTCGCCGCACGGCCGGACATCGATCGCGATCACATCGGGCTCTGGGGCTTCAGCCAGGGCGCGTGGGTCGCGCCGCTCGTCGCGACCCGGTCCGATCGGGTCGCCTTCCTCGTCCTCGTCGCGTCGACCGGCGTGAGTCCCGCCGCGCAGATGCGGTACGGCACCGCGAAGCAGGCCCGCGCGTTCGGGCACACCGAGCCGCAGGTCCAGGCGCTCATCGATCTGCGCTCCGCGTTCGAGGAGTACGCGCGCGGCCGCCGCCCGCGGGCCGAGGTCCAGACGCTCGTCGACGCGGCGCGCGACGAGCCGTGGTTCCCGCGCGCATGGGTCCGTGCCGAGCTACCCGCGAATCCGGGGTTCTGGCCGGACATGGACTTCGAGCCGGCGCCGGTGTTCGCGCGCGTGAAGATCCCGGTGCTGCTGTTCTACGGGGAGGACGACGAGTGGCAGCCGATCGAGGCGAGCATCGCCGCCTGGAAAGGCCCCGGTCGCACGATCAACCGGCTGCGCGGGACCGCGCATGCTCCCACCCTGCGGGGCGAGCGCGACCTCTTGAGCGTGTCACCCGACTACACCGATAGTCTGGTCGCGTGGCTGCGCAAGGTGACCGCTCGCTGACCGAGCCCGCCTGGAAGAAGCGATTCCGGGCGCCGCGCTTCGGCTTCCCGCAGTGGGCCCGCGAGCGGCCGGAGCGGATCATCTACGGCGCGAATCACGAGGGGACGTTCGAGGTCTACGGGCTCGACCTCCTGACCGGCGTGGAACGGCGGCTCACGTCCCGGAAGGAAGGGACCGGCTACCGCGTCGCGCCGCGGATCGACCCCCAGGGCAACGAGGTCTGGTGGTGGGACGACGAGGGCGGCAGCGAGCTCGGCGTCTGGCGCGCCCAGCCGTTCGAGGGCGGTGGGGCGCGGATCGCGACCGACCTTCGGCCGGCGTACTCCGCGAACACCGCGCTCGGTACCGGGTTCGCGCTCGTCGGTCGCTCGGGCGCCGAGGGCACGACGGTCGATCTCGTGGCCGAGGGCGGCTCGCGACGCCTGTACGCGCACCGGGAGTCGGCCCAGGTCGGGATGCTGTCGGCGGACGAGGAGCTGTTCGTGCTGTCGCACAGCGAGCACGGCGACGCGCGCAACCGCGCGATCCGGATCCTCGACCGCGGCGGTGCCGCGGCCGCCGAGCTGTGGGACGGACCTGGACGCGGCCTGCGGGCGACGCGCTGGAGCCCGGTCGCGGGTGACCAGCGCGTGCTCGTCGGTCACGAGCGTGCCGGCACGTGGCGGCCGCTGATCTTCGACGCTCGCGCGAAGGCGGAGCAGCTCATCGAGGTGGACCTGCCGGGCGAGCTCGAGCCATCGTGGTACCCGGACGCGCGAGCGCTGCTGCTCCGGCACGATCACCGCGGGCGCGGGGAGCTCTACCGCTACGACCTCGGCCGCAAGACCCTGGAGCGACTCGACACCCCGCCCGGCAGCATCGACTGGGCCGCCGTGAGACCCGACGGCGCGGTCTGGCTCGCGCTCAGCACGGCAGAAGCACCCCGGGCGCTCGTGACGCTCGATGGGGAGCGCATCCTGCCACGTGTCGCGGCCGATGTCCCGCGCGGCCGCCGCTATCGCGATGTCGTCACGGGCGACGTGCACGGCTTCGTGGCGATGCCCGACGGTGCCGGCCCACATCCCATCCTGTTCAGCATCCATGGCGGCCCCGAGGCGCACGACGAGGACGCGTTTTCCGCGACGGTGCAGGCGTGGGTCGACCACGGGTGGGCCGTCGCGATGGTGAACTACCGCGGCTCGACCGGCTACGGTCGCGCGTGGCGCGACGCCATCACCGGCAAGCCCGGCCTGACGGAGCTCGCCGACATCGCCGCCATCCACGACCGGCTGATCGCCGACGGCGTCGCCGATCCGAAGCGCTCGATCCTCTCGGGGGCGTCGTGGGGCGGCTATCTCACGCTGCTCGGGCTGGGCACCCAGCCGGAGCGGTGGTCCGCTGGCATCGGCATCGTGCCGATCGGCGACTACGTGGCCGCCTTCGAGGACGAGATGGAGCCGCTCAAGCGATACGACGCGGCATTGTTCGGCGGTATGCCGGACGAGGTGCCCGAGTCCTACCGGGTCGCGAACCCGATCACGTACGTCGAGCGCGTCCGCGCGCCGCTGCTGATCACCGTCGGCCAGAACGACCCGCGGTGCCCGGCGCGCAGCGTCGATGTGTACACCGCGCGGCTGCGCCAGCTGGGGATCCCGTTCTCCGAGTACCGCTACGACGCCGGCCACGGGTCCGTGGTCGTGGCCGAGCAGATCAAGCAGCTCGCGCTGCAGGTCGACTTCGCCGCCACGCATTTCGGGACGACCCCTGCGCTCGCCTGAGCCGGGCACGCCGCTGGCGCGCGTCGACACGCCGGCGCTCGTCGTCGACCTGGACGCGCTCGAGCGGAACCTCGACCGGATGGCCGCGTTCACCGCGCGGACCGGCAAGCGCGTCCGCCCGCACGCGAAGACCCATAAGTCGCCGCTGATCGGGAGGATGCAGCTCGACCGCGGTGCCGTCGGACTCTGCTGCGCCAAGCTCGGCGAAGCCGAGGTGATGACGGACGCCGGGATCGGCCCGCTGCTGATCACGACGGAGATCGCGGGCGAGCCGAAGGTCGCTCGGCTCGTCGCGCTGCGCAAGCGCGCGGAGGTGATGGCCGCGGTCGACGACATGGATGTCGCCCGCGCGCTGTCCGACGCGATGCGCGCGGCGGGTATCGTGCTCGACGTGCTGGTCGACGTGAATGTCGGACAGGACCGCACCGGCGTGCGGCCCGAGGACGCCGGCGAGCTCGCCGCGTGCGTCGCGTCGCTGGACGGCCTGCGGTTCCGTGGGATCCAGGCGTACGAGGGCCACCTCCAGCACGTGTACCTCGAGGCGGAGCGCCGCCTCGGGTGGCGGCAGTGCGCGGATCGGATGCTCACCGCTCGCGAGCAGGTCACAAAACGCGGCCTGCCGGTCGAGATCGTGAGCACCGCCGGGACCGGCACGTGCGCGTTCGCGGCGGAGCTGCCCGAGGTGACCGAGGTCCAGGCGGGCTCGTATCCGTTCATGGATTCCGACTACGCGCAGGTCGAGGGGCTGCCCTACGAGTCGTCGCTCACCGTGCTCGCATCGGTCGTGAGCCGGCAGCGCGGCGACACGGCGGTGATCGACGCGGGCTGGAAGGCGATCAGCACCGATGCCGGCATGCCCGTGGTGAAGGGCCGGCCCGAGCTCGAGTACACGACCAAGGGCGACGAGCACGGTGGCGTGCGCGGCGCGCGGATGACCCCGGGCGAACGGATCGAGCTCATTCCGAGCCATTGCGACACCACCGTGAATCTCCACGATGAATACGTATGCGCGCGAAAGGGCGTCGTCGAGGCCGCCTGGCCGATCGCGGCGCGGGGGAGGATCCAATGAGCACGCGTCAGGTGATCACGAGCCCGAAGGTCGCGACGACCGGACTGCCGTATGCCCCGGCGGTCCGGGTCGGCGATCTCGTCTTCGTCTCCGGTCAGGTGGCGCTCGGCCCGGATGGCAAGGCGGTGGAGGGTGACATCACCGCGCAGACCGAGTTCGTGATCGCACGGATCGCGGGACTGCTCGAGGCCGCTGGTACCTCGCTCGCCAACGCGGTCGAGAACATCTGCTTCCTCTCAGACGTGCGCCGAGACTTCGCGGCGTTCAATGCCGTGTACGGGAAGCACTTCGACACGAATGGGCCGACCCGCACCACCGTGCAGGCCGTGCTCCCGCGCGACGGCCTGCTCGTGGAGATCCGCACGATCGCCGCGATGCCGTAAGCAGGCCGGGCGACTTAGGGCGCGCCCGCCACCATCTTCGAGCCTTCGGTGACCTCGCCCTTGTGCGCGGCGAACGCGGCGAGGACCTCGCTCTTCTCCGTCGGTGGGACCTTGAAGAAGTCGAGCGTCCGTCCGAGCTCGGCCGCCACCTCGTCGAACTCCGCGGGGGTGATCCGCAGCTCGCGGTGCGCTTCTTCCAGGCCGACGGCCGTCTTGCCCGGCTTCGTGGCCGAGTACTCGAAGGGGCCGCCGGCGACGGTGCAGACCCAGAGGGTCCGCATGAACTTCAGGCCGGGCAGCCGGCCCAGCTGCTTGGTGTGCCAGTCGCGGAGGGTCGGGTTCTTGGAGGCCTGACCGACGATCGGGTTCTTCACGATCGCATCACTGAAATGGTCGACGACCGCCGCGATGGCGAATACCCCACCAAGTCTGTCGTACAAGGTCTTCTCAGCCAGGCTCGTCCTCCCGTAGCTGGCTGGTATACGAATGTCGCGCCGACTCGGGATCATCGATAACGTCGTTCGACCCGGACCTTCGCGACGTTGCGCCTCTCTGCCGTGCGAGTGAGCGAGGGAGCTAGTGCGAGCCGGGTGACTGGAGGATGCGCCGCGCCTCGGCGGCGCGTTCTTCCGGTACGAGGATGTCGAACGCCGACGACATCCCGTATCCGCCGTACGGTGCGCCGGCGTCGGCCTGCACGATCTGGGCGGGGATCCCCTCCGCGCGCAGGCGGCCGGCCATCACCTCGGCCGAGGTCTGGTCGTTGGCCTGGTGGATCCGGACCGCCACGGGCCCGTTCTAGCAGGGAACCGGCCGGCGCCGATCGTTGTAGGGGTGCTGACACGGCCAGCTACGGCCGGGAGGTGC
>Ga0310811_10004520_pt1 | contig 17471 bp, 15 predicted proteins | sample YCmetagenome_FD_207642 | JGI IMG/M metagenome (GOLD analysis project Ga0310811, IMG submission 207642) | Soil microbial communities from experimental microcosm in Duke University, North Carolina, United States - YC | ecosystem: Engineered > Artificial ecosystem > Soil microcosm > Unclassified ...
CCTTCATCCGCAGCCTCCAACCAGCAGCCTCCGAGGAGCACCCATCATGACGAACCTGGCCATCGCGGCGAACGGGCTGCGCAAGTCCTACCCCGACAAGAACGGCGACAAGAACAGCGGTAAGAGCGGCGGCAAGGTCGTGCTCGACGGCATCGACCTGGCCGTCCCCGAAGGAACGATCTTCTCTCTGCTCGGCCCCAACGGCGCAGGCAAGACCACCACCGTCCAGATCCTGTCCACCCTGACCCCGGCCGACGGCGGCACCATCCAGGTCGCCGGCCACGACCTGGCCCAAAAGCCCGACGACGTGCGCGGCGCGATCGGCGTCACCGGGCAGTACTCGGCCGTCGACAAGCTGCTCACCGGCGAGGAGAACCTGCTCCTCATGGCAGACCTGCGGCACCTGTCCCGCAGGGAGGGCAAACGCAAGGCCGCCGAACTACTCGAACGCTTCGACCTGGCCGACGCTGCCCGCAAACCCGCCGCGACCTACTCCGGTGGCATGCAACGCCGCCTCGACCTTGCGATGACCCTGGTCGGCGACCCCCGCCTCATCTTTCTGGACGAACCCACCACCGGCCTCGACCCGCGCAGCCGCCGCACCATGTGGCAGATCGTGCGTGAACTCGTCGCCGGCGGCGTCACCATCTTCCTCACCACCCAATACCTCGAGGAAGCCGACGAACTCGCCGACCGCATCGCCCTCCTCGACCACGGACGCCTCATCGCCGAAGGCACCGCCGAAGAACTCAAGCGGCTCATCCCCGGCGGCCACGTCCTGCTGAAGTTCCCCGACCCGAGCCGTCTCGACACCGCCCGCCACCTCCTCGGCGCGGGCACCCCCGACCCCGAGGCGCTCACCCTGCAGGTGCCCAGCGACGGCAGCGTCCACGCGATCCGCGAACTGCTCACCCTCCTAGACGACCACTCCGTCGACATCGACGACATGAGCATCCACACCCCCGACCTCGACGACGTCTTCCTCACCCTCACCGGCCGGCAGAACCAGCAGAAGGAGACCACCCGATGAGCACCGTCACCCTCGCCGCCCGCGACTCGGCCACCATGGTCCGGCGCCAACTCAAACGCCTGCTCCGCTACCCGTCCATGACCGTGCAGCTGGTCATCACGCCCGTCATCATCCTGATCCTGTTCGTCTACGTCTTCGGCGGCACCCTCGGCGCCGGTCTCGGCGACGGACTCAGCAACGGCCTCGGCGGACGCGACGCCTACATCAACTACGTCGTCCCCGGCATCCTGCTCATGGCCGCCGCCACCGCCGCGACCGGAACCGCCGTCATGGTCGCCACCGACATGACCGAAGGCATCATCGCCCGCTTCCGCACCATGCGGATCTCCCGCGCCTCCGTCTTGACCGGCCACGTCGTCGCCAGCGTCATCCAGCAACTCCTCGGCATCGCCGTCGTCATCGGCATCGCCCTGGCCATCGGCTTCCGCCCCAACGCCACCGCACTCGAGTGGCTTGCCGCCGCCGGCCTGCTCACCCTGTTCGTCGTGGCCATCACCTGGCTCGCGGTCGCCCTCGGCCTCAAATCCCCGACCCCCGAAGCCGCGAGCAACGCCCCGATGCCCCTGGTCTTCCTGCCCTTCCTCGGCAGCGGCTTCGTCCCGACCGACTCCATGCCCACCGCCCTGCGCTGGTTCGCCGAGTACCAGCCCTTCACCCCGATCATGGAAACCGTCCGCGGCCTCCTGCTCGGCACCCCGATCGGCAACAGCGCCGCCATCGCCACCGCCTGGTGCGTCGGCATCGCCGCCGTCTCCTACCTCTGGGCCAAGAACACCTTCAACAAGGCCTGACCGTGAACCGGCCGAACAGGGCCGTCGGACCAACAGGTCTGACGGCCCTGAACCTTTCCAGACCCGGTGCGTCTCACTCGATCACGGTGTCGGCTCTTCCGGCAGCCCGGCTCCGGCGCCCAGGCCGACGGCTCCTGGCGGCGCGATCGGCCTGGCGGAGGTCTTCCGGCTGCGCCTGCTCCGCTTCTCCAGCCAGTTGGCCAGGGCGCTGAGCGTCATGTTGAGGCCGATGTAGATGATCCCGATGACGATGGCGGCGGGCACCAGGGAACCGAAGAACACCGCAGGGATGATCTTGAAGCCGTAGTTGAGCAGGTCCTCGTAGGCGATGATGTAGCCGAGCGCCGTGTCCTTCAGTAGTACGACGAGCTGGCTCACGATGGCCGGCATCATCGCCGTCACGGCCTGGGGGAGCAGGACCAGCCGCATCACCCCGCCCTTGCGGAGCCCGATCGCGTAGGCCGCCTCCGACTGCCCCCTCGGCACGGCCTGGACGCCGGCCCGGACGACCTCGGCGAGCACGGAACCGTTGTAGAGGGTGAGGCCCGTCACCAGCGCGATCAGCGTGTAATCGCCGCTGCCGAGGACGCTGGGCGCGAGATAGGCGAGGAAGAAGATCAGCAGCAGCAGCGGGATCGCACGGGACGTCTCGACGATCGCGCCCGCGGGCACCCTGATCCAGCGGTGGTCGGACAGCCTGGCCAGGCCGAAGACCGCACCGAAGACCAGTGCGCACACGGCGCCGAGGCCCGCGGCCTTCAGTGTGCCGAGCAGTCCGGGGATGATGTAGTCGGTCCAGGTCGAGGCCTCGATGAACGGGTGCCAGAGCTTCCCCGCCCATTGGCCCTTCTCATCGAACCCGCGGTAGACGAAGTAGAGCACCGCGAGGACCCCGGCCGCGGCGAGCACGGTCAGAGCGTGGTTGCGCAGCCGTGCGCGGGGACCTGGGACGTCGAACAGGACGCTGGAGCTCATCGGGCCACCGCCAGGCGTCGGGCCAGCCATCCGGTCAGGAATCCGATCGGGAGGGTGAAGGCCATGAAGGCGAGAGCGAGCCCGATGAAGATGGGGATCGACACGCCGGTGTCGTCGAAGGTGTCCTTCATGACGAACGCCGACTCCGCCAGATAGCCGGCGGCGACGGACACCGTGGTGTTCTTGATCATTGCGATCATCACGCTGCCCAGGGGACGGATGACGGCGCGGAAGGCCTGCGGCAAGATGATCAGCCGCAGGGACTGGAAGAACGTGAGACCGATGGCGCGCGCGGCCTCGGCCTGGCCCAGCGGCACCGTGTTGATGCCGGACCGGAGCGCCTCTCCCACGAAGGTCGCGGTGTAGGCGGACAGACCGAGCACCACGAGCCAGAATCCGTTGGTGGAGGGCTCGTCGGAGATGGTGAGACCGAGGGTGTCGCTGAGGCCCAGCGCGCTGAAGGCCAGCACCAGCGTCAGCGGTGTGTTCCGTACGACGTTGACGTAGGTGGTGCCCACGGCGCGCAGGACCGGTGTCGGCGAGACCCGCATCGACACGAGGATCGTGCCGAGGATCAGCGAGAGCACCCCGCTCACCAGGGACAGCTTCACATTCACCAGGAAGCCCGCCGCCAGGTCCGGCGCGTATTTGATCAGGTCATCCATCGTGCTCCACCACGTGACGGCGGCGGCCGGTAACCGGGGAACAGGTCACCGGCCGCCATGGGCGACGGGTCGGACGGCTCAGGCGCAGGGCTCGAACGTGGGTGCGGCGGTGGGGGCCGTGAGCCCCTGTGCCTTGCCGAACCACTTGGCGAACAACTGCTGGGCGGTGCCGTCCTGGTACATCTTGGTGATCGCCGCGTTCACGGCCTCGCAGGTCTTGGTGTCGCCCTTCTTGAGGCCCACGCCGTACTTCTCGTCGGTGAACGGCTGGCCGAGGATCTTGAAGTTCCCGCCGGTCTGGGTGGCGAACCCGGCGAGGATCAGATCGTCGGTCGTGACCGCGTCGAGGTTGTTGCCGCCGAGCTTGGCCACGCACTCCGAGTAGTTGGCGGCGCCCACGAGCTGGGCGTCGAGGTCGAGCTCGCCGTCCGGCGGCGGGTCGGTGATCCGCTTGTAGGAGTTGGAGCCCGCGGCCTGGCAGATCCGCTTGCCGGCCAGGTCGGTGGGCTTGGTGATCGCGGCGTCGTCACCGCGGACCATCACGTCCTGGTGGGCCACGATGTACGGCCCGCCGAAGGTGACCTTCTGCTTGCGGCTGTCGGTGATCGAGTAGCTCGCGAAGATGATGTCGACCGTGCCGTTGGCGAGGAACGCCTCGCGGTTCGACGAGGCCGACTCCTTCCACGTTATGTCCACGTCGTCGGCGCCTCCGGCAAGCTCTTTGACGACGTACTTGGCCACGTCGACGTCGAACCCCTCCGGCGCCGTGCCCTTCTTCAGGCCGAGGCTCGGCTGGTCCCACTTGGTGCCGACGACGACCGTCTTACCTTCCTTGATCTTGTCGGCGACGTTGGCGTAGGTCTTGTCGCCTCCGCACGCCGCCAGGCCCGCGGACATGGCGGTCACAGCGAGCACAGCCCCGATTCGGCGTAGTCGCATACCTTCCCCCTTCTCTTCCCTGCGCCCGGCCGGTCATGGCCGACACATATGTGGTCAGTGCGTAAGGATCTTGGACAGGAAGTCCCGTGCTCGGTCTGACTTGGGCTGGGTGAAGAACGCCTCAGGAGCGCTCTCCTCGACGATCTGGCCGTCGGCCATGAAGACGACCCGGTGGGCGGCCCGCCGGGCGAAGCCCATCTCGTGGGTGACGACGAGCATCGTCATGCCGTCGCTCGCGAGGCCGACCATCACGTCCAGGACCTCCTGGACCATCTCGGGGTCGAGCGCGGAGGTGGGCTCGTCGAACAGGATCATCTTGGGGTCCATCGCGAGCGCCCGGGCGATGGCGACGCGCTGCTGCTGGCCGCCGGACAGTTGCGCCGGATACTTGGCGGCCTGGGACGCGATGCCGACCCGCTCGAGCAGTTCGAGGCCGCGCTGCTCGGCCTGCTGCCGGGCGATCCCCCTGACCTTGATCGGGCCGAGGGTGACGTTCTCGAGGATCGTCTTGTGGGAGAAGAGGTTGAACGACTGGAACACCATGCCGACCTCGGACCTGAGCTTCGCGAGGGACTTGCCCTCCGCGGGGAGCGTCTGCCCGTCGAACGTGATGTCGCCCGAGTCGATCGTCTCCAGCCGGTTGATCACCCTGCATAACGTCGACTTGCCGCCGCCTGAGGGGCCGATCACGACGACGACCTCGCCGCGGGCGACGCTCAGGTCGATGTCCTTCAGCACATGCAGGGCGCCGAAGTGTTTGTTCACTGCCTCGAGCTTGACTAGAGGGGAAGAGCTACCGGCCTCGGTCATGGTCAACAACGTAGGGGCGTAAATATCGCCAAGTCACTAATCCCTCGGTACCGATCCGATCACAGCCCGCGCACTTCGGGAGGATCCGGACGGTTGTCAACGTGGCTGAAAAGGCCTGGGCGGGCCGAATCGGCGGCGCCGCGATGCTCGTCAGGACCGTTCCCGTGCCAGGTGAAGGGGGTTTTCGGGCGATCCACATCGGGCTTGCGGCCACCGCTCAGGGACCGTTCAGGCGGCCGGTGCTCGCCTGCCGTACGGGATGGGCGGGGGGAGAGCCTAACCTTGTACTGCGATGACTGTGACCACTCAGGGCCCCGAGGGCGCGACCCGGACGTACGAGGTGCGGACCTACGGCTGCCAGATGAACGTGCACGACTCCGAGCGACTGTCCGGGCTGCTCGAGGACGCCGGATATGTCCGCGCCCCCGACGGGGAGACGCCGGACGTGGTCGTGTTCAACACCTGCGCGGTGCGGGAGAACGCCGACAACAGGCTCTACGGGAACCTCGGTCACCTGAGGCCGATCAAGATGGCCCGCGAGGGCATGCAGATCGCCGTCGGGGGATGCCTGGCGCAGAAGGACCAGGGGGAGATCGTCCGCAAAGCGCCCTGGGTCGACGTGGTCTTCGGCACGCACAACATCGGCTCACTTCCGGTGCTGCTGGAGCGGGCCCGCATCGCCGAAGAGGCCCAGGTCGAGATCAAGGAATCCCTGGAGACGTTCCCGTCCACGCTGCCGACCAAGCGGGAGTCGGCCTACGCCGCCTGGGTGGCGATCTCGGTCGGCTGCAACAACACCTGCACGTTCTGCATCGTGCCGTCGCTGCGGGGCAAGGAGAAGGACCGCCGCCCCGGCGACGTGCTCGGTGAGATCCGCACGCTGGTCGATCAGGGCGTCCTGGAGGTCACCCTCCTCGGGCAGAACGTCAACACCTACGGCGTCGAGTTCGGCGACCGGCTGGCGTTCGGCAAGCTGCTGCGGGCGTGCGGCGACGTCGACGGGCTGGAGCGGGTCAGGTTCACCTCACCGCACCCGGCGGCCTTCACCGACGACGTGATCGCGGCCATGGCCGAGACGCCGAACGTCATGCACCAACTCCACATGCCGCTCCAGTCGGGCTCCGACCGGGTGCTGAAGGCCATGCGCCGGTCGTACCGTTCGGACCGGTATCTCGGGATCATCGAGCGGGTCCGCGCCGCCATGCCGGACGCGGCCATCTCCACCGACATCATCGTCGGCTTCCCCGGCGAGACCGAGGAGGACTTCCAGCAGACGCTCGACGTCGTGCGGCAGTCGCGGTTCGCCAACGCCTTCACGTTCCAGTACTCCATCCGCCCGGGCACCCCGGCGGCCACCATGGACGGCCAGGTGCCGAAGGCGGTCGTGCAGGAACGCTACGAGCGGCTCGTCGCCCTCCAGGAGGAGATCTCCTGGGAGGAGAACAAGAAGCAGACCGGTCGCACGCTCGAGGTGCTCATCGCCGAGGGTGAGGGCCGCAAGGACGACGCGACCCACCGCCTGTCCGGCCGCGCCGCCGACAGTCGCCTGGTGCATCTCGCCGCCGTCGACGCCCGCCCGGGCGACATGGTGAGGGTCGAGGTCACCTACGCCGCGCCGCACCACCTCGTGGCCGACAAGGTCCTGGGCGTGCGCCGTACGCGTGCGGGCGACGCCTGGGAGGCGCGGCAGGGGCGACCCGCCACCGGCAACGCGGTGAGCCTGGGCATGCCCTCCATCGGGCGTCCCGCTCCCGCGCCGGAATCGTCGGACGGTTGTTCCGTCCTGTCGCCTCTCGGGAACTAGCCGCCGGCCGTCAGGTCGGCGACCACGCGGTAGCAGTAGTCCCGGCGGGCGTCGTGGTAGGTCGCGCACGGATCGGGGAGGCGGCTGGGACCGGGCCGAGGCGCGAGCGCGGTGGGGCCGGGCTGAATCGGGTTTGGGCCAGGCTCAACCGGAGTAGGGCCGGGCTGAACCAGGTTTGGGCCGGGCTGAACCGGGACGGGACCGGGCCGATCCGGGTTTGGGCCGGGCTGAGGCGCCGCCGATCTCGCGGCGCCGGGCGGAGCCTGGGCCGGTGTCACTTCCCGGGGCGCTCGCGCGGCCGGTGCCGCAGGGGCGGGTTTCTCCACGGGCACGCGCGGGGGCAGGACAGGGTGCGGCGCCGGGCTGGTGGGGAGCTCATTCCGACCCGGATGTCCGGATTTTCGTCGATCGGGGTGCTTCGGGGGAGTGCCTGGAGGCGTTTCGGGGGCACCCGGTTGTTCGGCCGGGTCTGTCGGGGAAATCGTGTCGAGCGGCACTTCGCCGGCCCCTTGTGCGCCGGGAGCCTCCCCGGCCACCACACCGGGCGCCCATGTCGCCTCTGGATTCTCAGGGATCGTCTCCGGGGGCGTGGTCGGCGCCTGGACGATGAAGGACGCCGGCGCGGCCGAAGGAGTCGCCGGTTCGTGGGCGACGTCTCCGTTCGACGACAGGGCCAGGACGATGCCGAGCCCGGCGAGGCCGACGACGCTCATGACGCCCATTAGGGCGAGAGCCGTACGGGGACGCTGGGGATGCCCGGTGCGTGGCGGGGGAGAAAAGTCCGACAATGCCGTGATTCTTCCGTTATTGTTCGGCGACCATTTCGTTATCGCCCAAGTGTTGCTTGCCTCTCCCTCACCCCGCCCCCCAATTCCCCAAACATCTCCCGCGTGATCACGCACAAGTCTCGCGTGATCATGCACAAGTTCGGAGACGGTGGCCCCTGCCAGCCCCAACACCGGGCGTGATCATGCACAGGTTCGGATGAATGGCCGTTGACCTGCACATATAGAGTTCGTGATCATGCGTGAATTCGTGTTGATACCCTCTGACCTGCTGTTTTGCCCCCCGTGATCATGCGCCAGGCCGGGAAGTGCATGATCACGTACGGCGAAGCCGCAGGTGGGCGACCCTGTGGCCGAGCCTGTGCATGATCACGAATGACGTGGTCCCAGGTGGGCACCGTGATCCACGAATCTGTGCATGATCACGACTGGGATCGTGGCTGGTCAGATGGCCTACCGCCGAATCTGTGCATGATCACGCCGAGAAAAGGGCCAGGTGGGGGAGCTGATCCACGAAGGTGTGCATGATCACGGGCGGGGGTGTGGGTAGGGTGGGTGGGTGCTGGTCGCAGCGGGTGTATGCCCGCATCCTCCGCTGATCGTGCCGGAGCTGGCCGGAGCCGCGGCGCCAGAGCTCGACGATCTCCGTGTCGCCTGCGCCGAGGTGATCCGCTCCCTTGTCGACGGAGATCCCGATCTGCTGGTGGTCGTCGGGCCGGCCGAGAGTTCCGCCACCTATACGGGCGATGCGGCGGGGACCTTGGGGCCCTGGGGGGCGGACGTCCGCGCCGGCCGGGGGGAGCCCGTCCTTCCGCTCTCACTGACCATCGGCAGATGGCTGCTCGAGAGATACGCCCCGGACCCCGACGATCTGCCGGCACTGCGCTTCGAGGCCGTGGCCGCCGACACGTCTCCCGATGACTGCGCCGCCCTGGGCCGGGGCATGGCCCGGTCCGCCGATCGGGTCGCGCTCCTGGCCATGGGGGACGGCTCGGCCAGGCTCACCGAGAAGTCTCCCGGATATCTGCATCCCGACGCCGTGCCGTACAACGACATGATCGGTGAGGCGATCGCGGCGGGGGAGACCGGCCTGCTCGCAGACATGGACCCGGCGATGGCCGAGGAGTTGTGGGTCGGCGGCAGGACGGCGTTCCAGGTTCTCGCGGCCGCCGCGGTCGAAGCGGCCGAGAAGTGCGTCAGCGGGGCGCTCTACGACGACGCCCCGTACGGTGTCGGCTACTTCGTCGCGCGGTGGTCCTTCGAAAGGACGCGCCCGTTGTGAGCCGGTCATCCGGGGAACGGTTCGAAGAGGTTCGCCGGAGGATTCGGTCAGGGGTCACTCCTTGCGCACCAGGGCGTTCAGCACGCCGAACGGCGGCGTCCTACGACTGCTGTCCGCCCTGACCGAGACAGGCCCGGTGCTCAATGTGCGTACTCGTCGCGGCGCCACAACATCGCGACGAGCATGAGCGGGAACATCGCCACGTGCGCGATGACCATCAGCGACTCGCCGTCGACGACGTTCAGCCACAGGAGAGGGAAGAGCGGCAGCGCGGGAGCGAACATGGCGCCGCACATCTCCAGCGTCAGCGCCCAGCCGTGCCCGCGATACCGCATCCACGCGGCCATGCCCACGGACATGTCGAACGCCATGAGCAGGTAGGCGAGCTCGGGATCCCGTTCGTGTGAGAACCCGAGCCCTACGGCGCTCAGGAGCAGTCCGAGGAGGATCATCCCGGCGAACATGGCGATGATCATCTCGATGTAGTGCCGGATGAATCCCAGCCGTCGGGAGCGGGTATCCGATGTCGTCGAAGTCATGCCCCAACGGTGTTTCCCCGCCGGCCGGTGGCCAAGGAAGGTGGATGTGCCGGTCCGAATACTTGGGCTCCCTGTCTTTACGACATAGTGTCGTGCCATGGCGGAACGGCGGGTCGTCGTCATCGGGTACGACGCGGCGGAGTTGCTCGACATCGCGTGCGTGACCACGGCGCTCCAGATGGCGAACGCCGAGGGCGCGTCGCCCTGTTACATCGTGCGCCTGGCCGCCCCTGGAGGCCGGCCCATCACCTGCGGCACAGGCCTGACGCTCCAGGTCCAGGAATCGCTGGAACGGGTCATCGGCCCCCTCGACACGCTCGTCGTGGTCGGCGGAATCGGGCACGAGGCCGCGGCCCGCGACCGGTCGATCATCGGTCATGTCCGGCGTCTCGCGCGGGAGAGCCGCCGTACGGCGTCGGTGTGCACCGGGGCGGGCATCCTCGCGGCGGCGGGCCTGCTCGACGGCCGGCGGGCCACGACTCATTGGCAGTGGGCGGACACGTTCGCCGCGCGCAATCCGGATGTCGTCTTCGATCCGGGCCCGATCTTCATCAGGGACGGGAACACGATCACCTCGGCGGGGGTCACCAGTGCCCTGGACCTCACGCTCGCCCTCATCGAGGAAGACCACGGCCCCGAACTGGCGCGCCGGGTGGCCCGCAATCTGGTGATCTACATGCAACGGCCCGGCAACCAGGCCCAGATGAGCATGTTCACGACCGCGCCTCCTGTCGCGGACGGCCTGGTCAGGAGGATCGTCGACCACATCAATGGCGACCTGTCGGCGGACCTGACCACGGCGACGCTGGCGGTCGCCGCCGGAGTGAGCGAACGGCATCTGACCCGGCTGTTCCTGCGGCACGTGGGACGGACACCGGGCCGGTTCGTACGGCAGGCGCGCATTGAGGCCGCGGCGCACCTCCTGGCCACCACCTCCCTACCCGTCGCCGTCGTGGCGGCGCGCTGCGGTTTCGGCACGGCCGAGACCCTGCGCCAGGCGTTCGTGGACCGATACGGCATTCCACCGTCGCGCTACCGGTCCGTGAACTCGTCCACCTCCGCGTCAAAGGACACGGCCGCCACCACGGCCATGTCCACGTCCCGCGCCTGAGGTCAGGGACGCCGGCGCGGGACCGGAACCCGCGTCAGGTCGCGAGCTGTGACGATCTCCCCGCCGAACGCCTTCGCGGCCTCCTCGACGAAACGTGGCTCGTCCGCGAAGGAGTACCGCTCGGAGAAGTGGGTCAGCACGAGGCGCCGCACTCCGCAGGCCCGCGCGACCTGGCCCGCCTGGGCCGCCGTCAGGTGGCCGTACTCGGTGGCCAGCGCCTCCTCCTCTGACAGGAAGGTCGACTCGATCACCAGGAGGTCGACCCTGTCGGCCAGCGCGTACACGCCGTCGCACAGGCGGGTGTCCATGACGAAGGCCGCGCTCTGCCCCGGTCTCGGCACGCTGCAGTCCGCCAGCGACACGACCGAGCCGTCGTCCAGCGTCACCGAGCCCTCCCGCTGCAACTCGCCGATCATCGGTCCGGCGATCCCTCGAGCGGCCAGTTCGTCGGGCAACATCCGCCGGCCATCGGGCTCGTCGACGCGGTAGCCGTACGACTCGACGGGGTGGGAGAGGGGCCGGGCGGTCAGGGTCACGGGTCCCGCCGGCCACTGGACGACGTCGCCGGAGGCCGGGCGCGGGGTGATCGCCGACGTGTCGGCGAACGCGGCGGCATGGCGCAGCCGCCGCCAATACGTCTCTCCGCTCGCCGGATAGGCCGCCTGTACGGCGTGGCTCACCTTGTCGCGCGCGATGCGCTGCACGACGCCGGGCACACCGAGGCAGTGGTCGCCGTGGAAGTGCGTGATGCAGATCCAGGTCACGTCGTGCGCGCTCACCCCGGCCATCGTCATCTGCCGCTGGGTGCCCTCGCCCGGGTCGAACAGGAAGCCCTGACCATCCCAGAGCAGCAGGTAGCCGTTGTGGTTCCGGTGTCGCGTGGGCACGGCGCTCGCCGTGCCGAGGACCACGAGCTCGCGCGTCATGCACGTCAAGCTACCGTCCATGGGGGTGCCGGGCTTCACGTCCAGCCACCGCCCTCCGGCGCGGCCCTCGGGGGATGGGGCACAAGGCCAAGACGGCCCTGAAACGGGCCGCACGCGCCGCCGTCACGGCGCACGCCGCCGCCTCCCGCTGGCGCTCCCGGCGGACAGCGCGCAAAGAACGCCGGACGGCTGGCGCGGACGAGTCGATGGGCCGCCAGGCGACAGTACATCTCTGATCACAGGGATGTCGGGCCGAGCTGGAAGTGCCCGCCAGGTGCCGGCCCGCTCATGGCGATGCCTCCGGCGGGGGCGCTCTAGCTCCGGGATGGCATCCGAACATACGTTGCGGGTTGTGGGGTAGCTGGGGTTGTCCATCCCGCCTGCCATCGACCCAGGCAAGCCCAGCAGACCGCCTCCTCCGCCGCAAGCCCGGCTGTGACCGTTGGCGTCCAATCACTGTGGAAGGTGCACAGGCGAAGGGACACGTCAAGCCGGGCGCCTCCGTCGTCGGCCCGCTGCCGCTCCGCGGTCGGGTCGACGGCAAACGGGATGGGGCAGGCAGGTGGCACAGGCTCGAGTGAGTCGCCTTTTGCGCCTTGACCTGCGATTTCTTACGCTGTCTGGCATGCGGACCCCTCTTGGTTGCTTCCTTCGCGCTCGGCGACAGATCATGTCCCCCGACGAGGTGGGCTTGCCACGCGGTGTCAAGCACCGCCGGGTACCGGGACTGCGCCGTGACGAGGTCGCGGAACTGGCCGGCATCTGCACGGATTACTACATGAGGCTGGAGCAGGGCAGAGAACGCTGTCCGTCGGATCAGGTGCTCAACGCCCTGGCACGGGTGTTTCACCTTGATGCCGAGGCCACCGAGCACCTTTACCAGCTCGCTCACCCCCGGGCGCTTAGATGGGGGGTCGATGGCGGGAATGACGAGGTCAATCCGCAGGTGCTGCGGCTCATGGACAGGTGGGACCACGGGCCGGCGCTCGTGGTGAACCGTCGAACGGACGTGCTGGCCCGAAACTCGATGTCTGCCGCTCTCGCCGAAAGGTTGGAGCACACCGACAACTTTCTGCGGATGCTTTTTCTCAGCCCGGCGGCCCGAGAGCACTGGCCGGACTGGGAACGCGAGGGCGCTTCCATGGTCGCCCACCTACGCGCCGCCGTGGGGGCAGACCACGAGGATCCGTCCCTGGAGCTGGTCGAGGAGTTGTCGGAGGAAAGCGAGGACTTTCGACGGATGTGGGCTCGCCATGACGTGCGCTCCAGGCGCCACGACGTCGTTCGCTATCGCCATCCCCTTGTCGGCGACCTGATCCTGTGGCATGTGTCGTTCTCCATCGACTGCGTCCCCGGACAGCGTCTTTTCGCCGCCCAAGCAGAGCCCGGCAGTCCCTCCGAGGAGGCCCTGGGCAAGTTGAGCGCTATGAGGCCCCGTGTAGACCAGTCAGGCGAACCATCGTCACGCTGAGACGCGTGCCAAATAGAACGGCGATCCAAGGCCTATCGCCCCGCCAGGCCAGTCGTGCCCGCTGCGTGCCCGTACGGTCAGCGACCAGCGGGGAATCACGGATCATGTTTATTACTGCAGCGATATCGCCCGCCAGGTAAGTGATCGCGCGTGAGGATCTGTCGGATGGGGCGTCATCGCCGAGACCACCAATCGCCTCGCTTGCCCGTCTACGACCGGCCACTGCCTTAGCACAGAATCGCCCGCAACCTTGCTACCGAGACTGGGTGCAACGCTCCCTCCCCCCCAGCAGATTCCGACATACGGTCTCAACATGGACAATCTTCATGGGGGATTCCTACGCGCTAAACGGATGGCTGTCCTTCCCTGGCAAGTGCGACTGCTCTACTGGCGGGGAGCGGCTATGCGCCAGCGTCGGCCGCTCTTCCCGAGCTCTATCCGTGCTCGTTACGCCCTCACCGTGGGGTTACTGTTCCTGATCCTTCTCACGGTGATGGCTGCCCTCGTCAACGGCTGGATCCGGAGCAAGATCAAGGCAGATGTCTTCGACGAAACGCGTGATGCCACGTTCGAATGGGCGGACGCGATGCAACCCGGCTACGTGCCACCGCCCAATTCGCAGGGTCACGTCGACTATCTCGAACTCGTCGATGACCGAGGGCGAGTAACGGCGTCCAACGCGGCGGCGGCGGGCAAGCCCCCGCTGACCACGGTCCGCCCTCCCGCCGAGGACCGGATCCTCAACCTCACCGAGTGCCCGTCGTGGAACGACAGGTGCCTCCTGGTCACGGCCACGCGGCTCAGCCCGCAAGCGGCCTACCTGGTGTGGAACGGCCGGTCCCACTACATCTACGCCGGTGTCGAGGAACCCTCGGGCCTGGCCCATCACTACTTGGAGGTCGGCGGCGGGACTGCCGTTCTGTTCGCCTCCGCCACGGCGGCCTGGGCCACCTGGGTGGTGGTGGGCCGGACCCTGCGCCCAGTGAAGGCGATCAGCGACAGGATGCGCGAGGCCACGGCGAGCGACTTGAGCCTACGAGTTCCGACACCGCCCGGCGATGACGAGATCGCGCAACTCGCGCACAATTCGAACACGTACCTTGAGCGGCTGGAGGAGGCGGTGACCTCTCAGCGGCGTTTCGCCTCCTTGGTCTCTCACGAGCTCAGATCTCCGGTCGCCGCTCTGCACGCCCAACTGGATGAGGCGCTGATCTACCCCCAGCAGGTGGATCCGCACCAGACCATCCAGACGGCCCTGCAGACCACGGAACGCTTCCAAGCGATCATCGACGACCTGCTGTCCTACACCCGGGTCACGGAGACCCGCACATCCGCCCCCGAGCCGCTCGACCTCTCAGCCCTTCTGCAGGAGGAGATGGCCACACTGTCCTTCGGCACACCGATACGGCTCAATATGACGTGCCACCCCACCGTCCTCGGTACCCGGGTGCAACTGGCCGGCGTCCTGTGCAACCTCCTGGCAAACGCGAAGCGGCACGCCCACTCCTGCGTCGATGTCACCCTGGAGTGCGCCGGCGGGCAGGCCGTCGTGACCGTGCAGGACGACGGCGGGGGTATCCCACCCGAGGACCGCGAGCGGGTCTTCGATCCCTTTGTCCGCTTGCAGGAGGGGCGGCGCCTGGATCCTGGCGGTTGTGGGCTCGGCCTGGCCCTTTCCCGCGAGATGGTCAACGCTCACCGCGGGTCGCTCGCGATCGAGAACTCTCCGAGGGGAGCGCGGTTCGTACTCCGTCTGCCGGTCGTAAACGTGGACCGGGAGAAGGCACCGACGTAACCTGACGATCTCGACCTGGTCAGGCAAGCCTGGAGCGGTGCCAGGCCCAGGGACCACACGTCACGCGTCCGGCCGGAAGTTTGGCACGTCGTGAAACGTCTCCACGCGAGTTTCGGCTCGATCACGACAGAGGATGAGACCGGCGACCAGGCCGTGACTGGCGCCCGTGCTGCCCGCGTGAGTGCCTAACTGGTGACTTCCGGGGTGCCTAGCCTCGCCCCTTCAATGCACATCCGTGCACTGAACATGTAGCTCCACCAGGTCGAACGCCAGGTCCCAGAATCATGACCAGTGCTTTGGGAGCAAAGAGTCATACAGCAGTTCCCGTACTAGCGCTCGTCGTTGGCGATGCACTCAGTTCTGGAGGGTGCCCCTAACGTGCCAGTGTCGGCAATCGCCTGCCCGATGCCATCCCCGCACTTCGTCCATGCGAGAACGTCCCGGGCAAAGATGATCACGAGCGTGATGGCACAGCCAGTGAGCACCACTGCGAGGATCTTCTCGGAAGTCTTCATCGGCCCTTCCCCACAAACTGCGCTACCTGCCGGGGAGGAGAGCTCTGTTCCGTCTCCGTTCCCTCGGACCGCAAGCGATGCCCAAAACTAACAGCTGGAACACGAAATCCCAGCTCAAAGCCGGTTTCGGACGTCGGCCGCAGGTCAGAAAACCGCTGCGAGCAGAACCCGGCCTACAGGCAAAGACGGATAGGGGACTGGGGACCATCCGGGGACCACACGTCATGCACGTAGCCGAACAACCCGCACGTCACGAAACGTCGTGCATGGCTACCTGAAGGCCGTTGAGCTGGAAAAACGGCTAACCCCACTTCCTGGGGGTCAAGGGGTCGCAGGTTCAAATCCTGTCGTCCCGACGCAGCTCAGAGGGCTGATCCGATTGATCGGGTCGGCCCTTTCGGCGTCTCGGGGACCACGATCATCTTGTGTCTGGCCTGATGGCGCTGCTTGACCGGTGGTCAAGAAGTCTCCGTCGCCGGCCTGCTGCCGCTCCGCGGTGGGTCGACGGCGAACATGCGGGTGCCCGTCATACGCCAGGCGTACTTCGCTCGCCGCTTCGGCGGCACGTTCTGAAACGAGGGACTGGTCCAGTTCGACAAGGCGTAGCCGGTCCCCGAGCTGTTGGTGGGCCCGGTACGATCACGGCTCGGCAGCGCGACAACCCTGGGAGTGGCCGTGCAGGAAACGAGCGCAGTGGAGTTGGCTTACCTGCCAACGACCGCGGACGCGGTGGGGGCGATCCGCGCGCGGAGGCGAACCAGCCGCCTGTGGAACGGAGTGCTCCTGGCCGGCGCGATCGTTGTGCTGAGCGCTCTTATCCAGAACTTCATGGGTCCGAGGAAATCCGGCTCGACGGTGCTCTGCCTCGCGGCGTTGGCCCTGTTCATCGGTATGCGTGTACTGGTTCCTACGCTCAAGGGGCGGCAGGTATACAAGATGGTCGCCCTGCAAGGGGAATTCCAGGCCATCGTGGACGACAGCGGGGTGCGGGTGACCTCGCGGGATAGCGAGATGGCGTACCGGTGGCCGATGCTCACCCGGTACGCAGAGACGGATGAGCTGTTCGTCCTGATGACGCCCGACAAGTATCGCGTCGGCTTCGTCGTCCTCCCCAAGCGCGGTGTCGCGGAACCGGCGGACGTCGACCGATTGCAAGCCATCCTCAACCGGAACGCCACCCGAGTCTGACCCAGGGGAACCCGGCCTACGACCGCCGAGATGGCACCCCATTCAACACGGACGAAGATCCGCTAAATCGTGCAACCCCTGTAAACGCGGCGACGAAGCCCCGAGGGCACAACCAGAACTACTGGGATCAGAACCCGGCCTGCAGGCCAAGACGTATGGGGGGACTGGGGACCATGTGGGGACCACACGTCATGCGCGTAGCCGAACAACCTGCACATCACCAAACGTCATGCATGGCTACCTGAACGCCGTTGAGCTGCAAAAACGCCTACCCCCACTTCCTGGGGGTCAAGTGGGGGGCGGTTGTCAGACCACCCTCGGGCTCACGGCCACTGCTCTTCAGGCGGTTCTGGCGTCGTCAGAGGCATCCAGTGCGTGATGGAGTAGTCGTCACGACCATTCCATAGGCACATGGTGTGATCATTGAAGAAACCGATGGTCACACCCTCCCCGTACTCTTCGTAGACCCATACAAGTTCCCCTGTGGGCGGCGCGGTCCTCGCTCGCTCATGCTGGTCGTACCGCCGCCAATTGTTCGCCTCAATACTGGTCACAGGGTCTCTCATCCACGTCGTCAGGGTCTTGCGGACATTATCCGCGAGATGTCCAATTCCCGGCCGGAGTCTAGGTGAAGGGATCGCGCTCCGGTGATCTAGAGGAGAACTAGATTGCAGCTCTGTTCCGCCGGAGCGCGAGAGATCTCCGAAACTGTTGGCAACTGCTAGAACATGAAATCCAGCTCAGGCCCGGTTTCAGAGATTTGTAGCAGGTCAGAGAAACGCCGGGCTCAGAACCCGGTCTACAGGCCGACTCGACCGATGCTTTCCGGGGGCGCTGCGCCGGCC
>Ga0310811_10004521_pt1 | contig 17471 bp, 11 predicted proteins | sample YCmetagenome_FD_207642 | JGI IMG/M metagenome (GOLD analysis project Ga0310811, IMG submission 207642) | Soil microbial communities from experimental microcosm in Duke University, North Carolina, United States - YC | ecosystem: Engineered > Artificial ecosystem > Soil microcosm > Unclassified ...
AGATGCCCTGCGCGACCCGTACACGGATATCGCGCTGACGCTCGCGGATACCGACTGGCATCTCGAGCGCCTCTACGGATTCGCCCGCGCGCTCGGCGCGACGATCCTCGGTGCGCGCGTGTCGCGCTACGTGATCGACTTGAACCGGCCGTCGAACGACGAGAGCCTGTATCCCGGGCAGACCACCACGTCGCTGTGCCGACCGAAACGTTTCGCGCCGCGCCGCTGTATCGCGAGGACTGCGCGCCCGACGCCGCCGGGCGCAAGCGCCGCGTGGCCACTTACTGGCAGCCGTATCACGACGCCCTGCATGAAGAAGTGCCGCGCCTGCGCCGCCAGCATCGCAACGTGCTGCTGTGGGAAACGCACTCGATCTCAAGCGTGCTGCCACGGCTTTTCGAAGGGAAGCTGCCGGATTTGAACATCGGCACACTGGATGGCCGCACCGCCGCGCCCTCGGTGCAGGATGCGGTGCAGCGCGCCGCCGCGGCCAGTCCGTTCACGTGGATTGCGAACGGCCGCTTCAAGGGCGGCTTCATCACGCGGCACTGCGGTGCGCTGCAGGATGGCGCGCATGCGGTGCAGCTGGAGATGTGTCAGTCCACCGACATAAGCGAGGACGCGACGTTCGACTATTTGCCGGAGGTGGCGCAGAAAGTGGAGGCGGCGGTGCGCGGGATGGTGAAGGGGCGGCTTGATGAGGTCGTTGGGCTGAATGCGGGTGATGTGCGGGCGAGCTGATCGAGCACCCACACGCAGCGCGACTCACGATGACCTCAGGTTCAGGTTCATTGCATGGCTCGCCGTGAGCTTCAACCACCTCGACGTGCAAAGCAGCACCTAGACGCTAGCCAGCGCGTCGGGCGCGCACGACGCTACGCCGGGTAATGGCGCAACGGCCGTGATCGCGAGCTGCTCATCATTGGTGACTTCGGACTCAAGCCGCATCGTCCACTCGCCGACGAGGACTTGTACGAGCTGATTGACGAGCGCTAAGAGACGGCCTCCACCATCATCACTAGCAACCTCGCCCTGACCGAGTGGGACCAGGCGTTTCCGTCCAACGGTCCGCTGGCTTCAGCCACGCTCGACCGGATGCGTCACAACGCGGATTGCCTTGTGCTCGACGGGCAGTCGTATCGCGCCCCGCGGCACCTGCCCGGGCGAGTTTCCGACCTTGCAAACGGCAGCTAAACGACCCATTCTTGAAACCACCACGATGTCCGTTTCTGATCACTTCTGCAGGCGCCTATATGCTGGAAATACCCGGCGCCTTTATGTCGGAAGGTGACAATAGGTCCAAACACGCAGGCTGGAGTCAGCCCGCTTGAGACGCCGATGCGAAATCAGGCATCTTTTCTTTTGCTTCGCTTTTTTCTAGGAATGGCCGCCGCATCCCTCGGCGCCTCAGCACTTGACGCCGTCGTCGGTGCCTTGGTACGCCGCGCTTTTGTTGGCACGGCGGGCATCGCTGCGGCCGGAGCCGAAGGGACCAATGCCGGCTCGAAGTTCTCCCACGCATACGGCCGGCAAAACACGCAGACGTGAATTGCGCCGAGAGTTTTCATGCCCGACTCTGGAAACGCTAACAGATCGCGGGTCATGCGATTGCCGCGGTCCTCGTCGTACCAGGCGCGATGTATACCGCTCAACAGGTGCTGGATGTAAACGTTCTTAGTCGTCGTGTTGTTGCCGGCCCAGACGTAGTTGCACTGCAACGGCTTTGTCTTGGCCTGCGGTTCCTTCTTGAGTTCTGGATTATCGCGGCGCGAGTGCCCTTTCGTGCGCAGGATGAACTTGTCGAATACGATGACGTAGTCGATCAGTTCGTTCCAGGAATAAAGATACGTCTTGCCGCGTACATCGGTTTTCGGCGCGAAGCTTGTCTTGATCGCAGCGAACGCCGCCTCGACCGCAGACTTCGGATTGTTCTTTTCGCAATCGAAAGCGACCAGCGCAAGCACAGGCTTGGGGAAACTCATGCCGCTGGCACGCGCACCGATCTCGGACAGGGAGGCCAGCTCGCTTGGAAGCTGGGAATCGTACAACTTGCGCTTCACGGAAATGGCACCAATGACCGACTCTAGCGGCACGATCACCGCATCCCCGTAGCGCAACACGGGCGCAAACCTGACACTGTCGTACAGAATGATGTCGATCTGCTTCGACACCCACTTGCCGTGCACGTCGACGATAAAGCCGCCGCCGATACCTATGCCAATCGGTAGCTTCTCACGCAGATATTCCGCCAGCACCATTTCGATGAAGCGTCCTTCTTCGCCCGAATGCACGGATGCGTCCTTGTCCGGGGCTGGCACTAGCTGGCGAAATAGGTCGACAGCCGTCGTGAGCATGTCGTGCTCGCTGTTCAGGAAATTTCGCAGGCTTTCGGCATCCATGGGTATGCTATCTAGTGGGTCGTTGAAAAACTTTATTCGGTGAAAGATCAGGACGCAGATTGATGGCAAATTGTCGTCACGGTGCGCCATTTGGGCCACGAAACAGGGTTTCGTCTTTTTCATGGAGCCGCTTTAACATCGCATTGGGCGCTAGAGCCGCAAATCCCGCCAACAGTTGCGCGCGTCGCTCTGGCTTCATGTCACCCTCAGAAAACCGCCAGCGCGACGCTAATTCATCTAGCGTGGCGACGATTTCATCCGGGACTTGTACACCGTCATCCACTGCGCTGTCGGCTTGGGCATGCGAGGCAATCTCGCGCCATGTAGCCATCAAATGGTCGGCCTTTCCACAAAAAACATCCTGTATGGTGCCCACGAAAATGAACGGACCGAGCTTCGCATACACGACATTGCGAATTGGCACCCCAATGAAGTTGGTGACCAATGCCGCCCCTTGTTCGATCGTAAAACGCAGGTCCACGTAATTCAGGCAGCGGGATGATTTGATCTGCTCTACGCTGAGTTCGCGATCGAGAAACAGATAGCACTTGTGCTCCCCGAGTCCGGACGCATCACCCCGCAGGTAGGCGCGCCACGCTTGCACCGTACGGACGATGTAAGGTAACAGTGCCGACGGCACCCTCTGGTTCAGCGTGTGCACTAGTACTCGCCACAGGACGGAGACCGCAAACGCCAGCAGTTGCGCATCGTGTTTGATCACGATCTGGTCATCAATGAAGTACGGACGCAGGCAGGACCGCGCAAAATTGTCTTCGTAACGCTGGAACTGCGCCTCGCATTTGGTGCAGAGAAGCGTCACCACGGCTGTCTGCTCCACGCGTAACCGTGGTGTGGACATTTCTCGTAATCCGCGGCCTCCAACTTGTTCGCAGATGGCGCGCACAATCAACTTCGGCAAAATATGGCTGTTTTCGATGGCAGGCATCTTGCGGCAAAGAAAACAAGTTGTGGTATCTACCATGATGTCCATCAGCAGTGTGTCAACGTATCGTGTCCTACAGTTAGCCTGCGGAGGTCTGGGACAAAGGCGAAGAACGAACGCCATCAATGCGAACACATCGAGTCCCGCCTAAGCTTCATCTACGCCGAGTACGCCAGCGGGAAAGAACCTGACGCTGCGACCGTATTACAAGGTTTCTCTTCGCATGAACCCAGTCGGCCTGCCGGCTGCATCGTCATCCGTTGCAGTAACGCCTTTTTCGAAATTGTGCATGGTGGTCACGTTACCGCCCTGCTTGTCGTCAAACATAGCAGGGGTGAGACCGAACGGTCCGATGAGCTACGAGAGCGTTTGCGTTCTGCGGCTCTCTAACAGCTCGTCGATTCGTCGCTCGCGCAATTCGCGACGCCCTAGTGCAGCCTCAGGAATCGACAGTTGCGACGTGACAGGTGTCAACGATGAATTTTCCATTTCTTATGCGTTATTTTGGATGAATGGTCCGAAGAGCCCCGGAGGCCGGAAATTCGGCGCCGCTTGGTTGATCTCATCGACGATAGCCTGCGGAATTCCCTCTTCCTGCGCCATGCGTGGCGAGATCACCACACCATGCAATTGCGCGCGCAAATCGTCCCAGCGCGTACGCAGCACCTCCCAGTTCCACTCGTCGTAGGTACCGGTGAAGATGACGGGACGCACAACAATACGAGGCGCGTCTGCACCGTTGACTGCCCCCCTAATGGCCTCGTCGAGGGACTTCTGCCACAGACTGCCGATCCGGTCGACGCGCCCGATCTGCTGTTCAACAACACCAGGATTCCATTCGTGATGCAGCAGTACGACGGTCTTGCAGGCCTTGTGGAGGTTTAATCCCTCGCGCCCGACCATCGATTGCACGACAAGTACTTTCGGGAAACTGTGATCGCGGTTGAATGCGAGTTGCAGGAGACGGCGCGTACGCTGCTCCGTTGCACCGTTCATCAAGCGCGCGAAACCACCCTGCGGGGTCTTAAGCTCACTCGTGATGCGCTTCCACAGTGGCATCGCGTCTTGCTCGTCGGAATCGGAGTCTTTCATATCCTCACCGCGATCCACCGACGCATCCACGAACTCGATGAACGCTGCTGCGATCGCCGCAGGCTCTACAGGCGCGTCCGCTACGTTCAGCAACTCCTGCAACGTGCGTGCGACCTGCGCAAGAGGTGATGCTTCGTCATTTTGTTCAGCTTCGGTGACGGAACGCTTGAATGCATCGAACAGGCGCAGCGCAAGAACGTGCTTATCCGACATGGCATCAAGGCCTTCTCCCAGTTGCCTGATTAACCGCACGCGGAATGAGCGTCGATGGTTCTCGATCAACCGGTATTGATCCGAGAGAAGCGCCTTTAACTCATCAAAACCGAACTTTCTTCGGCAATTCAACTGACGTTGCGCCGCCTGCACCGTTATCCATTCACTTTCAGACAATGTCGCCTGCGGCCACGGACGCTCCGCGTCAAGGCTCTTGAGCATGGCCCGCGCATTCAATATCTCGGTGAGCGCGCGTAGTGGCGCAGTGAAACGCCCGAAAACGAGGACTTTTTCATTGTGAGCGCACACCTGCTCAATTTCTTTGACGGCCTCGACAATTGCGGGGTGGTCGAACAACGGATGCGAATCATCATCTCGGAAGGCAGCGCCGAGCACGCCCTTCCACCAGGCCGCGCGTCTCTTCCGTTTTTCTGTAGAACTGTTGGGCAACTCGATGCAATCACTCGTGGTCGGTGGAGTTGCATCGTCTGGTTCATCCTGCTCTGCCTGCCTGAGCCAGCCCGCGATACCGTGGCCATTCGCGAACGTCAGATACAGTCGGTTCGCATCCGAATCTTCCGCGCGTCGTGTCGTGAGCGACAGAGATTCCGCCGCACACACGGCGCGACGCCATGGTAGTGAAAGTCCTGCCGTCTCCACGAAAATTTCCTGTACGGCGCGATAAGCGTGACGAGGCGCTCCCGAATGCCGTTCAAACTCGCAGACGTGCCGATCCTCGCGTTTGTCACGCCTGAGAAGATATGGCATAAGCGCGCCTTCGAACGCACGTGCAGCCCGCTTGTACGCATCGCGCGTCGCTTGATCCGTTGGCGTTTCGCGTACGCACTCAACCGCACGAGCATAGTCATCGATGCGCGCATCGATCAAGGGTGAGCTTACATCCAAGCGGGCGAGCGTCGATTTCCAGTCCTGCACGCTCAGTTCGACCGGCGTTGCACTCAGCGCTAAGCAACGCGCGTCTCCGTTACGCTGCACGACGCGCGTAAACAATGATGAGAGCACCGATTGCTCGCCGCGACTCTTATGCGCTTCATCGAGAATGACAAGATCGAAGACACCGAGACCGAGACCGATCGCTCCTTCAAGCGCACTTCGCATTGGGCCATCACTTCGATACGCGTCGGCTTGGCATGCGCGACGCCAATCAGTGATGGGGCCAAAAAGTGCATCGGCCAAAAGACGATCCGGTGCTGCGCCGGGCGACTCATACATCGCTTGCGCGATACTCTCCGCTACGACTGCCTGCCGCGCGCGTTGCTTAAGACTCTCAGCATCGGCACGGTATCCGTATGGGAGCCGCTTGTTGGTGTGTAGATGCCACTGCGCATACAGTTCAGGCATGAGCGCCCAACGCCACGTATCGCTGCTACCGCCGAATCGCCAGTTAGAAAATGCGTGCGAAATCACAATCGCGTCGTGATTGAACCATGGGCGGGCCGGTTGATCGTCAGCAGGAAACCATGCATCCATGTACTGACGCAAACTGCGCAGCAAAGGAACGTCAACGATGCCCGCCTGGTCAAGTTCCGCCTTCCACTGGTACGGCAACGCGGGCGGTACCAGTATCGCCACTCGCCCACCCACACGAATTACCGCTCTTGCTAGCGCCGCCGCGATACGCGTCTTACCCATGCCGACCTCATCGGCCACTAGTATGCCGTTCTGCCCAATGCGTTCAGCAATCCGCGCGAGACTTGCGCGTTGTCCGTCATCGAGCCAAGACGAATTCCTGCTTTCATACGCGATGTCGCCTAGCGCAATTGCCGCAGCCGCCCAACCCTCGAAGCGCTGGATCATGATGTCTCCCCGATTGGTTCTAGCTGCGCCATCTGCCATCTTTCGCCAATACGATCAAGCAACGCCTCATACACCTGCCCCTCATCCGTCGCACTGGATTCAGCAAACGTCGGCCGAAACGATTCGACGCGCAATGCCGTAAGAGGATCGAGCCGCATTTCCCGGAATGCCCGAACACCGTCACTATCAGTGAGCAGGGCGAGAGTCTGTTCGAGCCGGCAACACCATGCGCTCCAATCCGGTTTGGCGACAGCCGTCTGCCTCTCTGCCAATCGCTCAATGAAGGTCATCATTTCACGCACCGCGTAGCGAGCACGCTTATGCTCGCTACGCGGTGTTTCAGGATTGGGCGTGCCATCAATATCGGTGTTATTACCGTCGTCGTCATCGCCGGTCGGCTGCGGGAAACTGGCGAGTTGCCACCAGGCTTCCTCCAGCTCAAGTGGGGAAAGAGCCGCCGCTGCAACCCGTCCAAACTCGTCCACTACCGGCACATCTGCGACCATGGTGCGGTCGGCCGCCTGCCAGCGCACGGAAACGACGCGTGGCCGTGGCCCATGCCACAGGTATGTATTCGAGTCAGTCTTGCAGGCACAAGGCTCGCCGGCGCCGCCGATCACCTCGAATGCGCCGCGCGCGTCGTCGCTAACGGTCAGTTCGCCATTCTCGTCGTCAATCGGATGCCATGAAAACCAAGCCACGGGCGGTGCCAAGTACGCGTCTTCGCGATCAGGCATATCGCTACCAGCGGTCAGCGCGATCGGATCAAGCTTGTCTCTTCGATGTACCGGCAACACATTTTCGACGAAATGATGTGGCTCGAAGTCTCGCTCCCGCGTCCAGATGAGATCCGATGTCGCAAACACAACACCCGCCTCAAGATTGCCGCCTTGTCGCGCAGCCCGCTGGAACCCAGGGCCGGTCAAATTGCCTGAGCCGAGATAGACCCACGCGCTCAGACAATATGGAGAGTCGCTACGTGCCCTGTAGCCGAGCAAGAATTTTGCGTGTAGCGCGCGTACGCGACCATCACTGAAAATCGTCGCAGGCTGAGCCGCTGCGCGGATTGTCATTTTGGCTTGGCTCATCGCCTTCGTACTTTGTGCCACCGCCTGACAGGCAATCGGATTTACAAATACGTCTACTTCCGGGTTGGCAGACAGCAATCCATGTGTCTTGAGACTATCAATGATTGCGGAAAGCGTACTAGGTACCGCATTTGACTGCGCCGAACTTTCGTAGAAGCCTGAGGCCATCGCGAGTCGATTGCTCGCCACATCAATGCCCGCAGAAGCAATCCTCTCCGGCAACTGATCGAGAAGCGACTTGTCTTCGTTGTGAACAAAACGTGAAATGCCTTTCGACGCATGCTTGCCGCACTCAGTGATCCATGCCGACACATCGTCGATCGCAAGCCCCGTCTCTCGCTCGCGCACGGGCGTTGCGGCGTCGATGAGGCGTGTATCGAAGAGGGAAGCAAGCCGTCGGAGCATTCCTCGCGCCGCTGTGATGTCCGCACATCGATGAAGGGTTTCCTCATCAAGCGCATGTGCTTCGGTCAAAGCGCGCGAATGCACATCAACGCACCACGCGAGATCCAGAGTCTCCTCGATGGTTTGTCGGGTCCAATTACCCGTCGAAACGATCAGTCTCACCATCCACTCGCCCGCAGAGTCACGATGCCGAAAACCTAGCAGTGCAACCTTCGCGTGCAGCAGCGAAAACTTCCGGTCGATGTTGGAACGGATCGGCAGATGCACAACTCCCGGCGCCTTCAGAATTGAAATTGCCGGGTTACCTGGATCAAGCATCACGCCAAGTGCGATGCTTCCGGCATGTGCACGTTGTGCGGCCGTCTGCCGCGTGAATAACTCCGCGGCGAGGTCGAGAAATTCCGCGTCTGCAGAATAACCGCAAATCCAACCAAACCGACCCACCCAAGCGTCCCCTGGTCCCGCAAACCATTGCGCAAGTGACGGCGGGGAAAGTTTCTCGTCACGGCTCATACAGTCTCCTCCAGCGCACTGTCGGACACAGACGCGACGTCATTGCTACGATCCAGCCAGCGGTCGAGGTCGCCGCGCAGGTCGGCATTGAGCAGGAAAAGATTGCGCACGCGAAACGAGAGACCTACCGGCCAGGTGATAGATGTATCTGGCGCGACGGCTTCGGCGTCGACTTCCGTGTGGACCGACCCGACATCGCGCTGTTCACGGCCCTGATACGCTGAGCCCGGGACGATACTATCGCCACGCAACCGCAACACGCGGCCATCCCGCTCGACAAGTTTGCGCACAACGTGTTCTTCGCCGGACAGGAGGCAGTCGTCACAGAAACGGTTCGCTTCAGCTTCGTTACGCTTTTCGTCGCGGAAACGTTGTGCTGCAGCGCGCAACGCATCGAGCTTCGTGCGGATGCTATTTGGAAGCGCATCGTGCAACGACAGCAGATCGCCCTTCCCGTTCTTTTCATTCTGGCCAAGCTGTGCCTCGAGCGCATCAAGAACGTGAAGCGCTGCGTCGCGAGCAAGGGTAAAAAGAGCGCCCGCACGCAGATCGTTCCAGTGCGCTTCGTTTCTTATCTCGTTTGGACGCTGACTCCATTGAATGATCGCCGAAGGCACTAGGCGGATCGATTCGACCCAATCAAGCGCTTCACGACGGCGTTGCTGCATGTCGGTTGTCTCATTGTGGCCGCGGCTTACGATACGCTCGGTCAGCAGTGCGCGCGCACGCTCGGGCAACTGAGCGGTCGGCATGAGCGCACTGGCAAGTGTATCGAGAGAACCGACATGCCTAGCATCTAAGGTCCAGTCGATTAGATGATCAGTAACCGTGCGGTTCTTGGGCCGCGCGTGCGCGCACGCCGCCGCGATAAATGCCTCACCAGCCTCGGTGCATGCGAATGTATTGAAACGAGCGCCGGGTGCGTCGACAAGACCAAGCGCAGGTAGCGCTTCGACGGTGGACATGCGCATCGGCTGCGTCACATAAAATTTCTGCTCGCGCATTCGGCGGAAGGTAAGCGCATCCTCCTTCACACCGCGCATCTTATTGACGCCACGCAGCCGCGGTACCGCTTGCCAGTCATTGCCTCTGAAACCTAGCCAGCACGCGAGCGCCTCTATCGCATTCGCTGTTTCGATATTGGTGAACTGACGGCGTTGCGCACGAGCACCCTGCGCGACCCTTACGCCGAGTGTGGCGAGCATCACCTGCTTACCAAACCACACGCCCCCTAAGCCCGGCACAGCTAGTTCATTGAAATGGCGCACGGACGCCGCCACGCCAAGCGTCCTTACCCGCCTCTCAACTTCAAGCGCGCCGGGACCAAGTAGTCCCCAACTCAAGGTCATGGATGATTCCCCGTTGTTCTTTTGTATTCGATGTTGCTAGAAGTTTCGCACGTCGAGTTTGCAGCATGCACATGAATTTCTGTTGCGAAAGGCCAATGCCTCGTACTCAACTTATATCGGCGCGCCGAGACATGCCTAGTTTTTAGGCGCGAATCGCATTAATGGACAAATACCGCCACGACAGAGCAAGAGGCTACTGCTATCGGCACTTCCCTCACGGACAGTCAACGCGCTTTATCGGCCTCTCGCAAAAAAACTGAACCCTCTACATGGAGATTTGTGCAAGGTTGCCGCGCCGACAAGGATTGCGTCGCGCTAACTAAGGCCGCCACGCATGATTAAGCATTGTATGCAATTAGCATGACGACCTCCGTTCAGCTATCGGAGCGAGACCGTAATCGGTCGCCACGGCATTGCAATGTCTGTTCATTCGCCTGATCATCACATCTGCGCAACAAATAATTAATCGGGGGAAGCCGTGACACTCACAGACCGCGGGTCGACTTGGGCAAAATGGGATCTACACCTTCATACTCCTGACACGTATCTGGCCAACAGGTACGACGGAGATTGGAGCACCTTCATAGCAAAGATCGCAGAAGAAAAGTTGGCGGTCGTTGGTGTGACCAACTACTTCCGTTTCGCAGATGGCGAACTAGAGCGGACACGCGACCTCCTCTGTGCCGCGGGCATACACACCACAGTTGTCGGCAACTTGGAATTTCGAATTAATCAGCCGAACAAGGACAACGAGCAAATCAACATCCATGTCTTGTTTGACCCATCCCTTTCGACCAGTGAAATAAATACGAAGCTTGGTCGTTTGCGACTTGTAAACACATCCGATTCCAGCGGCGATCGTCCCGTCTTCTGCGTCTTTGATGAAATCAAAGATGCCGGACACACGGTCGAAAGTATCACTGTTGAAGTTTCGGTGTTGCGTGACTGGGTTGAAGAAAATTTTGATGCCGATCAAGTGCTGGTCGCTGGATGTCCATCCGGCTATGGATCATTCCGTCCGAGAAGAGAGGAAGGTCGTGGTGCCGGCATCGCCATGGAACTAGACAAGCGCTGTCACATCATGCTTGGTTCACAACAAGATCGCGACTTCTATGCTAACGCCGACAGATTTGAAGGAGCAGTCCCGAAGGCGGTGCTTCAAGGCAGTGATGCCCATTCGCCCAAGGATATCGGACGTCGCTTTTCTTGGGTTAAAGCAAAGCCGACTTTTGACGGTCTGCGTCAGTTAATGTTCGAGCCACTTGAGCGCATATCATTTTCGCACGATAACCCCGCGCTCGCTCATCCCAAGCCATATTTCAGTGCGATAGCGCTAGCCGGCGAGCTCTCCGCGGGGCAACAGTTACAGTTCCGTCCGGGGCACATAGCGTTGAATTCCGATCTAGTCACAGTCATCGGCGGACGTGGCACGGGAAAAAGCGTGCTGTTTGATACGATTCGGATGCTGTTGCAGCCCACAACGGGAAAGCAGCTTGGCGATCTGAAGTACCAACCGCCCACGTTTGAGATCGAACTGACCAAGCAAGACGGCGTCGGTACGTCACGCATATCCCGTGATCAACCGATTGGCCCGGAATATCTTCATGTACGACAAGGCGAACTGCAGGAAAAGGCGCTAAAACCGGAGCTGCTTAGTCGTGAGATAAGATCGCTCTTGCCAATCGCGCACACTGATTCCGCAATTGATCGTGAAGGTGAAATCTCAGCGCTACTGCGTGATAAGGAGGAACTCTATCAGTGGACCCAAGAGGTTGATGAGAACGGGAACAAGATCAACTCCCCCACCTACAACGAACAAATAAAACGCGATAACGAAGCCCGCGTCGCCACGTTGACAAATGAGAAAAATCGCGCACTGGTCACTGAATATAACCAGAACAGAAAGTCAATGGAGGCTGCATCCAATACTCGAACCAAATTGATTGCGTTCGGGGTCCGGCTACGCGCTGCAGCGGTCGAATTCAACAAAGAGATTGAAGCCTTAGATCTCATTTTACGTCCATACGACAAAACCATTCCGCCGGTCAACGTCGAAAGTCAGATTGAATCCATTGAATCGTCTAAAGACATTGTCGAGACAAGCATCAAAAGTCTGGACCAGCGAGCCGAGGAACTGCTCAAGGAATTGCGCGGACAGGGAATCGAACAAGATCCCAAGGGCCTTCTTGACAAAGTCGAGACCTACCAACGTGAGATTGCCCAAGCGAAAGAGCGCAGTGAAAAGTACAAGGAGAAATTGGCTCAGGCACGCGCATTGAACGAGCAACGTTCGACCCTTGTGAAAGATCATCTCGGCGAGATTCACGCAGAAGCGGACCGCATTGCTGAGGCATTTGCTACACTCAAACGAGGTCAGGAAGGGTGGTCTCAACCGCAAATCTCGTTGGTGAATCAATTGCTCGACGGTATTGAGATCAGCGGAAGCGTTCACTTTGACATCAAGACTTTCTATGCAGGTATGGAACCGTATCTCAACATGCGCCGATTCCGCGCATCAGCAGATACCAGTCGCGAGCAACGCCTCCAAGCGAAATTCGGCGTGGACTCAGTCGAGTCACTCAAAGCTCTCCTTGCAGGCGAACAGGTTATCGACATGGATGACCAAAAATGGCCGATCGATATGTTTGTGCGGGAGTCGGATTTCGTGGCGCAAGCAGATGCACTGTCTTTTCTCGACTACCTGTACAAACCATCCCACCAACGCCGATACTTGCAAGTTCGCGCTGGACTCACCTATCAAGGAAAGCCGCCAGAGAAACTATCTGTCGGTCAACGCGGTACATTCTTCCTTTGCATGAAGTTGGCGACCGACCCGTTTGGGAGCCCTTTCGTGTTCGACCAACCTGAGGATGATCTAGACAACGAGTTCATTGTTAAAAAGCTCATTCCGATTTTTCGCGAGATCAAAAAATATCGACAGGTCATTATCGCCACTCACAATGCGAACCTTGTAGTGAACGCAGACGCGGAGCAAATTGTTATCGCACATAATGACGCCGAGACACTTCGTTATGAGACCGGCGCAATTGAAGAGGCACATATCCGCACAAAAATATGCGAAATATTGGAAGGAGGTGAGATCGCTTTCCGTCAACGAGAACTTAAATATGGATTGGCACAGAAATAAATCTTGGCCTTGTCGCAACGCGGATCTCAAATCGAGGTCGCGGCCACTTTTCACTTACGACGCTGCATGAAGAGTAGATGTGTGCATAAGGATCAGAGACTTTCGCACCGTATATCGACCAACCGTCTCGGTTTACCCGGCATCAAAATTACCCAATGGCTTGGTATTCGGCTTCCAGTCAACGCATCCACGCCCAAGCCGCATAGCGAACCGGGGCGTGCAGCACCATCAGTTGTGAGTATTTAACAAGACGAAGCGAAGGATGTCATTGGGGACATACTGAGTCTCGCGGCACCCCATAGTGAGCCTGTCGGTGACAGTTCGGGCACGCTGCCACTGCATTCTCTACTGTATCGTTCCCGCCGTGTGCCAATTGAACGCGGTGATGAACTTCGAGATACGGGGTGCCGTCCTTGCGTTCGAACGGCGCTTTTTTGCCACAAATCCCACAGACACCGTTCGCACGGTGCAGAACCTCAGCAACAACATCCGCATTGCGAACATACACTTGAGTCGTTACTGTGGTCATACTTGGAATCACGGAGGCCCGTGCAAGTCGCTCGAGACGAACCTCTTCGGTACGAGAAATAGCCTCAACGACCTCTTGGTCGAAGCGCGCCTGAAACTCTACGAGCGACTCTAACTCCCGAAGTCGACGCTCGTGTCGATCAATAGTCTCGGGAAGTGAATGTAGCGTTATATTTCGCTTTCCCTCATAGTATTTGACATGCGCCCGCATGGATGAGATCGCGGCTGCTAATGCGTCAGGGCCATTGTCCTCGTAGATTCGATCGAGAAATAGGCTCGCCGCTGGTGTACTTAATGTTCGCGTGTAGCACACGCCCAGCCGTAGACGCCGGTAGTCTTCGATAAAATGCTTGGCGCTGCTTCGGTTGAGGCCGTACACGACTCCCAGTTCGTGCGCGCCTTGATCGACAGTGATCTCCTTGTCATAAACCCGTTTTGCGACACTGTATGCCGCTTCAATCTGCTTTGTCGTGATCTTTGTCATAGCCCCACTTTTTTCTATCTTGACAGGTGAATCTTGAACATTACGCAACAGAAAATGATCATTTGCATAGTAGGGCAAAGCCTATAGAGCGACTGTTTGACGCGGGGCAGTCTTCAAACCGGGCAGATCGCCACCGCTTACATATGCATGACGTCACGGTTGCAGGCATAGCCTATTTGAAGAGTCCACGTGCGACACATCTCGGGCGACCCGTCGACTGGGCTCCCATAACCGCCCCAGAACGGTATCCTGCGGTGTCAGACGGCGAGGCATATACGTTTGGAGATAAAATTGTAAGTCCTGTCTGCAAGCGCAACGACTGTGCGCTCCTTTTCACGCGACTGATTTCAACGCATGCCGAAGAACCGCCCTCATCCGAGTGACCCGCAGCGCATCAATGCTTTGCGTGGACAGAAAAGCATGCCTGATGCAGTCCCGCCATCAACAGAGTTCACAGGCAAATCGATTTCTGGGCTCGCAGGACTAGGCACGCTTCGGGACACGCTCAAGGCTGAGGCCGAACGCCGCAGGCGCATTGAGATTGCGTCCAAGCAAGCAAGTCGAGAAGCAGCGGCGGATACGGAACTATTTCATCATGAAATAGGGGCGGTCACGCCTCTCGGTGCAAAGCCACGCGCAACGCTGACGCGCACACTGCCTGTACCATTGCCATTTCAAACCCGCCTCGACGAAGAAGCGGTACTGAATGAAGCAATCTCAGACGAATTTGATCCTGAGATGCTTCTTGACACCGACGAATCTCTTTTCTACTGTCGTCCGGGCATCAATCAGGAGATTGTCCGAAAGCTGCGACGTGGCGCGTGGATCGTTCAAGCACAGATTGATCTACACGGGATGCGCCGTGAGGAAGCTAGAGAGGCACTGGCTGAATTTGTGCGAGACGCAAGCAAGCGCGGGTTGCGTTGCCTCAGGGTGATCCATGGGAAAGGCTTAGGCTCGATCGGGAAGGAACCCGTTCTCAAAGGCAAGGTGCGAGCGTGGCTTGTTCAAAAAGAAGAAGTCATCGCTTTTTGTCAGGCGCGGCCGCATGATGGTGGCGCAGGTGCCGTCCTCGTACTATTACAGCCTAGTACAGTCGCATCACACTCCAAGCCCTAGTCGCTGCCCGCCGCCAATGCATCCTCGCCTAACCTTCGCCCTTGCCGTTATGGAGGCTATCGCGATTCTCGCGTACGCGATCTCCGGATTCATCGAATCGCGGGCCAGACGGCTAGACCCTATCGGGACGTTTCTGGTAGCGATGGCAACCGCCTTTGGCGGCGGTACTGTTCGCGATATTTTGTTAGAGCGCCGGCCGTTCTACTGGGTTCAGCATCAGACGTATGTCATTGCGTTGTTCGTGCTGTCGTTTTTCGCGCCGATGCTACTTAAAGCAACATCCGGCTTGTTTTCCGAGCGGGTGCTTCTTGTGGCTGATGCTATTGGCCTCGGGCTGTTCAGTGTATCGGGAACGTCCCTCGCGCTGGACGCGCAAATGCCGTGGTTCACTGCTGCGATGATGGGAGTGACAACGGGTGTCTTCGGCGGAGTTATCCGCGATGTGATGTGCAATGAAGTGCCGTTGATACTGCGCGACTCACGCCCCTATGCGACGTGCGCCTTCGTCGGCTGCCTGCTCTACGTTTTTCTCGACTACATCAACTTCGACACCGTCTACAGCGTGCTGATCGCAACGATGTTCATCCTGATCGCGCGTCTCGTCACGTTCAAGTACAACATCCGCCTGCCGCACTAATCGATCAGCCGGCCCAAAGAAAGAAATGGTGGCCAACAAGCCACCATTCCCCCCTCAATGCCTCATCGCACTAGCCGGCACAACAAACACATCTTCCCGCTGATGCGCCTCCTGCTGTTGCTGCCGCTTCATCATCCTTCCACCGAGGAGGCTCTGAAACATATCAACGTCTAGCTGAGCCTGCCCCTCAGCCTCCGTCGCGATATCTTGAAGCAGCGTGATAAACCGCGCCCGATCCAGCGCCGGCGTATCCAGACTAGCGATCGCGCGCGCCAGCGCCGCGATCTGAGAAAACTGTTGAAGCTGTCGCCGCCCAGTCAGCAGCGCCTCTTGCAGCAGCGCGCCCAGCATATCCGCGTGCTTTTGCGAAAGAGACTTCGAGGGAGAAGATTTTGACGTCATAGTGCGATCTCCAGAATGCTGACAAATCGCCCGACACTCGAAAGAACTGCGGGTGAGCGGGCACATGACAAGGTTGGAAGACCGGTCCACTACCATACCGGCGAGCCTTTCGGCTCCCTCGCCACGGCCCGCCCGTAGGCGTGCTGAGGCATGTGCACAAGACCCGCTTTCGCGGGCCTGTGCCGGTAGTGGTAATCGGGCTTCCAAACCCGTCCATCACTGTTTCGATGGCAATCCAAAGTATAGAGCGCGTCCCACCATAAGTGATCGCCTGCACAAGCGAAGCTTAGTTTTCCCAGAAATAAGAAAAAAGGCCCTAGCGTTCATAACGCATAGGACCTTCTCTCACGCATCCCTAGCAACAACCCTCAAGCAATCCGCTCTTCCGTAGCCGGATCAAACAACACAGCTTTAGAAACATCAAACAGCAGCTTCATATTCTGCTCAGGCTGCGGATTAGCCCCGGGGTGCACACGGCTAACGATGCGTTTGCCATTAACCTTAGCAAACACCAGCGTATCCGGCCCGGTCGGTTCGATCACATCGACCTTCACATCAACCTGCTGAATCTTCCCCTCTTCGGCGTTATGGGCATGCCGTGGATCGGTGATGCGTTCCGGCCGCAGCCCAAGAATCACTTCCTTCCCAATATGCCCACGCACTTTCCCATCAAACGGCAGGTTCAACACAGTACGCGAAACACCGGTATCGAGTTCCAACCCAACGCCCGCCCCCTGCTCCACCACTTTGCCTTGAATAAAGTTCATCGGCGGCGCGCCAATAAACCCAGCAACGAACAGGTTAGAAGGCGAATCATAGATATCTTGCGGCGCCCCAAACTGCTGCACGATCCCATCCTTCATGACCGCGATCCGATCGCCAAGCGTCATAGCTTCGATCTGATCATGCGTCACATAAACGATGGTGGTCCCAAGACGCTGATGCAGCAGCTTAATCTCCGACCGCATCTCAATCCGCAGCTTCGCATCGAGATTAGACAAAGGCTCATCAAACAGGAACATGACAGGATCCCGCGCCAGCGCCCGCCCCATCGCCACCCGCTGCCGCTGACCACCCGAAAGCTGCCCCGGCTTCCGATCCAGCAAATGCTGAATCTGCAACATGCTAGAAACTCGCTCAACGATCTGCGCCTGCTCGTTCTTAGGCACCTTCCGAATATTGAGCCCAAACGAAATATTGTCCCGAACAGTCATCGACGGATAAAGCGCATACGACTGAAACACCATCGCAATATCGCGATCCTTCGGCGAAAGATTATTCACCGTCTTCCCGTCGATCTGAATCTCGCCCTTCGTCACCGTCTCGAGGCCGG
>Ga0310811_10004523_pt1 | contig 17470 bp, 17 predicted proteins | sample YCmetagenome_FD_207642 | JGI IMG/M metagenome (GOLD analysis project Ga0310811, IMG submission 207642) | Soil microbial communities from experimental microcosm in Duke University, North Carolina, United States - YC | ecosystem: Engineered > Artificial ecosystem > Soil microcosm > Unclassified ...
CCGCAGTTCCACAACGTGGATCAGGCTGTTTCCATCGCACAGAGTGGCGGCAACATGGAAGGCAAGGAAACGCGCTTCGGCATTGCTAATTCCGCACTCTTCGCAACTGTGACGACAGATGCAAGCTGTGGCGCGGTCAACAGCATGCATGACAGCTTCACACCCATCGGTGGCATGGTTCCCATGGTGAACATTCTGCTCGGTGAGATTGTCTTCGGCGGTGTGGGCGCAGGTATGTACGGCATGCTCGTCTTTGTCATCGTTGCGGTGTTCATCGCAGGCCTCATGGTCGGTCGAACACCGGAATACTTAGGTAAGAAAATTGAAGCGTATGACGTGCAGATGGCCATGCTCTATATGCTCATTTTCCCGCTTATCATTCTCGCGTTCGCAGCCATTTCGGTTCGTATGCCGTCGCTTGGCCTCAGCAGCCTTGCGAATCACGGACCGCATGGGCTTGGCGAAATCCTCTACGCATACACGTCTGCCACTGGCAACAACGGTTCCGCCTTCGCGGGCCTCAGCGCCAATACACACTGGTACAACTTCACGTTGGCAATAGCTATGTTTGTCGGACGCTTCTTCATGATCGTTCCCATGATGGCGATTGCAGGCAATCTTGCCGCAAAGAAAATCACTCCTCCATCTGCAGGTACGTTCCCCGTCACCACGCCGCTCTTCACGGTGCTGCTGACAGGTGTGATCGTGATCGTTGGCGCGCTCACATTCTTCCCGGTGCTGAGCCTCGGTCCCATCCTGGAACACCTTCTGCTGCGCGCAGGACAACTCTTTTAACAACTGACGGAGAACACAATGGCTACCAAGAAACGCTCGCTTTTCGATCCAGCCATCGTACGGAGGGCCTCCGTCGATGCGCTTCGCAAACTTCATCCGAAACTCATGATGAAGAATCCCGTAATGTTTGTTGTTGAGATTGGCAGTGTCCTTACGACCGTCCTGCTCTTCGCAGACTTCACAGGCAAGACACAACATCTCCGCTTCGATCTACAGATCACGTTGTGGCTTTGGTTCACAGTGCTCTTCGCAAACTTTGCAGAAGCAATGGCGGAAGGTCGCGGCAAAGCGCAGGCCGATGCATTGCGCCAGGCTAAATCTGAAACTACTGCGTATCGCATGGGCAAGAGCGGAGAAATGCAGGAGGTTCCCAGCTCGCAGCTTCGCGTGGATGATATTGTGCGCGTGGTTGCAGGTCACATGATTCCTGGCGACGGCGAAGTCATTGAAGGCGTCGCCTCTGTGGATGAATCCGCAATCACTGGCGAATCAGCACCTGTAATTCGTGAGGCCGGTGGTGATCGCTCCGCTGTTACCGGTGGCACTCGGGTTCTCAGTGATGTCATTATGGTTCGCATCACATCCAACCCGGGCGAGACGTTCCTCGACCGCATGATTGCATTGGTGGAAGGTGCAGAACGTCAGAAGACACCAAATGAAATCGCGTTGAACATCCTGCTTGCGGGACTCACCATTATCTTCCTGCTTGCTGTGGTTACATTGCAGCCGTTCGCACAATACAGCGGCGCACCGCAGACAGTCTTCGTACTCATCTCGCTGTTGGTGTGCCTCATCCCTACGACTATCGGTGGATTGCTCTCCGCCATTGGCATCGCTGGTATGGATCGCCTTGTGCAGCACAATGTGCTGGCAACATCAGGCCGTGCTGTGGAAGCAGCAGGCGATGTGAATACGCTGCTGCTGGATAAGACCGGAACCATCACCATTGGTAACCGTCAGGCTTCAGAATTTGTCCCTGCACCGGGCGTCTCTGCAGATCAGCTTGCAGATGCAGCGCAGCTTTCCTCGCTTCCCGATGAAACACCCGAGGGTCGCTCAATTGTGGTGTTGGCAAAGGAGAAGTACAACCTGCGTGGACGCGAGTTATCTCAGATGAACGCGGAGTTTGTACCCTTCTCAGCAACCACGCGCATGAGCGGTGTGGATGTGGATGGCCGCAGCATTCGCAAGGGAGCCGTGGACGCAATCGCACGCTATCTGGAAGAGCATGGCTCACAACTTCCCACAGATATCCGTTCTGCAGTGGAAGTCATTGCACGCAGCGGTGGTACGCCTCTTGTTGTGGCAGAGAATGGTCGCGCACTTGGCGTGATTCATCTCAAGGATGTGGTGAAGGGTGGCATGCGTGAGCGCTTTGAACAACTCCGCGCCATGGGCATTCGCACCGTGATGATTACAGGTGATAACCCACTTACCGCAGCTGCAATTGCGCGTGAGGCCGGTGTGGATGACTTCCTTGCGGAGGCCAAACCCAAGGACAAGATGGATCTCATCAAGCGCGAGCAGAGCGAAGGTAAGCTCGTTGCCATGACCGGCGATGGAACGAACGATGCCCCCGCGTTGGCCCAGGCAGATGTAGGTGTTGCCATGAATTCTGGCACGCAGGCTGCCAAGGAAGCAGGCAACATGGTGGACCTGGACAGTAACCCGACGAAGCTTATCGAGATTGTTGCCATCGGCAAGCAGTTGCTTATGACCCGCGGTGCTCTTACAACCTTCTCCATTGCGAATGATGTGGCAAAATACTTCGCCATCATCCCCGCCATGTTTGCAGGCGTGTTCCCTGTGTTGAATGCGTTGAACGTTATGCATTTGCATAACTCCGAGTCCGCTGTTCTTTCGGCCATCATTTTCAACGCGTTAATCATCATCGGACTCATCCCACTAGCCTTGCGTGGTGTGTCATATAAGCCTCTGTCTGCCGCTGCACTGCTGCAACGCAATCTACTGATCTACGGCGTGGGTGGCATCATCGTTCCGTTCGTCGGAATCAAGCTTATTGACATGCTCATCACCGCAGTCCACCTGGCATAAGGAGACATCATGAAGAAGCAACTCATCACCGCATGCCTGTACACCATAGTCACCGCAGTGTTGCTGGGCGTGATCTATCCTTTAGCAATCACCGGTATCTCCCGACTCTTCTTCAAAGACAAGGCAAATGGCCAGCTGGTCGTCCGTAATGGCGAGACGATTGGGTCAAGCATCATTGGTCAACCATTTACAGGAGCAAACTACTTTCACAGCCGTCCATCTGCAGCTGGTACTGGCTATGATGCAGGCGCTTCCAGTGGCTCAAACTTGGGACCATCCAGCAAGGCGCTCATGGATCGCATCGATGCCAGCGTGAAAACAGAATCGGATGGAGCGCGTCCGGTCCCGGTTGATCTGGTCACAGCATCTGGTTCAGGCCTTGACCCGGACATCTCGCCGGCAGCCGCCCTGTATCAGGTACCACGTGTTGCCAAGGAGCGCGGGTTGAGCGAAGACCGTGTCAATGCATTGGTACAGGCCAACATCATCCCGCGTCAGTTTGGCCTTTTAGGTGAACCGCGCGTCAACGTTCTTCAACTCAACCTTGCGCTTGACGCACTCCGTTAAACGCAAGCGTAGAACAGAAAGGGGCGACTCATTATGAGCCGCCCTTTTCGTTGTTTGATCGTTGCATCTACAACCATCGCCGTAAGCGGAAGAAGGCAAGCGGCAACACTGCAGAGAGAAACATCAGACCCAGTGCAAACGGATAGCCATGTTGCCACCGTAGCTCCGGCATGTGTTCAAAGTTCATGCCATAGATGGAGCCAATCAGCGTTGGCGGTAGGAAGATTACCGCGGCAACACTCAGTGTTTTCATAATCGCGTTCTGCTGGATAGAGATCAAGCCAATGTTGGAATCCAGTAGGAACTGAATCTGCGTCTGCAGAAAGTTGTCATGTTCCAATAGTGATTGCACATCCTGGCCCAGCGTCTTTAAGCGCGCATGCAGATGAGTATCAGCCTCAAGTTCGACCTTTAGGAAGGGAAGAGAGCGACTAATGCTATGCAGGCTCTGCCGCACGCGTGCTGCCAGTTCGCCTGCACCTCCAATGCTTCGCAGTACCAGGCTCAGATCGGTTGCTGCAATCGTCTCCATGGACTGGGATGTGTCACGCGAAAAGATTTGCAGTGAGATAGGTTCCAATGTGTCGCCAATCTCTTCCAGAATGTCTGCATCGCGATCCACAATCGTTTCCAGCAGGCACAGCATCAGTGACTCAGGCGAAGGAAAGGTCTTTTCTGGTTTGGCTGTGCGCGCAAGAAATTGCTGAAACGATTTTGGCTCGGCATATCGCAACGTAACGAACTGCTTTCCTGCCAGAATCAGCGTAAAACTTGTTAGTCCCGGCTCTCCGCTGCTGCCGCGTTCCACCGCACGTACTGTTACATAGGCAGTGTCGCCCTCGTGGTAAAGCGCGCTGCTGCTCTCCACTTCGCGCATCTCTGCGCGCGTGGGAATATTGATGTTCAACTCAGACTCAACACGAGTCTCTTCTTCTGTTGAAGGCGCATACAGATCAATCCAGAAGGCTTGACGCAGATCGCCTTCCGCGCCCACACGCAACTGCCCATCCTGTTCGTAATACGTGGTTAGCATTCCGTCGCCTGTGCTGCCTTTCTCTCTGCAAATCGAAACGGATTGAACGATGTGTGGGTATCAAAACTCTCGCCACCTTCAGCACGCTTCAACGCATGGATCACAAGATAAGTCAGCGGAGTTGCCAGCACTTCATACCCCACCTTCAACAGATAGCCGGTTGCAATCATCTTCACGATAGTTTGTGACGAGGCGGTTCCAGCAAAGGTCAGCGTAATGACCAGTGCTGTATCCACTGCCTGTCCTACCACGGTCGACCCCACGGTGCGCGTCCACAGCCACTTGCCATTTGTAATCAGCTTCAACTTTGCCATCGTATAGCTGTTGGCAAATTCACCAAACCAGAACGCCGCCAGGCTGGCTGCCAGAATGCGGGGAATGAAACCAAACACAGTAGAGAAGGCCTGCTGGTTGTGCCAGTCCGGTGCTGCCGGCAATGCAATCGTCGCAGCTGCCGCAGCATAGAGCAATGCCGTGGCAAAAAATCCAAGCCAGATGGCTCTGCGGGACGCCGCGTAGCCATACACCTCGGTAAACACGTCGCCGAAGATATACGTAATGGGGAAGAGCAGGATGGCGCCCGAGACGGGCAGATGGCCGATCATGCAGATCTTCTGCGCCAGCAGGTTCGAGACGAGTAACACCACTACGAACGCCACCTGCAGGGCGTCTAGGTATCGGCGCGCGGGTTTTGGTGTGGCACGAGTCAAAGTTTCCAATTCACTGCGAGACTAGCATTTATCCCGCGCAGATTCATCCACGCCGTGTTTTGACATTCCAGGCCGATCCGACTAATCTTGTACATGGCAAAGCGCACTCCCGTGCGCGTCATTTGCACCGCGTCCCCGTCGTCCAGTGGCCCAGGACACCGCCCTTTCACGGCGGTAACACGGGTTCGAATCCCGTCGGGGACGCCAAATCAATCCAACAATTTAGCGAAAACTTCCTAAATCCTCCGTGGACCCACTGTGGACCCAATTGCATTACGCGATTGCGGCCAGATCGTGCGTTCCCTCCTGACGCACCAGCTCTACAACCTTCCTCTGTGCCACACGCTTGTCTGACATCTGCGCCTGGCTGTACACGTCCAACGTGACCTTCGATGAGCCATGCCGCAGGAGCTCCTGCACCACCTTCACATCTTCACGGTTCGCCTGCAAGAGCGTGGTGTACGTGCGACGAAAGGTATGCCAGGACACCTGCTTCGTGATGCCCAGACGCCTGATCACAGGTTGAATGTGATAGCGCATCACCGTCGACAGCCACATCGGCTGCTTGCCACGTTTCTTGCCTGCTCTGCGACTCATGGTTGCGAGCACGTAATCGTCCGGCGCACGGTATGGAGTGATCGCATACCAGGCAAGCAGATCCTGAACGGTGTATTCGTCCAAAGGAATCCGCTTCTGCGATGCTTCGGTCTTGCAGCGGCCCACGACCTGATCAACCACGGATCGTTGCACATCTGCATCCATCCGTTCGAAATCGAAGTCGCGCCACTTCAGCCCTGCCAGCTCTCCCCTCCGTAATCCCGTGACCATGTCCACAAACACCAACATGCGTTCACGAAGATCAAGGTGTGCAAGGATCGCCCGGATCTCCTCGAGTTCAAGGACATCCGGAATCCGTTCCCGCTTCGAGCTCTGGCGAACACCAGAGCCTTTGACTGGACCGGAAATGGGGTTGGACTCAACGAAGCCCCATCGGATTGCGTGGTTATAGAGAACACCCATCAGATTGCGAATCTTGGCCTTCGTACCATTAGCGAGTCGCTTCTGGTCTTCGGGCTTGGATGTCAATCCACTCTCTGGCTTCTTCTTCGATCGCTTCGGTCTGCACCGCAGGCCGCGAAGCCACTCCTCGACCATCGGCGCTCTGATCTCGTCGATCCGGATACGTCCCCAACGCGGTTCGATCCAGGCCTTGAGGTTGTATTCATAGCGGTTGCGTGTCGAATGAGCGCGTCCGTCATCTCCGAGGTCGATGAGTTCTCGTTCTCGGAAGTGCGCAATCAGGAGAGCCATGGTGATGGTGCCACTCAGCTCTGTTCTCTTGCCTGAGTTGATGGCCAGCTTGAAACTCAGTGCTGCTTTCTCTGCAGCCGCCTTGTTCTTGTACTGGTCAAGGGTGCCAATTGTTTTCTTTCTTCGGGTTCGCTTTCCATTGGATTGTGTCTCATACCAGCGGAAGAGCCACACTTGCTCTCCGCTGCCATTCTTCGACAGGATGACTGAACCCTCTTGGTATCGCGCCGTCTTCAAGACGACCTCCTTTCGGTAGGCGCGGAAACCATCGGAACTGATGCCAATGGTATCGCTGGTGCGCGTGAATGCAATAGCCACGATAGGGGAGCGACGTATTTACACGATAGGGGAGCGACGTATTTATTAGAGCGAGCGAGACGAGAGCCATCCCTGCAGTTCGGACAACAAGAACCGCCATCGCCTGCGTTTGCCCTTACCGACAGGATGGGCGGGCAGTTCACCTTCGCGTGCAAGTCGTTGCACGGTCGCTGGATGGAGTTGCACGAATTGGCCGGCTTCATCGGCGCAGACGAACGGCTCAAGCAAGTTGGGATGGTGCGATAGCTGCATAGGTGACACCTCGGCATGAGAAGCGTACTCAGTCAGGTCCGCGTAGGAATGACCGTTAGTGTCATGTCATGGTGGCGCTTCGTTCTTGTCCAATACGTTTCAGTTATCAGCCGATACGTCACAGCGATCACAGACGTGCGTGGAACGTCGATAACGTGCCGCGAATGCATACGTTTCGCAGCGATCGAGCGGAGCTGCTGGATGGATGGATCGACGTAGAATTAGCTCCCCCGACGCCGTTCGGATCGTGTCAGGGCTCGAGCAATCTGTTACGTCCGGGTTTGCGTAAATTTGGCCGGATTCCAACTTTGCATTGATCTCAGTGCAAGCGACTGGCAAACTTCGCACACAAGTAGTTGTCGACAAAGTCGTGGTCGGCTTTTCGTCACGGTTCCACCCTTGAGGTTCTTCAGGCATCTGCTATGAACGATTGGGCTGAGTTTCGTCACTTCCGGTATCTGCTTGTCATCCTCGAAAAGCAGGGCTTTCGCATTGCAGCCGAAGAGCTGAATGCTTCGCAACCAAATCTCACTGTCCAGGCGCGTCAGTTTCAGGAGAATGCGTCCGTGCGGCTCTTTCGTAAGCTACGCAACGGACGGATTCGGCCAACCGAAACTGGAGTCGCATTCATCGCACTTGCGCGTCTCTTATTGGAAACGCGAGACGAGGTCGTTGAAGCACTGCGCGCAATTGAACGCGGTGAGCTCCAAAGCATCCGATTCGGTTGTAATCACTGGGCGGATCAAAATGTCTTCCGCGATTTGTGCACTATTCACAGAGAGATCGTCCCCTCCTGCACGATACTGCCGACGTACGAGGACACGGCTCTTCTTGCAGAAGCCGTCGCGGCCGGAGACCTGGATGCAGCGGTCATCTCGTTACCCCTGGCCCATCCCGACCTTCGTATCGAAGAGATCCGGAAAGAGCGCTTGGTGGTGTGCCTGCGCAAAGACGATCCACTGACACGCAAGGTCTCCGTACCACCCTCTGACTTACAGGGCAGGCTCTCGATCTTATTCAGTCCCCACCGGCACCCCGGCGCCCATGATCGTCTTCTTGAGCTGCTCAGCGAAGCGGGACTCAGCATTACCGAGTATTCCGTTGCGTCCAGTCTTTACGAGATTCAGCTGTTGGTTCGTGATGGCCATGGTGTTGCGCTGGTACGCGAGGGTAGCGTGGTCGATGAAGAGTTGACGACCCGTCCCGTTACGGGAGTGAGCTGGACCGTTGACACCGCGGTTATCTATCGCGCAAATCAATATCCCAAGACCATTCCGGTGGCCCTCAGAACATTGCGACAGAGATACAACCAACAGGAGAAAATGCTCGATGTTCCAAAGCGCCCACCTCAACCGTCGAGCTCGCTGGTCAATGATCCAATGCGCGGATCGAAGGATGTGAGACGGCGCGCAGGTTAATTGCACCTCACCGTGGATCTATTTGGCGATATACGCGTTGAGGCCGATCGTGATCGGCTTGCCATTGACCATGGCATCGGAGACGACATTGCCACCGCTTGTCGCGACCAGCAAGGTCTTCCCACTCTTCGATTTTGTCGGTGCGTCCAGCATGGGAATCCGAATGACAAGTTCATTTCCTTCAATCGATACCTGCATATTCCATCCTTTCATCTCTCGAACCAGCATAACGGGACTTGTACCTTCACCGGAGGGCGTCGCAGTCCCTGAGTAATTTGCAATGAAATGCCGCGTGATGTGAATGCTGTTCCCCGATAGTTGGCAACGATCACCTGATACGTAAAACGTATTGGACGGATCGTGACAGGTTTTCCATGATGGCGGCATATCCCGGCTGAAGACAGCTGGTGGAGGTGCCAATGTTGCAGAACCGTCCTATCGCAGTCGTACGGAGAGCGCGATGCCGTGCGAAGAGGGTGAGCCATCATTCCGCCATTCGTAGAGCGAAGCCTGCCATCAAGATGGCGTATATTCCGCTCCTATTGTTGACCGCAACTACCGCTCTCCACGCGCAGGGAACGATGGACTTCTCAGGCGCGACCACGTTGATGTCGACCTTCAGGACTTTCGCGATGTACGCAGGTGCTGTTATCTGCCTTGGCGGCCTGATTTTCGCGGGCATTCGCATGATGAGCGGTCGCTTCAGCGAGGCCGTTCCTGGACTCTTCGGTGCTCTGTTCGGTGCCGGAGTGCTTGGTTGGGGAGCTGGCTGGATCGGCTCGCTGACCGGACAGCAGATGTAGGAGGTGCATCTGCTATGCCCAAAAGAGGAGATTTGAATGGCAGCAACTGTACGCCGATGATCATCTCTGCAGCTAGGCCATAGCGGCGGAAAAGCAATGTGGTCGCTGCAGATCTCTGTAGGCACAGCACCTGTTTGAAGTAGAGAACACATGCGTAATCCATGGAGCGACTCAACATATCACTTGGCGGAACGTCTCTCGTACTATCTGTGCGCACCGGCTCTTTCGAAACGCGCGCATGTAACACGTTGAAATCGCGCGTGAGCATGAGCACGTCAAAATACAGGAGCAGTAGCCAACTCTTCAATGTCAGCCAGATCATGAGCTATCCCTTCGGTGGAACAGTGAGATTCAACTCGCGAGACAAGAAAGCGATTCGTTTCGTCAGTGCTTCGATCCGAACGCTCAGTGGGAGCACAGGCATGTGACCTCGCATCTCGCTGTAGTCCACGAGGATCGGAGACACCTGGGCATTCCGGTTTTGCAATGCGGCCACCATCTTACGAACATGCGCTGGATTGCAGCGATCGTCGCTGTCCCCTGTGACAAAGAGCGTTGCAGGATAGTTCACATGCTCCTCGACGTGGTGATAGGGCGAGTAGTGATACAAAGCGAGAAACTCTTCTTCGACATGCACCGATCCGTATTCAGATCGCCACCGCGCAGCTCGGTCGAAGCACTCATAGCGCACCATGTCCAGCAAGGGAACAATGCAGAGAGCCGCACGGAATAGATCAGGCCTCTTCGTGATCGCTGCACCCACAAGGAGTCCGGAATTGGATCCTCCAAAGATTGCGAGTCCCTCGGCACTCGCGATACCGCTCTGCTTTAACCAGGCAGCGGCTGCTACAAAATCATCAATCGAAGTTTGACGTCGGGAGCCACGACCTGCGTCGTGCCATGCCGTGCCGAAATCGCCTCCGCCGCGAATGTGTGGCAGAACAAAGGTCGCACCTGCTTCCAGTAGAAGACTCACCAGTACGGAGAACTGTGGTGTTCCCGGCACCCCGAATCCTCCATAGGCCGTCATCAGGCAGGGACCGTTCAACTTCTGCCCGCCTTGGTGAAGCGATACGAGCGTAATAGGAATGCTCGTTCCGTCCAAAGAGGAATAGCTCTCGCGACGGACCTTCGTACGACTTTGCAAACGTGGCACTGAGGGTTCTCCCCATGCCCGCGCCTTTCCATCAGTGACGTTGAACTCATAGATCGTGGGACCCATCTCGAACGATTCGCAACTGATGAAGAGACTCTCCTGTGCGCCTGCGAGCGGTGGTATCAGATTCGCACTCATGTTCTTCGGCAAATCCACCCTGCCGAGATCATCGCCATGCAAATTCCACCAGTGAACTTCGCTCTTCCCCTCATGGAAACGGTGGGTCAGAAATCCGTCGTGCACGAGCATTGTTTGTCTTAGACGACCGGGCTGCTCCGGAACAACCGTCTGGATTTCCGTGCCGTTACGATCAAATTCCGCATACCTGCCGCTGCCGAACCTGTAATTGACCTTGGCGAAGATGCGCCCTTGCGAGAGTACCGGGCAAAAGGGAAGTCGTTGCTGGCGGAAGACCCGATGCCAGGACATCGGAAACACATCGTCGAATTTGGCGATCCAAAAGTCGAGTAACTCTTCGTCGTGTTCGCGACGGAGGTACATAACGCCTATGTGGATGTCATCGCAGGTCAGCACAAGTCGGCTTGAGGACGTCAGCGGGCAACGGAAGCAGATACCGCAGTTGGAAGAGGAGGCAAAGGGATGCCAACGAACGGTGTGTTCTGCAGTGTCCCCCAAGATATCTTCACAGTAGTAGAAGCCGCGGTGCGATTCATTGAACACAATACCCCGAAACCAGTCGGCTCCGACATCAGTGTCGAGTGCGATACCAGACGCCACCTCAATGGCGCGGATCGTTCTGCGATCGGTCCCTCCATGGCGAACCTCATAGGCAAGTAGATGTCCTTTGGGAGAAACAACGTGAATCCTTATTGAAACAAAGGGGTCTTGTGGTGCCGGGACTAGAAGGACTTCCTCGTCAGTCGTCAGATCACGAACGAAGATACTGGCTTGCTCTTCACCCTTGGAGCGCCGCCGATAAAAGTATCGACTGCCAATTCGTACAGGTTGGTCAGTAACCTCAACGTCGAGGAACCTCTGGACTCGGGACCGTATCTCAGGCAACTCCAGACAGTCTTTGGAGTAGTCATGGCAGTGACGTTCTTGCTTGAGAATCCATGCTTGAGTCTCTGGCAGCGATCGATGCTCGAGCCACCGGTAGGGATCGGCTACGCGCACGCCATGAAGGATATCTTCCTGTTCGAGCAGTTCGAAGGGAGTTGTTGCCATCATGCCACCTCGCCTTCCAGCATCGTGACCGCTCGATCCATATGGCGGGCGAGTGTCCGTGCGAATGCCAAGCGAGATGGCGATCCCTGATCGGCAGTATCAAGCCAGTCACCTCGTCCATATAACGTCGATGCGGCGGCGAGCAGAGGCATGAATCGAACTGCTGTGTTCATCCGCTCGGGCGGAACAAGTCCGTTCCATTCGTTGCAATAGCGTGCGATAAGCTCTTGCTGTAAGACTCTGCGTTTGGTTTCGTCGTCCATGCGAGCAAGAAGGAGCACGTGCTGTAAGGAGACGAGCGGGCAACCGATGTAGGCTTCGCTCCAATCGATGAAGACGCACCGCTCACCTCGCAATATGTTCCCGGAATTCAGATCGCCATGAATGAGGCTCTTCGGGATCCCCAGTGCGATCGTCTGTTCACAGGCGCGCTTGAGGGCATCACAAACGAATCGCACCCGCACCGATTCGAGCCGCGGGGCACGCACGGATGTCTGTTGACTCATCGCGTACTCAAGATAGTCTCCGAGACGTACGCAGGAACCCGCAAGCCTGGCCAAGGCTTGGTCCGCCGCTCCGAGATACAACAGGACAATGTTCTCCTACTGCTTGCCATTCTCCGCTTCAAATTCTAATAACCAATCGCGACGTTGTCGTGCCTAAACTACTTTGGTAACGACAAACGCTCTTGGCGGAACCGAGCCGGTTCTACTTTCCGGCTCGCTGAGTGCATTGGTCTGTTATCACTCAGTGAGATATTCAGATCGCTGGCATCGGTATCCCGGGCTTATTTATGAGGAACGGTAAGAGTCAGTCTACAAAACAGCTTTCGGTCGAAGCTGCTGCACCACATAGCTAGGCGTAAGTGGAATCCGTCTAGCGTGAATGCCAGTAGCATCATGGAACGCGGCGGCGATGGCCGCAGGGCAGATGGCGTTTGCCGCTTCGGAGCCGCCACCGTAACCCTTGTCATCTCGTGAGATCTGCACGACCCTGATTTCTGGCATCTCCGCCATGGTCAGTATCTTGTAGCTGGACCAGAAGGTGCTGGTGATCTTGCCGGTGTCGAAAGTGACCTCTTCCTTGAGTGCTTCGCTGATGCCCATAACGACTCCGCTGAGCATGCAGCGTTCGAGCTGGCGCGGGTTGATGATCTTACCGGGATCGGCACCGATGGTGAACTTGGTGACCTGGATGACGCCTGTGGAGGGGGTGACGACGATCTCGGCGATGCCCACCCAACAGGAGTTCTGGCGAGTCATCAGGCACATGCCACGACCGTGCAACTGCTCTCCTTCATCGGCTTTTGGACTGGGGTTGGGCGATGGGCGCGATTGCCACTCGGCTTTTGTTGCGGTGGCGTGGAGGAGTTCGATCAGGCGCTGGTCCGAAGTATGGGCGAGGCGAAACGCAATGGGGTCCATGCCGGCTTCAACGGCGGCTTCGTTGAGCAGCGATTCGAGGGCGAAGTTCTGCTGTCGCTGACCGGGAGTGCGCATGATGAGGCCGCGCATGCCGACTCCGTTTGGCGAATCGCTACCAAGGTTCGGCATGCCGAAGACCTCTTCGTGGCGATGCGGGATGCGGTCGTATGGCCACTCAGTGGCGATCCAGTAGTCTGGTTTGGAGCGAAGGTTTGGCATGCCTGCGAGGACTGCCCCGACGATGCGCGCGTCATTGGACTGCGGTGAGTAGAAGGAGCTTTTGAGCGCGGTGATATGGTTGTTCGCGTCCAGACTGCAGGCGATGTCTTCTATCCAGCCGGGAGAGCTGGCCGACCAAGCAAAGTCGTCCTGCAGTGTCCACTGCACGCGGATCGGACGGCGCAGAATTTGCGAAAGAATAGCGGCGTCGCCTTCGGCACCATCTCCCCCAAAGGTGGTGCGACCGAATTGACCGGCGTGATCAAGCCACCGCACAACGACCTTTTCGACCGGCGTTGAGAGCGTGTTGGCAATCTGCGCTCGCAGCCCCTGTAGGTTGGCGGAATGTGACCAGACCGTAACGGTACCGTCATCGCGAACATCGGCGACGGCGACGAAAGCCCCGATTGGTGCGTGTTTGACGAAAGGCTGCTCGTAGGTTGCGGAGACTTTCTTTGTGGCAGCGTTCAGTGCCGATGTCGTCTGTTCGAGGTCGCCCTTGGCTTCGGAGGGCTTCTCCCATTTGTAGTTGCGAAGTGTTTCGCTGAGCTTTGCGCTGGTGGGCAGCCCAGCCCACTCCGTCCACTTCGTGCTGGCGGCAACCACCAGCGAAGCGCTGACGGCCTCCCACTCTGTGGGCGCGACAACTGCAACGAGGTTCTTTTTCACAACGACCTGCACGTTGGGGTAGATTGCTTTGTCTAACGTGCCTGCAGTAATGAGAGTGGATCCTAGGGCCGTCGGGCGTATCATGCGCGCGTGCAGCATGTTGGGCAGAATGACATCGCAGGTCCACTGCGTGCGTCCGGTGACCTTGTCGGGTATGCCCGGCATCGGATTGGATGTACCGACGACCTTAAACTTGTTGACGGGGCGCGTGGGTGGATTGCCGAGTACTGTAAGTCCGTCCAGACCATCGATGCCGTTCCAGGACTTCGGATCGACACGCGCAAATTTTCCTGAGACCGGAACGGTGAGATCGAGCCGCTGATTGCGGACGAGATCGGCGTAGCTAACCTGTCGTCCATTGCCAATGACAATGCCATCGTTGACGGTGAGCTGCTCGACGGGAATGAGCAGCTTCTCGGAAGCGAGCCCCAGCAGCGCCTGATAGGTGTACGCACTGACCTTGCGTAGATTGTCGGCCCCGGAGAGAAAACCGGCAGAATAGCCGCCGTCGGGTGTGCGGTCGGTATCGCCCATAATGAGCGAAATGACGTCAGGGCGGACGCAGAGCTCTTCGGCAACGATCTGCGGATAGAAGCCGCTCATGCCGGTGCCGATCTCGGTGCGACCGGTGCGGACGATGATCTTGCCGTCGTCTCGCAACTCGATCCACGAAGCGGCGGGCATGCTCTGTGCTGTCGAAGGTGTTGCTGTTGCTGCCTGCGCCGAGAGAGGATGCATCGCGAAGGAAACAACGAGCGCACCACCGCTCTGGAGAAATCCGCGCCGCGTGAGTTGAGGCAGCGGCTCCATGGAAGGAGCGGAGCTAGAGGTGGGGAGCACAGCCTTCATGAGGATGTCGATCCTCCTGTCCTTGGAATTGCGCTGATGGTCTTTGAGGCTAGCTGCACGGCACGAATGATCGCTGCGTAGGTTCCGCACCTGCAGAGGTGCGGCGACGGCGGCTTATTGGTGTACGCGTCTTTGATCTGCGCAAGACTCGGGGCCGGATTGTTGGCGAGCAGCTCTACTGCGGTGATCATCATGCCGCTCTGGCAGTAGCCGCACTGCGGAACCTGTTCATCAATCCACGCCTGTTGAACGGGGTGAAGCGCGTTGCTATCCACCTCTGCATGGTTACTAGTCCATAGCACGGGAAGGCCCTCGATGGTGATGATCTTCTTGCCTGTGGCACTGGAGGCGGGTGTAATGCAGGAGCGAACCTCGGCTCCATCGACGAGGATGGCACAGGCGCCACACTGCGCGACACCGCAACCATAGCGAGGACCAGTGCAGTGCAGCTCGTTCCGCAGGACGTAGAGGAGCGGTGTTTCTGGCGCTGCGAGGATCTTGTGGTCTTGTCCGTTGACGTTGAGAATCAGCTGATCTGCCATGGGTGATGCTCCTCAAGGGATGGAGCTTTGCGAAGCGAGGTGGCGACGAGATACCAAGCGGGCCAGCTAAGCGCCCAGTTGGGAATCCATGCGCCCTTCGTCGACCAGGCGGGAATCGTAAGCGCGGTGATAAGCGCGGCGAAGAAAAGCGCTGATCGCAGACGGATGCGAGCGAATCGCAGGCCGTACATCAAGCCCCAAGCAGCCGGAATCATGAACAGTAGAAGGCAGAAGCGCGAGAGCGATTCGATGCGAAAACGTGCGAGGCAGAAGGCGCACGGGACGAAGGAAAGTGCAACGCTGATGCGTACAGTCCGGCGCGAGATCGTCCCCATAACGAAGGCTCCAGTGAAGGACCATGCCGTGAGCAGGATGATGTTCGACAAGAGCAGTGCGAGGCCGGGACCGAGCGCAAGATTGGATCCATGAAGGATGTTCCCATTGATCCACTGCTGGCCTGCCTTCGCGATGGAGACGGAGAGGCCCATAAGCGTAAGACTTAACGGAACGGCGAGGCCAAAGGAAGCGACCCAGGGACGCCAACTCTTCCAGAGAACAATGCGGCGGCGTACGTAGAGATCGACAATTTCGGCGATGCCCCGCCAGTTGTTGGAGTGGAGTTCTTCGAGATCGCCAAGCACAGCCTCCCGCTCGTACGGCGTGAGAAGACGTGCGATAGCGTGAAGCATGGTGCGAGAAAGACTCATATTGTCTCCTGTCCACGTTCGACGGCCCAGGCAGCACCACGGCTGACGCTGAGAATGGTGTTGTAGAAATCTCTCGCAGCGCGCACGCCGTGCGGAGTCAGCCGTACCATGCGCTTGGCTCGGCCGCCACGCTCTGCGGTGGCTTCGCCCATCCAGGTGGTGAGAAGGTTCTTGGCTTCAAGGCGATCGATGGTGGTGTATAGCGCACCGATAGAGCAGCGGCGGCCGGCGCTCCGCTCAATCTCTTCGCGGATGGCTGCGCCGTAGGCCTCATCGCCGAGCGCGGCGGCAGCGGTCAAAAGAACATATTCGAACTCACCGATCATAATGCTCTACATTGTGATTATTATCAAGAATATTGTCAATCAGGGAAATTTGTGTCGAGCTGAAATACGAGTCAAAACGCTTGGCGTCTGTATCGAACTGATGGGAGGCTATCCAGCACCTGTTGAAAGCTTTCTGCTGGCTGATCGTAGGCTGCGATGACCAGATCCAGTTGATACCATCCATGGGCAGCCGGATCGTTCCCCAGCTTTGTGTAATTGTCGATGAAGTACCGAACTTTATCCTGGCCAACAGGAACAGGATCGGGCAGATGGGATTCAATCTTGCGAAAGTCTGCTACAAGGCGAGTGAGATAAACCTCGTCATGCTCACGCCACCATGCAATCGCGATGCGCTTCGATTGAATTTCGTCCTGATAGCAGTCTTCTTCCGTCTCGGAAATGGTTCCTTCTGATCGTGTTCGAATGCTCAGTACTCGGTTCTGAACTCCGTGTCCGAGCTCGTGCACGAAGAAGAAGCGATAGAACATATCGCGGAATAGGGATTCACCTGAGGGTTGATCTGAGGTGAACTTGGCCCACTGATCGAAGGTTTGCTTGACGACAGGAGGCAGTTCGTTAAATCGCGCTTCCGTCACCGTCCTGATTAATCGCCAATTGAGAGTGGCTGCGCAGACTACTGACGATATGCCGACATATGAGACTGATCGCCTTGGCGCGTCTCAGTCGGTGGGAGGTGCATCCCTTTGCGCGATGCGACCATGTCTTACAAGCAAATGCATCAGTAGAAGCGATCCAAGAATCAAGACCAGCTCACCAACATTTAAGCTTCTCCATCCGTCCGCAAAGAGCACTCCCCGAACGAGGAACACGGTGAGTTGGAGGATGGCGGCGACCACTACCGCGGTGATGAGTCGTAGCATAGCCCGGAACAAGGGACTCTCTCCGGATTTTGCAATCCATGGCGCGCCGAGAAGAACGAAGAGGAAACACGGCAGAAACGTATAGAAGATCGTCACGAGCAAGGAGATTGCACCTATCAAACTTGAACCTTGGAAGTGATGCAGTCCTGCCATAAAGCCAACGAATCCGACAACGATGATGAGTGGCCCAGGTGTCGTCTCCGCCAACGCAAAACCGTCCACCATCTGCGCATGGCTTAGCCACGAA
>Ga0310811_10004524_pt1 | contig 17465 bp, 18 predicted proteins | sample YCmetagenome_FD_207642 | JGI IMG/M metagenome (GOLD analysis project Ga0310811, IMG submission 207642) | Soil microbial communities from experimental microcosm in Duke University, North Carolina, United States - YC | ecosystem: Engineered > Artificial ecosystem > Soil microcosm > Unclassified ...
GCCGCTCTTCCCGGCATCACCGGCAAGATCGAGCTCGAGTACGAAGGCGAGATGCGTGGAGCCGATACCGTCATCCGAGAGATCATCCGCACCGCCGTTGCAGCCGTCTTCGACAAGTACTTCGCTGGTACCGACACACAGCAGATCGAACAGTGGTTCAATCTTGGCGGCACCGTGCAGCTCAACGACACACAACCTGCGGCGGCCTCGCTCGCCGAGCTGAAGCAGATTCAGGGCCTCCTCGAGAAGCTCTCCCCGCTCAGCATCAACGGCAAGACATCGGCGGAGACCGCCGTCAGCGGCGCAGAGTTTTTGCTCGAAGGCATGACCGCCCACAAACGCATCAGCCGCGCCGAGGAGCGAGTCTTCACTGCTGCCGAGAAGAAGCAGCGCGTCGATCAGGCCGCTCAATATGCCGAACGGATGCAGGAGGAGTTCAGCTCCCGCAACCGGACCCGGCGCGGCTTCAACTAAACCCCGATCCGGTCATTGGCTTTTCTTATGAAGATCCGCTTTTAAATAAACATTATTTATGTTTATGAGGCTGGGATATTCAGAATCTCCTCGGCAGGTATTTAGCGCGACAGCTTCCACCTGCGACGCCGATCGTTCGTTGAATCGCACCACGCGCAAAAACCGTCTAATCTGAAAGCAGCAGGCAGGGTTCAGCCATGAAACGCGTCCGTTACACCAAGTTCACCGGCGATCTCTCTTCGAGCTTTGATCTCGAAGACCTCATGCAGGCTCTGTCCGATTTCCTGCTCGACTCCGGCTTTAACGATCCCTACTCCACCTTCAGCGAGTTCAACGACCAGACCCTCGACAGCCTGCGCGATGCAATCCGTCAGGCCCTCGAATCCGGCGAGCTCTTCGACGAAGAAGCACAAGAAAAATACGAGACACTCAACGACGAACAGATCGAAGAACTCATCGACAAGATCATCCAGAAAATGCAGGATCAGAACTACATCAACGCCGAGATGCCCCAGCAGGGTCAGGGTGAGTACGGCGATACCGGCGAAAACGCCCGCTTCGAAGTCACCGACAAAGGCATGGACTTTCTCGGCTACAAGGCTCTTCGCGATCTGCTTGGCACGCTGGGAAAGTCGAACTTCGGCAGGCACGACACCCGTCACGAAGCCGCAGGCGTCGAGATCAACGGCTCCTCCAAGCTCTACGAGTTCGGCGACACCCTCAACCTCGACGTTACCGCCACCTTCTCAAGCGTCTTCGGCCGCGAAGGCATTCGCACCGCCGTCGAAGGCGAAGAACACACTCCGCTCAACGTCGAATACTCCGATCTTTACGTCCACCAGTCCGACTACCAGTCCTCCTGCGCGACCGTCGTCCTGCTCGACTGCTCGCACTCAATGATCCTCTATGGCGAAGACCGCTTCACACCGGCCAAGCGCGTCGCCATGGCGCTCTCGCATCTCATCCGTACGCAGTTCCCCGGCGACACTCTCAATCTCGTGCTCTTCCACGACACCGCCGAGGAGATCCCCGTCTCGCAGCTCTCCCGCGTCAAGGTTGGCCCGCATTACACCAACACCCGTGACGGTCTGCGTCTCGCACAGCGCATCCTTGCCAAACAGAACAAGGACATGAAGCAGATCGTAATGATCACCGATGGCAAACCCTCCGCGCTGACGCTGCCCGACGGCCGCGTCTACAAGAACGCCTTTGGCCTCGATCCCCTGGTCATCGAAGAGACGCTCGAAGAGGTCTCGCGCTGCAAGCGTGCCGGAATCATGATCAACACCTTCATGCTGGCCAACGACTTCACGCTGATGCAGTTCGTCCAGAAGGTCAGCGCCATGTGCCGCGGCAAGGCTTACTTCACTACACCCCAAACTCTTGGCAACTATCTGCTCATGGACTTCATGTCCCGCAGAATGAAGACCGTACACTAAGTTAAATCCCCGACATACAACATTCACACGGAAACGGAACTCTCCTTCTATCCTTTCCGTATCTTTCTGCGTCATACTTGCCAGCGCACGAACGCATTTTCGTGCACAAAGGAGCTCCATGACACCGCAAGAACAGGAGATGCTCCAGGGTTTGATTCAACGCGTCAATCAGACCCAGCTTTCGGAAAAAGACTTTGACGCAGAAGAGATGCTTCAGCAAACGTTAGGCCGCAATCCCGACGCGCTCTACGTCCTCGCTCAAACCGTGCTTGTGCAGCAGTACGCTCTCGACCAGGCGCAGCAACAGCTCGACCAGCTTCGTCAGCAGCAGCCAAAACGTGCAACGAGCTTTCTCGGCAGTTTGCTCGGACGGGATGAAGAGCCGGCCCGCTCGGCTCCCCCACCCCCACCTCCTCCACCGCCGCAATACACACAGCAGCAGTACGTTCCTGCCCCCGGCTACACCATGGGCTATGGCGCCCCTCAATCTGGCGGCTTCCTCCGTGGAGCCATGCAGACGGCAGCAGGCGTGGCCGCAGGCGCTCTCGCCTTCGAAAGCATCGAGGGCCTGATGCACGGCTTCGGGCACGCCGCAGGTTATGGCTCGGGCTTTGGCAGCTTTGGCGATGACCGTCCTGAGATCGTCAACAACTACTATGGCGACGGCGGGGACCGAGAACACGAAAATCATCTCTCACCCGATATCGAAGATCGCCGCGGCGAATCCGCCTTTTCACAAGCCGTCGATAACAACGATCACGGCAACAGCCTGATGGACACCGGCTACGGCGGTGACGACTCGAACTTCAACGACGATTCTTCGAACTTCGACGACAGCTCCGATTTCGGATCTGACTTTGACTCCGGCGGCGGTGACGACAGCGGCTTCTAGTCGCGATTATTCTCCGCCTTTGTCCTTATCCTTGTCCTTATGTTTCAGGTCAAGGCCAAATTTAGGCGCACCGCGGGTGCCACTGATCTTGATCGGGATCTCGGCCCCTGCGCCATTCTTTCTGAAGAATGGATCGACCGGTTTCAGCAGCCAGGACTTCCACCAGGTCGCGACCATATTCGAAAGCGCGGCCTTCGTCCTGACCTTCCCATCGAAGTCCAACTCGCTCCCGTCCAGGGAATACACACCCGCAAGATTCACGTCCGCGCCGGGAAGGCTGTAGGACAGCTTGCTAAGGTTCAGCCGTGCATTTCCCAGGACAAACTGACCCGTCATCAACGAGCTGACATCGTCGGCACCTGGCTTGGCTAGCTTTGGCTGCCCCTGCGCACGCAGACTCAACATGTCCACCTTGTCCTGCCACTCCGGATTCGTGAAGTGAATCGACCGCAGCCGAAACCCTCCCTGTAGCCCCATCCGCTCAATCACCCGTTGGCTTCCCGGATGAATATGCAGCTTCGCCTTCATGTTTAGCCGTCCTGTCATCAATACAGGCCGGGTCTTCACCGCGAGCTCTAGAAAATCTTGAATTCTTCCGTTCGGAACATTCGCGTCCAGATCAATGAAGTGCCCCTTCCCTTTCACATTCACCACCGCGCCTGTGCAGGAAAAGTTCGACTGGTCCAGCGTAGCATCCACCGGCTGCAAATAAGTATCGCCACTGGTCCCATCGACGATCGCATGAAACTTCGTGTGCAACGGTACAGGGCGATTCGCCGTATCCAAAGAGAAATCCGGCGTCTCTGTCGTTCCATCCACCACGATGCGATTCAACTGTCCTGTGAACTCTCCCACCGAAGAAAGAATGCCGCCAATGCCCTTGATCGTTCCCAGATCGGCGTGATCGAAGGTATATTTCCCAGTCACATTCGAGTCCCCTGGGCTCTCATTCACCCACGGTCCAAACGTTCCCACCGCATGGATATCCCCTTTGGGAATCGCATTCACCAGCGTCGCGTCGTACTTCCATGGATCGTTCGGCCCTACATTGCGCATCACAATATGCTGCAGGACGAACTCTTTCGGATCCTTGTCCGGCTTCGCCGTTCCAATAATCAGTTTGGAATCGTCGCAATCGATCTCATCGACAACAATCTTGATCTTACCGAGATGCCTGTCTCCCTTGGGAGCCTGCTGGCGCATCTCGCGCGGCGGAACACTGATCACCATGCCCTGAACCTTCACGGTCCCCACATGCATCGGCTTCTGGAACAACCCCATCACATTGGCATGAAAGGCAAAATGGTTCAGAGCGATTAAAGGATCTTTGGCTCCGGCATCAACCACATCGTCCGGAGGATAGATTTGCAACTTGTCACCCGAAACCTCGAGGCCCTTCAGGACTGACACATGAAACTCTGCCAGCTCTACGCGGCTGTCAAAGCGCGTGCTCAGAGTCTCGATGATCCTTCCTCGTAAAATCGGCTCGGCGCGATGCAGCATCCACTCTACGGTGGCAAAGAGACCCGCGACGATGAACAAGGCAATAATTGCAATCCAGCCCCAGATACCTCTGCGTTTTTTGGGCGGATGCTCAAGAGATCCATCTTCTGTCGTGCGCTTAACGTCTTTCACCATCAATTGGATGCATGAAAATCCCCCAGGGCAGTCGCAATAAAAGTTATGGTCTTTTTAGTGACAAATGGCTTAACAAAAACTGTTACTCTTCTTCACGCCTCGAATCTAACGGGGCAAGATGGAGCGCAGGTTGCCCATCTCAAACCAAGGAGACTTTATGAAGAACTCTTTTAAGGCAATGATGTTGAGCGCAGCCGTTACGGGATTGCTCAGCGGTTCCGCAGCCCCGATCCATGCTTCCACCCTGCACAACGGCGCTCAGCTCGGTGCGCCCGCGCTCTCGTCGTCCATGATGGCGCAGGATAAAGATAAGCACTCCTGCAAAGGCAAGAACGACTGTAAAGGCCAGGGCGGATGCAAGGCTGGCGATAATGGCTGCAAGGGCAAGAACAGCTGCAAGGGCAAGGGCGGCTGCGCAACCGACGGATCCAAAAAGCACTAAGCTATCTTCCTTTCGCTGTAACGCCGTGACGAAGATGTCCCTTCACGGCGTTACAGTGGAAGCCCCTCCAGGAAGCACTGAGTAAGGGATCAAGCAATGCCAGCAAATCGCTTCAATGCATTTACGGATTACGGAGTCGGTATCGGGTTGCGCATTCCGCACTACCGCCACATCCTCGAGAACAAACCGGTCGTCGACTGGTTCGAGATCATCTCGGAAAACTACATGGTCGACGCTGGCCGTCCGCTCGCCATTCTCGACACTATCCTCGATCAGTACCGCGTCGTCCAGCACGGCGTCTCTATGTACTTCGGCTCCGCAGAGCCTCACTCGCGCGAACATCTGCGCCGCCTTAAAGATCTTGTACGCCGCACCAAGACCCCCTGGCTCTCCGATCATCTCTGCTGGGGCTCGGTCGACGGCACCTATACCCACGATCTTCTTCCCATGCCCTACACCTTTGAGGCCGCCCGCCTCACCGCAGAGAAGATCCGTCAGGCGCAGGACTTCCTCGAAGTCCCCATCGCGGTTGAGAACGTCTCCAGCTACGCCGAATTTCACATCTCTCAGATGACGGAGTGGGAGTTCCTCAACGAAGTCGTCGAACAGGCCGACTGCGGCATTCTGCTCGACGTCAACAACATCTACGTCTCCTCGCAGAACCACAACTTCGACCCACGCACCTACATCGAAGCTGTTCCTGCCGAGCGCGTCGCGCAGATCCACATCGCCGGCCACTCCAAGTTCGAGAAGTACATCCTTGATACCCATGATCACCCTGTGCTCGATCCCGTATGGGCGCTCTATGCTCGCGCCATCGAGCGTTGTGGCCCCACCGCTACCCTGCTCGAGTGGGACGACTCTATCCCCTCCTTCGAGGAAGTGCACGCCGAAGCCCTGAAGGCCAATCGCTATCTCAATCCGCAGTCGCAACAGCCGGCCCTGGCGGTGACGGCATGAACGCTCCCGAGCTTCATGCTCTCCAGCGCCGCATGGCTGCCGCGGTCATGCGGCCGCTCACGCGCGACGAACAGATGCGCCGGCGAGACGAAAAGAATCGCTCTATTGCCGATGAAGCAGACAACTTCATCAAGCCAAACGACCGTCTCTCTTCCTTCGAGCGGCTTGAGATCTACAATCGCCAGTACTGGTTTCGAATCTTCTCCTCCTTCGAAGAAGACTTCCCCGGTCTCAAATCCATCGTTGGCTCAAAGCGCTTCGATCGCCTGATGCGTGCTTATCTTCACGCGCATCCCTCGCGGTCCTTCACTCTGCGCAACCTCGGCTCTTCGCTCGTCTCCTGGCTTCGCGAAAATCCCGAGTACACCAAGCCGGAAACCGACGCCGCCATCGCCATGGCTGCGCTCGAATGGGCCCACATCGAGGCCTTCGACAACGAGCAGCGTCCTGCCATCACAGCAGAAGAAGCCTCCGAACTCGATGACACCTCACGTCTGGCCCTTCAGCCTTATGTCCGTCTTGTTGAGGCCCCCTGCGCAGTAGACGACGCTCTTCTCGCTGTTCGCGATGCCTCGAACGGAGCCGTCACACAAGCCTCCAACGCCGTCAGCATTCATCTCGTGCGTCGCACCCGTTCGCGCAAACCCGCCCCCGGCCACATCTATCTTGCGGTGCATCGCCACGAGAACTCCGTCTACTACAAGCGCCTCGGCCGCGAAGACTATCTTCTGCTGCTTGCGTTCCAGAACAACGCACCCCTCGGCCAGGCCATTGAAGCCGCCTTTACCGGCAGCGATATCGCCGAATCCGACCGCCCCGCTCACATTCAATCCGCATTTCACTTCCTCATGCAGATGGGCTGGCTCTGCAAGCCCGAAGCAACGGAGACACGATGAAATCTCTCAACCGCCTCGCCTCCGCTCACGGCACCTTCTGCACTATCTTCGATACGCTTCGGTCGCCCTTCCTTCTCGCGGTTCGGCTCTACTGGGGATGGCAGTTCGTCCAGACCGGCCTCGGCAAACTGCGCCACCTCCCGCGCGTCGTCGATTTCTTCGCCTCGCTCAACATCCCCCTGCCCTGGCTGAACGCGCACTTCGTCGCGGGGCTTGAATTCTTCGGGGGCATGCTCCTGATCATCGGTCTCTTCTCGCGCCCGATCTCGCTGATGTTCACCGGCTCCATGCTGGTCGCCTACTGGACTGCCGAGCATGAGGCGTTGGCCTCCATCTTCTCCGACCCTGGCAAGTTCTATACCGCCGACTCCTACACCTTTCTCTTCGCCGCCCTGCTGATCCTGATCTTCGGACCCGGCCTGTTCTCGCTCGACGCGCTCCTCGCCAAACGCTTCCCTTCCTATATGCAAACGCCACATCGGGGAATGGATGCCGTCGTCAACTAACCCAAGAGACGAGACAGCCATGATCGCGAAGATAATGGCAGGCGACAGGGAGTCCTTTCACGAGCTCATCCGGCCTTATGAGCGCAGCGTCTACCTCATGGCGCTCTCCCTGCTTCGCAACGAGGCCGAAGCCGAGGACGCCGCCCAGGAGGCCTTCATCAAGGCCTATCGCAATCTCGGCCGTTTCCGTGCCGAATCTCGCTTCAGCACATGGCTCATTGCAATCGTTCTCAACGAGGCCCGCGGCCGCCTGCGCAACAAACGGCCCGCCCTCACAGACTCCATCGATGACACCACCGAAGGCTCCGTCACTCCCGCACAGCTTACCGACTGGCGCGAGATTCCCTCCGAATCCCTCGAGCGGCAGGAGATCCGCTCCCTCATCCGAACCGCGCTCGACGCCCTTCCGCTCCCATACCGCGAGGTCTTCGTCCTCCGCGAGATCGAAGAACGCAACGTCAAAGAAACCGCGGAAACACTCGGCATCACCATCGCATCGGTTAAGATGAGGCTCCATCGCGCCCGTATGATGCTGCAGAAGCAACTCGCTCCACAGCTCATCAGCGCTGAACCCAAACGCCGAAGGAGGTTCCCATGGTTCTGAACTGCCGCCATGTCTGGGACTACATCTCCGGCTACCTCGACGACACGCTCGACTCCGAAACACGCGCCAGCGTGGAAGAGCATCTTGCCCACTGCGAGATCTGCTCCGCCGTGCTCGACTCCACGCGAAACATCCTCATCCTCACTGCTGACGATCGTGTCTTCGAACTCCCGATCGGCTTTAGCGAACGCCTGCATGCCCGACTCACCGAAGCCATGCTCGAAACCCCTCCACCTGAACCCGAGCCTTCGGGATGACACGATGTCATGCGTGGCGATGCAACTCCCAGTGGAGGCCCCACTCAAAAGCCAGAAGGATAAGAGTCACCACTGCCAATACAATCTGCAGAGTCTCCGAGCGCAGCTTCTCCTTCGTAACCGGCTTCACTCTCCACTGCGAAGCAGGACGTGCACGAAGAGACCGTACCCGCCACACCGAATAAAGATTTACAAACGCACCTGCGAATGCCAGGAACATCATCGGAATCCGAATGGCATCCTGATGAAACCAGACCATCGCCGGCAGGAGGCCGCCCGCGGCAGCTATGCCGCCCACTCCAATCAGCAGGCGAAACCCATTGATTGCTAGCACGGCACCACAGATATTCTGCAGAACCGCAAAGAACAGACTCCCGAAGTTCGCCCAGCGCCAGCGCTGCTCTGTATTCTCAGCTTCTTGAATCTTTCCTTCTGCTATCTCATTGCTCACGCTCACCTCGCTGGTCGTCCGTGCTGAAGCCATACTTTATATAAACCCCACGCCGCCACCGAGCAGTTATCCACGATCTTACCGTCCAGCAACATCTGTTCAAACTCCTCTACACTCACCCGACGCAACACCAGGTCGTGCTCCTCCGCATCCGGATCAGGCTTACCATGAGTCAGCCCCTCAGCCAGAAAGACATAGTGCTTCTGATTCATCACACCATAAGCAATCTGCAAGGTGCTCAAGAGTGTTAGACGTTCGGCCTCCAGACCCGTCTCTTCGCGAAGCTCTCCCCGCGCCAGCTCCTCTGGAACCACCTCGGCCTGCTCCCATCCGCCCTGAGGAAACTCCACATACCTGCCTTGCACCGTATAACGATACTGCTCAATCAGATAGACGAATTCCCCCTCGTCCGTCTTCTCCAGCGGAATGATGATCGACGCCGGATCCTTATCCACCACGCCATAGATTCCCCGCTCTCCATTGGACCGCTCGATCACATCCTCGCGTACACTCGTCCACGGATTGCGATAGACCTCACGGCTGTTGATCGTCTTGATCGTCAAACTCTCTCCTCAAATAAAAACACACCCTACTCCGGCATCTCGAACTCAAGGTGCGAAGGAAACTTCGCAGAGCCGTAGATCGAAATCGTCTGCGCCGCATACGAATTCGCCGGAGCCTTCATAATGTTTGGCACATACGTCTGCGGATTCCGGTCATACAGCGGGAACCAGCTCGATTGCACCTCCACCATAATGCGGTGACCCTTCAGAAACGTGTGGTCCGCTCCATGCAGACTCCACTTGTACTCCGTCACCTCGCCCGGCTTCACCGGCTCTGGCTTTTCAAAGCTGTTCCTGTAACGACCGCGCAGAATCTCATCGGCAATCATCAGCTGATAACCGCCCATCCCATCCGGCGCATCATCGGGATACACATCGATCAGCTTCACCACCCAGTCGCCATCCGTTCCCGTCGTCGAAGCAAACAGATCGGCGACAACATCTCCCGTCACCGTCACATCATGATCCAGCACCGGAGTCGTAAAATTCGCCAGGTCCTTGCGGCTGCTCACAAACCGTTGATCCTCCACCAGCCATTTCCGCCACTTCGATCCATGCCCATAGGTCGAATGAATAGGCCTGTGCATATAAGGAATCGGATTCTTCGGATCTGCACTATAGTTCGTCGCGATCTTTCCGTTTGTTCCCTTCTCTCCCGGAGCGGTCATCGTCAAAGTGCGATCTGCATTCAAATAAAACTTCGCTTCCTTGAACCCTTCCTTCGGAGGCCACGCGCTGTATCGTTTCCACTCGTTCACTCCCGTGCGGAAGCTCGCCGTATCCTTCAGATCAAACCCCGGTCGGCCTTTCAGGTACTTCTCAAAAAACGGCGCCTCAATCGTCTTGCGATATACATCCCCTGTCGCCGATCCAAAGTTCACCGCTCCCAGATGCCGCGTCGTCTGAATCCACTCTCCGTGATTCCACGGCCCCAGCACCAGGAACACCTCATGGTCCTTATCGTGCGGCTCCAGCGCCTTATACTCAGCCTGCGTTCCCCACATATCCTCCTGATCCCACCAACCGCCAACCTCCAGCGTAGGAACCTCGACTTTGGTCAGATGCGGCTCCACCGCCATATCCTGCCAAAACTTCGTATAGGCAGGCTGCGTCAGAAAAGCCTTCGCCGTCGGCAGATCGCTTATCCCAGCGCTCTTCGCGGCTCCCTCAAAGTTCACGTGCTTCAGAAAGAAGTCATACGTGTCCTCGCTCGATTCCGCAATCACATCCGTCTTCTGCGCCTCGAGCTGTTGAACATAATCAAACCCGTAGCTCTGACGGAATGCGCCGTTATGAAAGAAATCATCTCCGATCCAGACATTCGTCATCGGAGCCTGCGGAGAGATCGCCTTGACCGCAGGATTCGCGTCGATCCCCGCCATCATCGCCAGAAACCCATCATACGAGATGCCTAGCACTCCCACGCGTCCGTCATTGTTGGGAATATTCTTCACCAGCCAGTCGATGGTGTCGTTGGTATCGGTCGTCTCGTCGATATCGCTCTTCGTCTTGTGCTCCACAATCGGGCGGTTCATCACGAATCTGCCCTCCGACTCATACCGTCCGCGAATATCTCCAAACACGAAGATGTATCCACTCGCTGCCAGCTCCGGCATCGCCATGTTGATGCTCTCGGAGGTCTGCTCGTCCACACCGTACGGCGTTCTGTTCAACAGAAACGGCAGCGACTCGCCGCTCTGCTCCGATCCCTTTGGCCTCAGAATCACCAGGTGCAGCTTCACCCCATCGCGCATCGGAACCATCGCCTCTGTGAGTGTGTATTCGCGAAAGTGATTCAGCTCCGCAGGCTGGTCGCTGAACCGGACCATGCTCATCGACGAAGTCCCGTTCTGCTCCGTCTTCAGACCATTCACCTTGCCCGTAGCGTCCCTGGTAAACACCACCTCAACCGCGGAGTCATCCAGCAGAAAGCGATCCTTCGACTTCGGCTTCAGCTCAAGGGTCTCGGTTCGCTCTCCCTCGCTATACAGGTGGCCATCTTTCACCACCACCGCATTCACGACATCCGGCTCAACTGTGTCGTGATACTGCCCTACATACTCGCTGAGCTTTGCCGTCTGGCCCCACGCCAGAGCTGTAGAAAACAACAGAATTCCCAACAGCACTCTTATCGGCCGGCTGTAAACTCTCATCGAGCCTTCCTTCAAATAGAAATCTCTACTGCATCTCCCTGCGAAGACGGCAATGCCGCCGCCACGAAACGCCCCTCACCAAACGGAGGCGCTCGCAGCCGGCGGCAGAAAGGTTTAGGTCAACGGTGCAGGAGATGCCGCGCACTGAAACCCTACTCTGTTATGCGATCCATCGCAGAAAGGCCGCTTCTCGCTCGCGCCGCAGCGGCAAAGCGAGATCGCAGGCTTTCCCGTCAAATCCCAATGCCGTCCATCCGCATCCGTCAACGAAATCGGACCCTCCACCCGCAATGGACCATTCGGGCGAACTGTAATCTTCACTGCTTGTTCTGACATCGTACTGCTCACTCTCTTTTGCAAAGATGAGCCCAGCATAGCAAACCGCCGCCGGACTCGTTCCCACCGCTCAGGCGAAGTCCAGCTCCACCTCGTCGACATAGCACCATCCCCAGGTCTCCCCCGGCTCAATCGACCGCATGATCGGATGCTTCGTCGTGTGAAAATGCTTAGTTGCGTGCTTGTTTGGCGACGAATCGCAACACCCTACATGCCCGCAGATCTCGCACATCCGCAGATGCACCCACCGCCCGCCGATCTTGAGGCAATCCTCACACCCCTTCGCCGAGGGCTTCACATCACGAACCTCATCCAGATGAGTACATCGCATAGCGCTCATCCTCCCTTCGCCTCATATCGCTGCCGCCATGGAACGACTTTCCTGCGACAACTTCTAGGATGCTAGCGCAACCCTCGCCATCCTGCGAATCAACTCGCCGCTCACTCCGCCATCGCCTCGCTGATCCCATACTCCTTCAGCTTCCGGTAAAGCGTCGTCTTGCCGATCCCCAGCAGCTTGGCCGCCAGCAATTTGTCTCCCTTCAGCTGGCGGATCGTTCCCAGAATCGCCTGCTTCTCCATCTCCGCGATCGAAACAATCTCCCCTTCGCCGCTGCTCGCACTCCGCTCTCCCTCTCTCGGCGCATCCGCCATCATCAGTTCAACGTTCGCCTCCGCCTCCTGATGCATCCTCAGGTCCTGAAGCTGCGTCGGCATATCTCCCAGGTGCAGCACCGGACCGCTGGACAGCGCGCACGCCCGCTCGATCGCATTCTCCAGCTCGCGCACATTGCCCGGCCAGTCATACTCCGCCATGAGCCGCAGCGAATCGTCCGACAACGTGCGTTCCACGCCAGTCTCTCTCTCCATTCGCGCCAGAAAGTGCATCGCCAGCAGGGCGATATCGCTGCGCCGCTCCCGCAGCGGAGGAATCTTCAGATTCACCACATTCAACCGGTAAAAAAGGTCCTTGCGAAACTTGCCTTGCTCCACCATCGCGGCAAGTTCGCGATTCGTCGCCGCGAGCACCCGCGCCGAGATCGGCTTGGCCTGCGTCGCTCCTACCGGACGGACCTCCTTCTCCTGCAGGGCCCGCAGCAGCTTCGCCTGCAAATCCAGAGGAAGCTCGCCAATCTCATCCAGAAAGACCGTCCCTCCATCCGCCGTAGCCAGCAGACCGTCCTTCGCCTTGTCTGCTCCCGTGAACGCTCCCTTCACATGCCCGAACAGTTCACTCTCAATCAACGTCGGAACCAGCGATCCGCAGTCCACCGGTACAAACGGCTTCTCCGCATTCGGGCCGTTGAAGTGGATCGAGCGCGCCACCATCTCCTTGCCCGTCCCGCTCTCTCCCAGAATCAGCACCGGATGCGTCGAAAACGCTACCTTCGACAAAATCCGGTACAGCTTCTCCATCTCTGGCGATCGTCCAATCAGTCCTTCGGAATCGCTTTGCGAACGCAGCCTCTCCCGTAGCAACCGGCTCTCGCGGTCGAAGTGTGCCCGCTGTCCTGCCCGGTCCAGCACCGTCGTCAACTCCTCCAGGGCAAACGGCTTGGTCAGGTAATCCCTCGCTCCAATCCGCATCGCCTCCACCGCCGAGGAGACCGTAGCAAACGCCGTCATCACAATCACCGCCGTGTCCGGATGTAAAAGCTTCACCTGCTCCAGCAGCGTCAAACCCGCGCCATCGGGAAGCTTCAGGTCCAGCAGCAGTACATCGATCTTTCTGTGCTTCAGGATCGAGCGCGCCTTCGCTACGCTCTCCGCCTCAACGGCCGCCCAGCCCATGCCCTCTGCAATCGAGCAGCACGCCAGCCTCACCGATGCATCGTCGTCCACGACGAGCACGTGCAGCTCCGGTCTGCCGTCGGCTTCTCTTCCCTCATTCCTGGCTACACTTGCAAACTCGGTCTGCATCCCCGAGGCTCCAATCAGCACCCCGGTGGATGCCTCTCTCTCCCGCGCTGTCCTGCTCTCCATTGCAACGGTCATCGTTCTCGTCCTCTTACTTGTGATCAACTGCGCAACCAACTGCACATTCCCATAATCACGCGTTGTGCCAAACTGGGAAGCCTTGCGCTAAGTGATTGAAAATGGCCTAAAAACTATTAGTTTTTTATTTGTCCACAAGGAAACCACGCATTCGCCCTTCTGGCAATTCCCAAAATGGTCCAGGTTTCCTAACCTGATGCCTCAAACTTCCGTCCCAAAACGGAACTCGGTTCCATTCTGGGAAGAGCTATCCCTCGCGACATCTATAATCTCCGAATGGCCGCCACCCCATCTCAGATCTTCCGTCCCGACGCTCGTCCGGCCGACTCGCTCCGTTCCATCCGCATCACACCCGGCTTCGTTGCCATGGCCGAAGGTTCCGTTCTCATCGAAACCGGCAACACACGCGTCCTCTGCAACGCCTCCGTCGAGCAGGGAGTTCCCGCCTGGCTCCGTAACTCCGGCCGCGGCTGGGTCACCGCCGAATACGGCATGCTTCCCCGCGCCACCCTCACCCGCACCCCCCGTGAAGCCGAGCGAGGCAAGATCGGCGGTCGAACCCACGAGATCCAGCGCCTCATCGGCCGCAGCCTTCGCTCCGTCGTCGATATGAAGGCCCTCGGCGAGCGCACCGTCATCCTCGACTGCGACGTCCTCCAGGCCGACGGCGGAACCCGCACCGCCGCCATCACCGGAGCCTCCGTCGCCCTGGCCATCGCTCTCGAAAAGCTCGTCGCCGCCGGAACCCTCAAGACTACGCCGCTGCGCCAGATGGTCGCCGCCACTTCGGTCGGCATCGTCGACAGCAACGTGCTGCTCGACCTCTGTTACGAAGAAGACTCCCGCGCCACCGTCGACATGAATGTCGTCATGCTCGCCGACGGCGGCCTCGTCGAAACCCAGGCCACCGCCGAGAAGGACTCCTACTCCCGCGCCCAACTTCTCGAGATGCTCGACTACGCCGAAAAAGGCATCCGTGAGCTCCTCGCCCTTCAGCTGTCCGCCATCAAATCAGCTCTCTGATAAGGAAAACCGTGATGAAGAAGCCCTCGCAAGAAAGCCGCGCCTCTGCACTGCAGGAGTTCGCCTCGATCTGCTCCACCTTCGCCGTCGGCCTCTTCATCATGACCTTCCTCTTCCAGAACTTCGCCATCCCGTCCGCTTCGATGGCAAGCACTCTGCTGGTCGGCGATCACGTCCTCGTCGAGCGCGTCACCCTCGCGCCGTCTTCACCGCTTGCAGGCTTTCTCCCCTACGGCCAGCTTCAGCACGATGAACCCATCGTCTTCTTCCGTCCCGCGCCCAACGCCACAGGCGATCACGACATCCTCGTCAAACGGGTCATCGGAATTCCCGGCGATCGCATCCACCTTCGCCACGGCGTCGTCTATCGCAACGGCGTCGCGCTGCATGAGCCCTACGCCGCTCAACCCACCGCAGCCAACTACGATCCCTACAACGACGACTTCCCCGCCATCCCCACCGATCAGGGACGCGAGGTCCTCGCTTCATGGTCGGTCGATCTTCCGAGTCACATTCAGGGAGAAGATCTCGTCGTCCCACCCGGCTTCTACTTCATGATGGGCGACAACCGCACCAACAGCTACGACAGCCGCTACTGGGGACTCGTGCCTCGCGCCAACCTCATCGGACGCCCTCTCTTCGTCTACTGGTCCTTTATGACGCCCGAAGATCAGGAATACAAGACCTCCATCTCCGACCGTTCCACCTTCGCTCTCCATCAGGCTCTCCATCTCTTCGATGAAACCCGCTGGAGCCGCACTCTCCACAGAATCCGTTAACCGGCACCCTCGGGTGCCCCATTCTTGCGGCTGCATCGCATGAGTGGGAATTCGAGCGTAGCTCGAACCGCAGTTCGAACCACATGGTTAAGGGCACGCCTTTAACCGTGCGTATCTGGATCTTCGCAAAGAGGCTTTAGCCGCTGAGATCAATGGCACGCAATCACATCCTGAAACATCCCTCCAGGAACCGCGATCGCAGCCATCCCCTGCGCGCATGCCAGAATCTTCTGATCCAGCGGATCGTTGTCCAGAGCATCCGTCCGAACATTCGTCGCCGTGCTTCTCAGCGCCAGAAACCGGTCGCTCAGTTGCTGCATCATGCTCAGCGCACTCTGCAGCAGAGGAATCGCCTGCCGGTCTGAATCCGTCGTCGCCGAAGCGGTCGCCAGCGCCATCCTGTCCTCTGCATTCCTGCGATACCCCGAAACCCAGCTTTGATCCACAGGATTGTTCGTTCGAATCGCATTCTCGATTGCGCTCCTCCACTCCCGGATCACCGACATCTCCTCCACCCCGGCGCGCAGAAACTCACGCGTAAATCCCTTCTCCTCCGGCGGTGCAGGTGGAGGCGCAGCCTGCGCCGCAGGACCGGTAGCCGCCACTGCAGCCGGAAGCGTCAGCACAATCCGGCTCCCCTGAAAACCCATCGTCGCGCCCGTAATTCGCGCCAGCCCCTCCACCTCCACATAGGCTCGTCCATCGCGATACGTCAAAGGAGCGTGTCCGTTATGCCCTCTCACCACCAGCTCCGTGCTCTGCTCCGTGTCGGGGGCTGCACTCTTCGCCGCAGTAGCAGGGGCTGTACTCTGCGCCACTGCCGCCACACCCGCAGTCATCACAAACGCCGCCGCAAATTCTTTAAGGAACTTCATATCGTTCGCCCTCACGCCTATCATCCCATCATGGCTGCTGCCGAAACCGAAATTCTCGCCCAGCTCACCGCGCTTGAACCCATCTTCCACCGCTTCGAACATCTCGAAGGTCGCGCTCCTACCCGAGCCGACCTCGAAACCATGACCGCCCCCAGCTTCTTCGAGATCGGGGCCTCCGGACGCATCTACACCCGCGACTTTATCCTTCAGACCGTCGAAGAGCGCTTCCGTAACCCGTCCCCTCTACCCGATCTCTGGAACACCACAGACTTCCAGCTCCTCCAGCTCTCGCCGGACACCTGGCTGCTCTCCTACCTCCTCGAACAGAGTCTTCCCTCCGGCCCACGCCTCTCCCGGCGCTCCACCCTCTGGCGAAGAACACCTCCCGGCTGGCAGATCCTCTTTCACCAGGGCACCCTCACCGGCCTGTCAAGCCCGTCCCTGTAACAACTCTTCGGGAATAAGCATCTTAGAAATGCCGGGCAGTTTGCCTCTGACCGGTACAATCGTTAATAAGTGGAAACCAGTGCGGTGGGCTGAGTTCTTCGAAGTACCCGCTTAAACCTAATTTTTTGAATACTTTGCGCACTAATGGTAGGGAGGGGGTCCTCTCCCGGGCAGCATCGGGCCAGCCCATTCCTCCCCTGTGTAAAATGGCCCCCTAAGACTTAACTGTCAGGAGAATAAAGAGCATGTCGAAGCTGACCCCAGGGAAACTCGCCGGACTTAAAGCCGTATCCGACTCGCGTGGCGTTATCGCCGCCGCCGCCATGGACCAGCGCGGCTCCCTCCAGAAGTCCCTCGCCAAAGAGCGCGGAGCCGCCGCCAACGCTCAGGACCTCGAACAGTTCAAGATCGACGTCACCGACGTCCTCACCCGTCACGCCTCCGCCATCCTCCTCGACCCCGAGTACGGCCTGCCCGCCTCCAAGGACCGCAACAAAGCTGGCCTCCTGCTCGCCTACGAGAAGACCGGCTATGACGCCGCCACCCCAGGCCGCCTTCCCGATCTGCTCGACCTCTGGAGCGTTCGCCGTCTCAAGGAAGCCGGAGCCGACTGCATCAAGATCCTCCTCTACTACACCCCCTACGAGAAGACCTCCATCAACGACCACAAGCACGCCTGGGTCGAGCGCATCGGCGACGAGTGCGTTGCTCACGACATCCCCTTCTTCCTCGAGA
>Ga0310811_10004525_pt1 | contig 17464 bp, 22 predicted proteins | sample YCmetagenome_FD_207642 | JGI IMG/M metagenome (GOLD analysis project Ga0310811, IMG submission 207642) | Soil microbial communities from experimental microcosm in Duke University, North Carolina, United States - YC | ecosystem: Engineered > Artificial ecosystem > Soil microcosm > Unclassified ...
CGCCCCGGCTTGACGCCGCCCCCCCGGCAGCGTAGCTGGAGCGCGCCTCGTCCCGTTCGTCTAGAGGCCTAGGACGCTGCCCTCTCACGGCGGTAACAGGGGTTCGAATCCCCTACGGGACGCCAATCTTTTCAATGAGTTATCGCGTTGTCCTCCCAACGATACGGCATGTGTACGGTATATCTGATACCGGACGCTGTAGAACGGGATCGGATTCGTCTCCTTCAACGACCGATGTTCTTCGTCGCTATGAGGTCCCGCCATTCGTTAAGAAGGTCCCGACCACGGCGTGACGCCTCTTCTAGTGAGCTGCGACTCCTGGAACATGATAAGGACGGCAAACGCACAAGTGAGGCCGCCCACGAAACAGGCGGGCGGGATGCAAGCTTTACAAGCCTGGAAGGTGAACGGGTTCCGAACTGAACGTCTCGCTTGCGAGCAGTTCAGTGATCTTCGGCGCCGCACCGCGGCCGCATCGAATGTCCGCACCGAAGCGTAAAGCAGCCGCACCTTCCGCCGCCCACTCCATGTGTCCCTAAAACTACCGCATGCACACCTGATACACATGCAGAACGGGGCCTTTCGGCCCCGTTCTGCATTGCAGTTGGTTACGGTACTGGAGCGCCATGCTCCAACATGCAATTTTTCCAAGCAGTTCCTGGCGTGCCCCGATCCAAAGCGGTCGAAGTCACATAAGGCACGCCAACGGTGCGCCCACTGGAGACCGTCAAAGACCCAGAAATCATGAACCTTTTGTCTTCATAGGGGATGGACGCAAAAACAGTTTTTCCGTCCAATCCACGCGAGCTGGCCATTACCTGGCGAGAACAAACTAACCCGGTCTTAGAGACAAAGGTTTGGCTATAGTTCAATGATTTGGCTTGGCTGATCACCGGAACCAGCCCCAACACGCTGGCCAACAGCATCATAGTCGTAGTCCGAGTCATATTGTTAGTCTCCAAAGCGTTGATACGGCAGTTACTACCAGAGGTAGCCCCTGTGTTTTTATTCAACCTCACCTTGTGGTTTTACTTCAACAATTATTTCAGGCCTCAGGATTATTTTTTAGACCGCGCCGTTTGTCATTTTAGATCGATCTGCCGTCCGGACTCCTCCTTCCGCCGGTCTCATGCAGGTCGCATTGGCGCGATGTCTGCCTTGGCGAGGCGAATCGCCGGATCATCGACGCAAGGCAAACTTGCTTGTGCGCCCCCGGCGTATCGAGCGCTCTTTCGGTCTGCCGCAGCACCGGCTCCAGGCTGGCGAAGCGCTCCGCATCGTGACGGCGGCACGTTTCCATCCGCCTCCCCGCTCCGGCCCTCGAATGAGATATTCCTTGCTGCCGTCCGACGGTGCCGCCATGCACTTTGCCGATGAGCCGCCCCTTGTTTTAGCCTTGCACCAATATACTGTGCGATAGGAACGCTAACGGAGCGCTAGCGGCAATCAGGGAGGATGGTCGGTTGAAATGTGAAATTGAATTCCTCGCCGTTGGCGAGAATACCAAGGCCGGCGACGCTATCGTCGTTCGTTATGGCGAAGTCGACGCCTATAAGTTGATGCTGGTCGACGGCGGCCACGCTGAGACAGGCGACAATATTGTTGCTCACCTCAAGAAGCATTTTGGGCCGACCCCCGTCCTCGAACATGTCGTATTGACTCATTCCGATGCCGACCATGCGTCCGGTCTGCGCACCGTCTTACAGGAGATCAAGGTCCAGAATCTTTGGCTTCACGTGCCCTGGCTACTCGCCGAGAAGTCCCGCTCCCTGTTCAAGGACAAACGCTGGACGCAGGACGGGCTGAACAAGAAGATCAAAGAAGAATACAACATCATTGCTGAAATTTTTGACCTTGCGCAGGCAAAAGGTTGCAAGATGTACTATCCGTTTTCAGGCTACAGCGTTGGGCCATTCAAAGTCCTATCTCCAAGTCACGAAGAGTACCGTTACCTTCTGCCGCAGTTTGATAAGACACCGGATCCCGATCAGGAGGCCATAGCGGCGGCCGATATGTGGTTAGGTAAGGAAAGCGTGATGACGAAGCTCGTTGAGGCGGCGAAAGCCGCACTTCAGAGCTGGACCACCGAAAGCTGGGATAATGAGAGGCTAAAGGACGGAGGCACCACAAGCGCCAGCAATGAATCGAGTGTCGTACTTCACGGCTCCTTCGAGAACGGCAACGTGCTTCTTACAGGTGACGCCGGCATTAAAGGATTAACATGGGCGGCAAATAAGGCAGACGCGTTAAACCTGCCCCTGCAGAAGTTTTCGTTCGTGCAAATTCCACATCACGGCAGCCGCCGAAATGTGGGCCCGACTATCCTGACTCGCCTGCTCGGCAATAAGCAGCAGGAAAACGACCCGACACGCTTCACGGCTTTCGTCTCAGCGCCAAAGGACGACGAGCAGCATCCGCGCCGTATCGTATTGAATGCTTTCAAACGCCGTGGTGCCAAAGTCATCGCTACCCAAGGCGAATGCAAAATCTATTACGGAGGCTTTCCGAAAAGGGATGGCTATGTCAGCGCAGAAGCCGTGCCCTTCTATACAAAGGTTGAGGAATACACGTGACGAAGGGCGGCATCTCCAAATCTCTGAAGGACCAAAACCGTTGGCAGCTTTGGCTGACCATCGCTTTGAATGCTTGCGCATTTTATACTGTCGTCAGATCTGGTGCGATTTCTGTAGCGGGCTGGAAGGGGTTGTTCACAACCGCGGCAAATCTCCTGCCTGTTGGCTTCGCATTTATAGTAACAACCGTTGCCAATGGGCTGCTGAGCGCGGATGTGAAGGCGCGATTGGTGTTCTTGCGATGGACGCAGGCGCTGCCAGGACATCGCGCCTTCAGCAAGCATGCGCCAGCCGATCCGCGTATTGACCTTGATTGTCTGAAAAAGTCTTTAGGCAACAAGCTACCCGAAGGGCCGGAAGCAGAAAACAAACTTTGGTATCGCATATTCAAGGAGGAGGAGGCGGCTCCCGAGATACAACACATTCATCGTGAATTCCTCCTCATGCGCGATTACGCAGGATTTTCAGCACTGTTCCTCGGCGGGCTGGGCGTCGCATCGTTTGTTTTCGTGAAATCCTGGGAAGCCGTGTTGACTTACTGCGTTGCACTGCTGCTGCAGTTCATCATCGTGCGGCATGTGGCGGCGACATACGGTGCTCGATTCGTCTGTACGGTCCTCGCCGTCAAATCGGCCAAGCTGGCCCCCAGCAAGCCGCGCGCGTCGAAGGCTACCAAGCCGGCACGAGCGGACCCCGTTCGGTAACCTTCATCATCGTACTCCCGCTGGTATCGTCTAACCAGCCGAGATACGTGCCCACGCTGCCGGTGCGAAACGCCGGATCATTGAGGAGGTGAGCTTGTTTGTGCGCCGCCGGAGTATCGGGGGCAATTCCAGTCCGGCGCTCATAGCCAGGAATTGGGCAACTAGCCCCCTTGATTTGCCACTCTCTATCCACCACGTCCGGTGCGGATCCCATTATCTTCAGACATTCGTTTCTGAGGGACCACGATATCGTGGCAGGAACCGAAACCCATAATCTCCGCAACTCTCGCAAGGAACTTTTTTCTGTCCATTGCAACACCCGTTTTTGATCGAAGTCCATCAGTAGTCACTCTGCCTCAATAGGGATGACATCATGAAATTTTTGATGACACGATTCGCACATGACCAAAAGATCGCGTGGCGATTCTGTACCTCTGGGCGGGTAATTATTGTGGTGAACATTAAGCTTGTCTTGTTTGCCGCACACTTGGCACTTGTATCCAGCACGAGCATAGGCCTTACGCCTAATCTCCGCCCACTCGGCACTCTGCAAGTAGTCAGCGTAGGGCATCCGCGCGAGCTCTCTCTCGCGGTGTGAAGGAGACGGACCAGCCTCTAAAAAACAGCCTATATTCTCGCTGTCATTCTCCGGTCTGGTTTTCATATATCCCGAATTTTTATTGTAAGTTTCTATAAGGGAACTGCCTCTATAGTGCCGCACCGTGCCGTCGGCACAATACTCCAATGACTCTTGCTGCTCATAATGACACGAGTCACACACTCGCTTGGGGCCTCCACTACGCTGGTCGTAGACACACTTAAAAGATGCGCTTCTAGAGGAAATGTATATTTCTGATTGACACATTTCACAGTGAAAGCCACTGGGGATTTGTCTATATTGTTCTGGTATCTGCGTGATGGATTTCATGCCTGTGCCGAACAACGACAAGAGATCATCAACTCGAATATCCGGAAAATTCCAATAGGTTTGCATAAGGCGTTCAGCGAAATCCTCGACCGCCCATCCACCTTCAACCGCGGCAAACTTTTCTCTTACCTGACTCAGTCGGAACGCCTTCAATTTTTCAAGTAGCGTTATCTCGATTTCAATGCGGGACATCTCCATCTCAAGCAAATCCAATGCTGCAGACACGATAGCTACCTTTGTGGGGTCTCCAGATCTTGGAGCTAGCTTCTTATGTATGCGGGCTATGCTACTTATCTGACGAACGCTCAACTTTACTTCGCCAGTGGAGTTTACAATTTTCCCAATTCCACGGACGAACTCCTTCTGCCAGCGGGAAGTCAGGCGATTCTTATTGACTCTAGCCAGATTCACGAACGCTCTGACTGCCTCAACTTCTTCCAGCGTGAGGATGTGCCAAGCCGGTTCGAAATTATCCTGCTCATCATTTTCGGTTGTCATGCCGTACCAGCGTATCATTTAACTAGTTGTTAAATCTAGCCCCCGCCGGATGAGGCGGTCCGGGCAATCCCGACACATCATGGCCAGTCGCGCTCGCCGTTCCACCCGGCCTCTCGACAGAATCGCCGTTGTGTGTACTCTCAGCTCAGACTGCGCCGCCTTCGTAATAACAATGACTAACCAGGGCATTCCAAATGTGGGCTGATGTCGAGACCGGTGACGACCTACTGAATTACGGAGAACTCGCCGAAGTTGTCGCAAATATGCTGGACGATCCTCGCATGTTACCTCTTTCCATCGGTATCTCCGGTGGCTGGGGCACCGGCAAGTCCTCGATGCTGAAACTAATTGAAACAAAATTGCAGGCGGCCACCCTGGAAATCGATGGCACACAGGAAGCCAGTGCGGGATCGCCGTCGCGTCGCCGCTTCATCGTGGTCCACTATGATGCCTGGTTATACCAGGGATTTGACGACGCTCGGGCGGCGTTGATGGAGACAATCGCCACCTGCCTTGTCACCGAGGCCGAGAACAAACCGAAGTCCGTTGGTGAGAAGGCGCTCAGCCTGTTTCGACGCGTCGACAAGCTGCGTGCGCTCGGCGCCGCTGCTGACGGCGCTCTAATGTTGGCGGGCGTGCCTACGCTGGGCGCCGTCTCGAAGGGGCTCGGCGCAATCAGCCGGATCGTACAGGGGGACGCCGATGCAGAAGATGTAGCCGAAATCCAGGATGGCCTAAAGGCGGGCAGGAAACGCCTCGACGGTGTATTGAGGGCCGAGGAAAAAATGACGCCCCCCCAGGAGATTCAGGCTTTCCGAGCCGAGTTCGCTGCGGTGCTCGCCGACCTGAACGCGGTCTTGGTGGTGTTCATCGACAACCTGGACCGGTGTCTCCCGGCACAGGTTATCCATACCCTAGAGGCGCTCCGGCTCTTTCTGTTCATGGGCAACAGCGCGTTCTGCATTGCAGCCGACGAGGATATGGTGCGCCACTCAGTGCGCAAGCATTTCGACGGCATGGAGGGCGAGCACGTCCGCGACTATCTGGACAAGTTGATCCAGGTGCCAATTAGGGTTCCCCGCCTCGGAATCCCGGAGATCACGAGCTACCTGATGCAGTTATTTGCTGAAATCCACCCGGACGTTCCGACAGCCAAGCTCGACGTTTTGCGCAACGGCATACGCCTGATGCTGCAGCAATCGTGGAACGGCGATCCGCCAACTGCCGCATCCGCAGCCAGGTTCGTGTCCGACCCGCCGCCGCAGGATCTCCTGGCAGCGTTCGAGCTGGCTGAGCGCATGGCGCCACTGCTTGCCAACGCCAGCGCGGTCAATGGCAACCCGCGCATCATCAAGCGCCTGCTTAACACAGTTCGGATTCGGGCCAAGCTTGCGGCGGTGCGCAAGGTGGAAGCCGACGAAACGATCATCACCAAGCTCGCCTTGTTCGAGCGCTGTATGGGCGACAGGGCGGCCGCATCCCTCTATTCGGAGGTACTGGCGTCACCCGGAGGAACATCGGACCGCATTCGGGTAATGCAGGAGGCGGACAAGGCGGACTTCAAGGCCGGGTGCCCAGAGGAATGGCACGGCGCCGAGCAGGAGCGCTTCCTCAGTGAGTGGGTCAGCCTGGAACCCCAACTCTCCGGCGTGGACTTGCGCGGCGTTAGCGCTCTGAGCCGCGACTCAATCGCGATGGTCGGACGGCGACGTGGCCTGTCGGCGGAGGCCAGTCAAGCCATGAGCGCCCTATCGATGGTCAAACGGCTCCCATCACCAACCGCCGATAAGATCGCAGCCGGCATCCCACCGGCGGAGCGTGCGGACGTATTCAGCCTATTGATGACCGCAATGCGACGGCAAGCCGATTGGAACAGCCCGCCACCAGAACTCAACGGCGCTCTGGTGCTGGCCAAGCTGGATCCCGCCATCGGGAGGGAGCTTCGAGGCATTCTAGAAGACAAGCTCGGCGCCAAGCCGCCCCCTTATGTGGTTAGCCTCTTGAGGCAGCTCGAACCGAAGGCGAGCTGACACGTGGGCACGTCCACCCCCCATCCCGGTTCCGGGCCAGGTACACCGCTAGTGCCGCCGTGGGCCGACCCTAGTAATCCCGAGCCGTCCCCGCCGGCCGATCCGCAGCGCTTCAGGCAATTTAGGACCGAACTCGGCAGATTCGCGGCGAGCGGCAACGACAGCAATCTGCGCGCTGCGCTGGGACATTTTGCCAGGACGGCAAGTGGAGGCGCAGCCGCCGGAGCGCGCCGGACGACCTCTATGATGGCTGCCGGGGCGAGCGCGTTCACTGCGTTCAATAGTCCGGGCGGCATCGGTGCCGTATTGGCAAGCGTTGGCGTGGACCTCGCGTCATTGCGGGGTGCTGATCTGAACACGGTCATCGAGGCGATCGCCCGGGCCTTCACCCCGGACAATGCTGATGACGCCAAAATCGAGGAGGCACTGCGAGCGGCCCTCGACGAGGTGCTTCGGGACGATCCTGACTTCAACGTCGAGACCTTCCAGGGGTTCGACGACGACACCTACGTCAATCTCGTCGCGGCATTCATCGAGAGCTGCGTGTTGCAACAAATCCTGTCTGAGGCTGGGCCGGGATGGGACCGCGCCGACGACGCGGTCCAGCAGCAGGCTAGGGAGAACGCGCTCCGTGAGACAATCAGGGCGGAAGTCGGCCATCACCTTCAGCCGCTGGTTAATCGGGGCATTACATCCATGTCCAGGGATCAATTGACGATGGCTCAGGTCGCGATCGTGGCTGGCGTGCTCAGAAGCTGGGAAGCAAACGATGGTTGACCTAATTATGCACGTAGCATCGCCTCCAGCCACCATCGTGGGGGGCCCTGTAAACGCCGTGCTTTACAATGGCGTGGCCAGTGTGGGCACTCCGCGGATCGGCGGCCCCGTCCTCCGGGCCGTACGTAGGCTCGGACGAAAACCCAGCGTTGCCGCCTTTGATCTGCTGACGGTGGCGCTTAGCGTCACTGCTGCTGATACCTTCGTGAGCCGGCATCGACATTCCGATGTCGGATGGGGGCGCAACCTCCACGTCGTGGTTCCTTTGGTGAATCCTGAACCGTGGGCTGAAGTATCCCTAAGCTTGACCAAAGCGCTTGGTTTCCTGACGGGGGATCGCTGGTCGTTCGAGTTCTCAGCCGGCGGCGTCCCGGCACCGACACCGATGCGACGCGGGAGCCTTACTGACCTCCGCGGCGTGAATTGCATATCCCTATTCTCCGGTGGGCTCGATAGCGCGTTGGGCATATTGCAGTTGGTTCAAGATGGCGCACACCCCTTACTAGTGAGTCATGCCTACCGTGGCGACGATGCAAAGCAGCGGCTGGTGCGTTCGCGAGCCTTTCCTGATCTGCCGCGCTTCGCCGCCAACCTGCGTCCGTATTGGCCTGGGTCCGGAGGCCATGATACCACCATGCGGAGTAGAAGCTTCGACTTCCTTGCACTTGCCGCTGTTGGTGCCAGCGTGGTGCCGAGTGATCCGGTTGGCAGGATACCATTGTATGTGCCAGAAAACGGCTTCATTGCGCTCAACCCGCCCATGACGAGCCGTCGGATCGGGTCGCTCAGCACCCGCACAACGCATCCAAACTATCTCCGCCTTGTTCAGGAGATTTTCGACGGCCTCGGTGTTGCAGTGACGATCAAGAACCCGCACGAGTTTGATACGAAGGGCGAAATGGTCGAACGCTGGAAGGCGATGCCCATATTTAGGGCGATGGCGGGTGGGACTGTTTCGTGTGGCAAATGGAAGCGGCGCAACCAGCAATGTGGGCGCTGTTTGCCGTGCCTGATTCGTCGGGCATCGTTCCATGCCGCCGGGATTTCGGATCCGACCCCAAGTTACGAGCGTATCCAGCTCATAGATGTTCTCGCAAGCCAGGATGGCGAAGAGCGAGGTGACCTACTGGCGGTAATGGGCGCCGTAGATCTGCTAGGTACACCCGTGTTATCCTCCAGAGTAGGCGCTTCCGGCCCCCTGCCTGCGGACGCTGCTATGCGCGCGAGGTATGAAAACGTGGTGAGCCGCGGCTTGATCGAACTCAGGGACTTTCTCACGGCGTCGGGGATTCAGGTTTGATCGACTTCCACTGCCATCTAGACCTATACGCCGATCCCCACGCAAATGCCGCGCGGTGCCGAGATAGCGGCGACTACATTCTTTCCGTCACCACGAGCCCGCGGGCTTGGCACGGCACGCTCAAGCTAGCGATTGACGCTCCGAGGGTTAGAACCGCCTTGGGCTTCCACCCGCAACTCGCCCACGAGCGCCACACCGAACTTCCGCTCTTCGAGGCGTTGGTCGGGGAGGCACGCTATGTCGGTGAGATCGGGCTGGACGGCGGACCGGAACACCGCGCCCATCTTGAGGTTCAGACCCGCTGTTTACAACGCATCCTGACGGCCTGCTCCCGTGCAGGGGGGCGAGTCATGAGCATCCACAGTCGAGGCGCGGCGGACGAAGTCCTCGACGTTCTCGAACAGCAACCCGAGGCCGGCATCTCGGTGCTGCACTGGTTTAGTGGTACCCGCAAGCAACTGGACCGCGCCGTAAAATTAGGTTGCTGGTTCTCGGTTGGGCCTGCGATGGTGCGTGGTCTGAAGGGTAGACAGCTCCTTGCGGCGATGCCGCGGAACCGCGTGCTGACGGAGACGGACGGTCCATTTGGTAAAGGCGTCGACGGACCGTTGATGCCCGGGCAGGTTGGTCCCGCCGTCGCCGCTTGCGGTGCGACGTGGCAGATTGATTTGACGGAGGCCCAAGATCAACTCGACTCGAATCTGCGGACGATAGGCGGCCTAGCCATCGCCGAACCATAGCGATAAGCGAGAGACGTCGGCGGCGCCCCAGATAATAGAAGAGGCAAAATAGCACTGACCCGCCGTTAAGGGACAGATCGGATTAAAAATGATAATTAGATTTTACGTGGCAATTATCGAACGCAGCTCGGACGGATTCGGAGTATTCTTCCCCGATGTCGATGGGTGTACCAGCGCCGGCGATACGGTCGAGGAAGCCACCGCCAATGCGTCCGAGGCTCTGAACAGTCATTTGGCATTATGCCTAGAGGATGGCGAAGCCCTGCCTGAGGCGCGGGATTCTGACGCTATCGAGCGCGATCCTGATGTTGATGAGGTCGCACGGGTCTTGATCCGTTATTCAGTCCGCGCGCGGGCATAGAGCGCCTTAGTCATCGTGTCGCTTAAGTGCGGAAGAATCGCGGTGGCGAAATCATCCGGCCAGCGTCGCGCGATCGCGGCAAGCGCACGCACAGCCGACGGCGCGTCCGATCCAATGGCAACCGCCGGCGGGGTGGAAACCGTCACGCCGCCGCCGGGTAGGTTTCCACGTCCACGCCCACGACGCCGGGTTGCCATCCAGCGCGCAAGGGCGACCGGATCAACACCGCCGGTTGAATCTTCACAGAGAACGCCTCGCAAGATCGCTTTGCTGATGGCTTGATGCGATACGCCGGCAACCCGGCCAGCCTCACGGCGTGATAGGATTTTTGTCATAGTGGTAACCTTGATTTTTGCATGCAGCTAGAGCTACATCGGGCGCGGGCAATGCCCGTGTCAAATTTTAGACGCCAAGGACCCGTTACCCCCCCCGGAACGATACAGGGAGGGGGCATTTAGGGTAGGCTCTGGATGGCTGATATGTTCGGCCGCACAACACAGAACAAAAATCTAACCACCCCTGTCAGCGGCGTTCCCTGCGGATTCTGGCGGCATGTTGTTCGCATGCCGCCATCCTCAATTATCGCCGCCAGGTTTCGCCACGTGGCGAAAGGATACCGTTCACATAGACACCTGCGGCAAGCGGATCGCTTTGCGAACGTTGCGCATATTCGATTTTCACGCGCTCAAGTTCAGCGACGCGCTGCCAACGAGCTTCTTCAGCGAGGCGTTGGTTTTGTGCATTTAGATCGGCGATGCGCTGCGAGTCCTGGCGTTTCTCTTCGGCGGTCTTCCAAAAATTCGTCTCGACAATAGGTTCAGCGGCGGTATCGACGCCCCCAAGGACCAGATCAGGGAACGATTGCAGCACATCATTATTGTACTTGCTCATGTCCCCAACGACTACCCGGCATTCATCGATCAGTTCGAGCATCTGGGCTTTCAGGGCAGCGTACCGCGCGGGAAACTCGGCGAGGTGCTGATCACGCCGGCGGACCAGATCGGCCTTGCGCTCGACCGCAACGGCGCGCTGTTCCAAGACCCGCGCCGCCTTGAGCCGCTCGGCAAGTTCGCCGGCGATGTGTTCGACCTGGGCAATGTCCTGCGCCGCATCTTCCGCCGCGTCGGAAGCCTCGCGACGCTGGGCCGAGGTCAACGACCATTGATCGCCGGCAAGCCGCTCTTGGGCCTGTTCTTGGCGGCGCTGGGCATCGGCTTTTGCCGTTCTGGCATTGCCCAACGCCGCCTCGATAGCGGCGCTGGAATCATTCGCAGGGGTGAGGGCTTGGAGGGTCTGTTTGTTCATTGGATTTGAGCTTTCAGTTGATATTGCAGATAGCGGTGTGACCCAGGACCTTACGAACGTAGGCGAAAGCCTGCGATGCACTGGGGAATGTCAGCCAAGCCGTCGCGCCTGCCTCGATCGCTTTGGCGGCTTCAAGTACCGAGCTCCGACCCCCGATGGCGTCGTTTTCCCGAAACCGGACGATCACATGAACGTCGCCTTTGCGCTTGAGGCTGGGCACGCGAGAGCCTTTGAGACACAAGGCGATGACCGCGCCGTAACCCTTTAGGCTCTCCGGTAGCTCGTGGTTCCGAAAAACGCGGCCCATCGTAAATTCAGGCCAATCGAAAATTTTGTGGTTCATCTCACGCCCCGCTTCGCCGCCGCGTTCATCCGGGTCGCCAGTTTCTTCGCGGCGGCTTTCTCGGCAGAAGCCCGATCGATGACCTGGCGCTGTTCGGCCGCAGCCTGGAGTGCCGGAATGCTTTTGTTGAGATGCGCGTAGGATCGATGCGCCTCTTTGGCGGTTTTCTTGGTGCTGGATTTTTCGGGCTTGGCCGATGAACCGACCAGATGAGAAAATGAACTCATAAATTGAAACTCCATCGAAGGGATGCAGCGCCATCCGGCGTTGCAGGGGGCGGCGTTAATCGACTAGGTTCGGCATTCGCCGGCTATTGATCCAAGCCTCTAAATCTGATGTCATCACAAAGATACGGCCACCGATCTTTGTCACAACGGGCCCGGTTCCGGCTTTGATGTAGCGATCGAGCGAACAGACTTTTACGCGCGCACGGTTTGCCGCTTCAGATCTACTTAGCAATTCCGTTGATAGTTTCATAACACCATTTCTATTTTGACAGAGTCGATTCAGCATCGCTACCCCTTTCGTCAGGAAGGCGGCAAGCGCAATGCGTTGCAAATTTTCAATTTAATTGATTCTTTTTTGCATTAATTGAACCCTAAGAATGTAGCGTACAATATCAATTTCTATATTCACACGAAACTCTTGATTGCCACATCCTTAATATGACCAAAAAAAATGACAGATGTCAGCCAAAAATTTTACAAAATCTATTATCACTACAAACACCCAACGCATTTTTTTTACAGGGCTTTGCCTAAGAAATACCCTTAGCTATCAGTGGGTATGTGAAAATAGTTATAATAGATTTTATAGCACTTCATTTAGAAAAAACCGCAGTGCAATAAATAATTTTTTAAGATGTATTATAACATCTACTTTCACATAAGCTCCACAATCACCACAAAAAGCTGACCACCCATAACGGCCTTTGTTCTGCCCCTTTCGCATCACGCAGCACCTATCGAATAGCGAGTTGCTGGAGCACCCTTTCCGGTCCCGCCCTCCTTTCTAACGGCAATAACTTCACCGCTTTGCGCGAGCGTCATTAAGATCTCCGTTCGCTCGCGGCTGGGAATCCTCCATCCTTTTCGGACGAGTTCATATTCAGTCGCCGGGCCATGCTTACGGATCAGGCGCAAGGCGGTCTGCATGTTCTTCGCATATGGCGTGTCCGCCACGTTCTCGCTTGCTTCGCGTAGCAGGGTATCGACGCAATGCTCGGTCAGCGTCCGCGCCCAGGCCATGTCCGCACCGGTGATGACCGGTGCCCGCGGATTGCGCGACACTGCCTTGACCAGCGCCAATTTTGTCGCGTTCTCGGTCAGTCGACCAGCAATCGCAGTGACGTAGGTGCCGGCGCTCTTGCGTTGGCGTTGCAGCTGGCAATCATCAAGCGCCTCATAGGCCGCCACGGCCTCGGTCGTCATCGGCACGGTGACGGGTTCCGGCTTCGTTGTCGCCAACATGAGCTGGCCCAGCTCACTGCCGGGCGCGTCATCGGCGCCCTCGGCGATCGCCTTGAACGCTTCGATCAGATCCGACGGTGGGTCGATATGAGGCGGCCGTTGCTTGTCCGGGTAGCTTTCCGGCGTAACGAAAATAAGGAACCGGGCGAGCAACCCATCTTCGAGCGACCCGGCGGCGATCGCCTTCCAGAATTGCCGCGGCGTCGTGGTTCCATACATGCACGCGTGCGGCTGCTGGATATCCTCACGCGGTCGTCCCATTTTGGTCTGGTCCGCATATTCAGTGCCACTGACAAAATTGCCTGCGGCACTATAAAGCGTCTTTAAGCGCTGGGCGATTTGCTTACGGTGCGGCGTCGATTTCGGCCCCAACACGTCATCCAGCCAGTCGCCGAACTCGTCGATTTGGAACAAAATGCACGGATGCCGAGCGAGCGCCGTCATCATGGCGGTTCCCGACGCGATATCCTCGCCCCCCATGTATTGCGTTAAGCCGGCCGCACCAAAAATATCCTTAAGCCTTTGGCGCGCGTGATCCTTGCCGCCGCCAGAATCGGCCACCCCAACCGCGTAGATGTTGCTCCGCAAGTTGGTCGGCGTGCGATACTTGCGCCCGGCGAGCGCGCCGATCGCCGTAATGCCGGCGGCGAGCGCCAGGAACGGTTGCGGCGAAATCGCAGTCGCGTTGCAGTAATCGACGAACATTTTCAGGGCGCCGTCGACGTTCATAATCTCGTCGCTCACCGGTAGCGGTTTCGAGGTCGCGGCACGCTGTAGCGCCGTGTTGGCGTCGGCGTGCTTTGCCAGGAACGGCGCGATGTTCGAAAGATCCGCCACCAACTGGGGCTGCATTGCCGGGATCTCGCGCGGCCGGCCCCTGCCCTCGTCATAGGACCGGCGCAAGGTCCGTTCCGCGGCGCGGAAATCCGCGCACCGCGGCCGAAGATCGGCGAGCGCCAACGAGAGCGCCGAAAACGCCTCGGCGTCGGCCAGTTCGCCGCCCCCGACGATGCCACCGATCGAGAATCCGACGCGATTGATCGTGTCGTGCTTGGCTCCGTCCGGCGCGTTGCGGATCTCGTTGCAAGCGCTATCGAGCGCGGCCCGGCCGTATGGCGTTGCGTCGTCTACGGTGGCCGCTGGGCGTGCCGGACGGTCCGCCGCCCCCGATGGTGCAGGCGCCTGGGCGGGCTTACACAGGGCCTCAAGCCAAGCCGGTAAATCAGCGATATCGACGTCGGGGTTCTCGATGCTGTAGCCCGGCGACGGCGGGACTATGATATAGCCCCCCTCGCCTCGCACATCCACGCCGGGCGCGATCTTGCTGGCGCTGTTGCGGATCTCGACATCGGGCGCCCGAAATAGGAGGTGAACGCCGCCGCTCATTGTGCTGTGTATCCGGGTCTCGGGCAGGTCGGCGAGATGTGTTGCGAGCCAATTCTCGCCACCATGCCGCGGGTCGATATCGACCGCGATCAAGCCTGATGGTTTGCCCATTCTCATCCCGATCATCGCCGTTTTTGAAATGGAAAAAAGCGATTTGATGCGGGTCGGATCCGTGGTCGCTGCCTTCAATCCACCGGCGCAAACCGGCGCTTTATCCGCACCGCACGGAAAGACCGGCCAGCCGGCAGCTGCGATCGAAAGAGCAGATTCAAGAATAGGCATCGACGCGGTCACTTGCTATTCTCCATCGCTCGCAGACTTACGGCCGCCACGCTCCGCGTCTTGTGGCCACGGACACTTTGAACGACCTCACCCCATTCGCAGCCGACCTTGGCCATCGTGCACAGCCACGCTATACAGTTTGCGTTAGCGGTTGCCTTGGCTAGCCAGAACCGGAGCAGATTCAATTTTCTATAGAAAAAATTTATGAGTTTTAAACTCATCGTACGGAATCTTTCGCAATTCTGCGCTTGATCGTGAAGTCGGCACTTCCTACTACTAAATTGCCGCTAAGCAATTTTTCGCTAGCCTACCGCTCCCCGTGTCAAATGCGGCGAGTTTTTCTATTCTCTTGAATTTGGCTGCCAACACGGAACGGGCATGGGAAGCCCCCTACGACACGCCATAGCCTGAAGCTGGTTCACGCTGAACATACAGCAAAAGCGACTACGCCATGCGAAGCAGCGTTAGCGGAGAGAGCCTACTAACCGACCTTTACAGATGGGAGCCGGATATTTGCAGGAGGCAGCGAATCCATCCACGCCAATCCGTGCTGGACATCGATCAAGGTTCGACGACCAAGCTTGACGGCGCGCAGATGACCGGCAGCCAGCGCAACGTAAGTTGCTGACCGGTTCATCCCCGTCAATGTCTGCCAATCTGGAATAGTCGTATATCTTGATTTGCTCATCGCGTTTTATTCCACTGTATCTCACACGACTGCCCAATAACAGCACGCGTGCACCTGGCGGCAATACGGCAGGTTCGATAAATCGAAGGAAATCTCTAAGTTTTTTATTCCAAAATGGAACGCTGCAGCCATTCAATTCGGGGGTGACACCGAATCTTCGGTGCCCCCCTAATTTCTACTTACAAATTGTGGGCGGAACCCGTCCCTCAGATGTCGCGCAGATTGTTAACCATACTAAGCACGGAGCAAAGCACGGACATCTTGCTTCCAATGTGCAGATATTGTCTCCGTCGGACGCTCTCGGTTTGCCCACGGGCGCTCGCGTGGTAGTCTTATCGTGGTCTTCGCTCATTTTGACACTCTCCATGGGCGGGGCCATCGGCGGGCGGTGTTCCACCACCGCTCGCCACCCCATTACCGCCAAAAGACCGGGCGGCACGGTATCTGTTATGCCTCTCGAACCGCTGCCTCGGTATCGGGTTCAACTTCAAGACCATAAGGCTTAAAGTTTGCCCGGATCGTATCGGACACGTAGCTAGGGCTAAGGTGCGCGTAGTGCTTCGCACAGACGGCCTCGCTATTCCCAAGCTGCGCGGCAATGACGGACATCGGCGTCCCTGCCATGGCGAGACGGCTAGCGTGGGTATGGCGGAGGCCGTGAAAAGTGATGCCAGGGCAAATGCGTGCCGCCTTGCATGCCTCAGCTAGCGGTCTTTGACTGTAACTTTTTCCCCACGCGCTGCCGTCGCCCCGGACCAACAATAGGGCGCCCGCAGGCTTTCCGGCTGACAAACGATTGAACAATTGCACGGCCTCGGCAGTCAACACCACCGACCGGGGCTTTCCTCCCTTGGCCACGGGTATGCGCAGGCTGCCGGCGTCGAGGTTGAGGTCTATTGCCTTTGCTGCCGCCAGTTCACCATAACGGCAGCCGGTCAGCAGCGCGGCCTGAACAAGATCGCGGAAAGCCGGACTGCTAGCATCGATAAGTCGTACTGCCTCATCATCGGACAAATAACGGATTCGCGGTTGGCCAACGTTTTGAAAGGGTTCGACGCGGCGCCACGCGTCGTCACTCGGCACGCGCTGTTCACGGAACGCCAGATTAAGAGCGGCTTTCAGGTTCGTCAGGACGCGGTTTGCGCTGGCGCGGCGTGCGCGCATTGCATCGGGGGTGCTGGCCTTGGGCGCAGCTTTGCGCGGCTGCGCATCGGGCTTATTGCTCACACGCAACCTGGGAGCAGCAGAGGCTAGATCCCGCAACCAAGTCCGGATCATTGGCGCAGTCAGCCGCGCGACTTGCTTATCACCGAGCGTCGGCAGTACATGGGCGTTAAAAGCGGTTTCTAAGTCTTTCAGAGCCTTTCCGCCACGACCTGTATAGTCAGCAAGATAGTGTTCTACGGCTTCTTTCACCGTGAGCGGCTCGGCCTTCCTGCCGTCAGCTCGCATCAGTTCGCCAAACCATTTGGCAGCCTTCTCCTGTGCCTGATTGAAGGTAAGGGTCACAAATCCGTCAGCTTCGAGCATGTCATCGGCAGTACCAAGCGATAAGAATTGTCGGGACGGCGTCATTTCGCGCTGGTAAAACTGCGCAATCCAGGTACCAGCCTTACCCCCGGCCAAACGCCGGTAGCCGACCAGCCGGCCCTGTTGGATGGTGCGCCAGTATGGCTCCCGTCGAGGCGTCAATTTCAACCGGGCGGTCCGGCTATCAAGACGTTCGTCCCTTGCCTTCCTCGGCATTGCAAAAGCTCCATTCTGGCGCGCGTTGAGCTCGAACCGCGTTACCGCCGTTCGTTCGCGCTACGAGAAACACATACGGCAAATCGGGGTGCGAAGTCTATACGGCAAACGTAGTACAGAACAAAACAGGATGTCTACGGAAGTAATTTCAATATGTTATATGAAACACCAAACACTCTCAGACGCTATAAAGCGCTATTTACCACCCTCTCACGGCGGTAACATGGGTTCGAATCCCCTACGGGACGCCAATCTTTTCAATGCGTTACAAGGCCGCTCGAAGCCGGCGTTAGCGTTTAGCTACACGCTAGCAACAAAGCTTTCTTATTTTCGC
>Ga0310811_10004526_pt1 | contig 17464 bp, 9 predicted proteins | sample YCmetagenome_FD_207642 | JGI IMG/M metagenome (GOLD analysis project Ga0310811, IMG submission 207642) | Soil microbial communities from experimental microcosm in Duke University, North Carolina, United States - YC | ecosystem: Engineered > Artificial ecosystem > Soil microcosm > Unclassified ...
GTAACAAACGAGAAGGGGGGAACATGCCGAACTGCGCCAGAGCGGCTTTTCTGGGGTTTTTGTTCTTTTCCCCCAAAGTCTTCGCGCAGCCAGGCACTCTGCCGGTGGTGCCAGCCGACCTAAGGGTCCTCTGAGATGAAAGCGACACGCAGGGGTTTTCTCCAGGCTGGAGCGGCGATTGTGGCGACGCCCGCAATTGCCCAGAGCGAGCCGGCGAGCGATGCCTTGACGCTTTGGTATCGTCAAGCTGCAACCCAGTGGACCGAGGCATTGCCTGTAGGAAACGGGCGGCTTGGCGCGATGGTGTTCGGCGGTCTTGGCGAAGAACGCATTCAAATAAATGAGGCGAGCCTGTGGGGCGGAAGCGTCCATAATTACGTAAATCCCGACGCCCATAGCCGTCTCGAGCGATTGCGGGAGCTCATCTTTGCGGGCCGTGTCGCGGAAGCCGAAAAGTTGACCGGGGAGATGATGGGGCAGCCGCCCCTCTTAATGCCCTACCAGCCTTTCTGCGATCTTCGCCTTATTTTCGAAGGGGATGTCGCGGGGACCAACTACCGCCGCAGCCTGTCACTTGACGAGGCTGTTGCGGCGGTCACCTATGACGCCAATGGGATCGGCTTTCGCCGCGAAGTCATCGTCCCACACCCCGATCAGGTTCTCGCCATCCGCCTGACTGCCGACCGGCCCGGCAAGCAGAATGTGACCATCCGTCTGGATTCGCCACACCCTAAAGCGATGATGGAAAGTGTGGGGCAGGACGGACTTCGTCTTACCGGCCAAATTCAGCCCCGCGACAACCCCGCAAATTCCTGGTCGGGCTCTTGGAAAGAGCCAGGGCTGCATTACGCCGCCATCGCGAGAGTTTTTGCCGAGAAGGGAACAGTGATTGCGGAAGGCAGCTCCATAAAGGTGCGCGATGCGGATGCCGTGACCATCCTGTTCAGTGGCGCTACCAGTTTTCGCACGTACAAAGATATAGAAGGAGATGCTGGCAGGCAGGCGCAGCACTTTTTGGATAGGGCGCTCGGTAAGTCTTACAGCGAAATGCGTGCTCGCCACTTAGCCGATCATCAGGCGATTTTTCGTCGAGTCGATCTCAAGCTCGGCGCGGACTCCAAGGCGGCTTATCCCACCGACATTCGCATCGCTGGCGCAAAAACGGCCGACGATCCGTCCCTCGCTGCGTTGTATTTTCAGTTCGGGCGCTATCTGCTGATCGCATCGTCGCGGCCCGGCGGCCAGCCGGCCAATCTGCAGGGCATCTGGAACGAACGACTGCTTCCACCCTGGGGCAGCAAATGGACGACCAACATCAACTTACAGATGAACTATTGGTTGGCCGAAAACGGTGCGATGTGGGAGACGTTGCAACCCTTATGGGATTTGATAACTGATCTGCAGGAGACAGGAGCACAAACCGCTCGCGTGCATTATGGCGCCCGCGGCTGGGTGCTGCACCACAATACCGACCTGTGGCGCGCCACCACGCCGGTCGACGGGCCCTGGGGACATTGGCCGATGGGGGCTGTCTGGTTGGCCCATCAAATGTGGGATCATTACCGCTTCAGTTTGGACGAGCAATTCCTGAGGAGCAGGGCTTATCCTGCGATGCGGGGTGCCATGCTGTTCGTGCTCGACAGCCTGGTCGAAGCACCCACGGGCACGCGGTTTGCGGGCAAGCTGGTGACCAATCCGTCTTTTTCCCCCGAAAACAGCTTTATGTTGAACGGCCAGAAAGCGCTGCTCACATACGGCGCGACCATGGACCTTGAGCTCATTGCCGCCTTATTTGAGTCTTTTGTGCAGGCTTCGCGCCAGCTCAGCAGCGATGCGGATATTCGCACCGCTGTGCTACAGGCGAAAGACCGGCTTCCGCCGTTGCAAGTGGGATCGCGAGGACAACTTCAGGAATGGATTGAAGACTATCCGGAAGCGGAGCCTGATCATCGTCATGTTTCACACCTTTGGGCCCTCTATCCGGGTCAGGCCATCTCCCCGATCCGGACGCCGGCCCTGGCGGCCGCTGCTCGCCGGAGCCTGGAGCTGCGAGGTGACGCCGGTACAGGTTGGTCAAAGGCATGGAAAATTGCCTTATGGGCGCGGCTCTTGGACGGCGACCATGCCCATTTGTTGCTTCAAAGCCTGCTGGCCGAGAGTACGCTCCCGAACATGTTCGATACCCACCCGCCATTCCAGATTGACGGTAACTTTGGCGCCGCGGCGGCAATCGTGGAAATGCTACTCCAAAGCGGTGACGATGAGATCCATCTCCTGCCTGCGCTTCCGAAAGCCTGGCCGGAAGGACGCGTGCGCGGTTTGCGAGCGCGGGGAGACCTGACTTTGGACATCGAATGGGGCGGTGGCCATTTGTCTGCCGCCAAGCTGAAAAGCAATAGGACTCGAAAGGTCCTTATTCGGCATAGGGAGCGGAGCGTCGAGTTGAACTTGATCGCGGGCCGGCAAATACAGCTCACCGCGGACCTTAGCATCAAAAGTTAAGTCAGGCACTGCTGTGGGGAGGCTGCCATGAAAGCGTACGCTCTTTTCACGGCTCTAGTTGCAACAACAATCAGCATTTCGGCGACCGCACAAACACCTGTGAGCGAAATCGATACCCAGATCGCGGCGGCAACAACCGTCCGGGTTTTCTTATCCTCTGCGTCGGCGCAGAATAGATGCGAACCGCAAGGCTGAAAACTCCGGAGACAGGAATGGAACAGATCACGCGGCGCAGTTATATGGTGGTGACGGCGCTTGGCGGAGCGGCCGCCATGGCCGCCGGCCGGGCCCAGGCGGCTGTGGCCGGCTCCGATGCCCAGTCGCTGGCCAGCCTTGCCCGTTCCAAGGGCCTTACCGGTTTCGGCAACGCCATCGGTGGGGTGGGCATACCGGGCAGCGCGTTCAGCGACCTTGGCGCGCGCCAGATCCAGCTTCGTGAATGCAATATTCTGGTGCCGGAGAATGAGCTTAAATGGACAGCCGTCCGGCCTAATCCCAAGGATTTCAATTTTCACGGCGCCGATGTCCTGGTCGACTGGGCCGAACAGAACGGCATGAAGGTCCGCGGCCACAATCTTTTGTGGTTGCGCCCTGACCGCAATTCCGACTGGCTCAACAATTACGATTTCGGGGCACGACCCGGCGCCGAGGCCGAGCGGCTGTTGCGCGAACATGTCACCACGGTATGCAAGCGCTACGGCAACCGCATCTTCACCTGGGACGTGGTCAATGAGGCGATTGATCCGGCGACCGGCAGGATGCGGGACATGGTGTTCAGCCGCCATCTGGGTGACGACTGCATGGACATCGTCTTCGATGCCGCCCGCAAAGCCGCGCCTCAGGCCGCCTTGGTCTACAATGATTTTATGACCTGGGGCGACAACAGTGCCCGCCACCGCGAAGGCGTGCTCAAGCTGCTTGACCGCATGAAAAGCCGCAAGGTGCCGGTGGACGTTCTGGGCGTGCAGAGCCATATCGGCGCCGGCGAGATTGGCAATGTCAAAGGCACCATGACTTTCGACGCACGCGAAGAAGCCGATTGGAAGAGCTTTATGGATGCGGCCACCGCGCTTTATCCACGCCTGCAGATAACCGAATTCGATGTCAGCGAGGTGGGCACCCCCGCCGACATTCCCGCGCGTGATCGCATCATTGCTGACCTGGCCCGGCGCTATCTCGATATGATGCTGCGTTATCCCGGATTGGACCATGTGATGTGCTGGGGAATGCTGGATCATCACTCCTGGCTGCAGTCCCGCACCCGCCGCGCCGACGGTATGATGAAGCGGGGCTGCCCTTATGATGCCAACTACCAGCCAAAGCCGCTGCGCCAGGCGATCGCCGATGCCTTCCGCAACGCGCCGGCCCGCCGCTAATGTGCCATGCGGAACGTTGATGCACTTGGAGCCGCTGACAAACTCCAGGACAGAAAGTAACTTTCCTTCGATAAATTGAGTATGGGCGGAATCGATATGCAGCGGATTTATTTGGCAATTGCAATGCTTTGCGCTTCGGCTTGCATGGCCCAGGCAGTAGAGAATGCTGTCAGGCCCGGCGAATTCGTCGTCGAGCGCCCCACGCTTTTGTCACTCGGCTTTGAATGGAAGATCAGCGGCGATGACAACCGCAATGCCGCGGTCGAGGTCACTTACCGCAAGGCAGGCAGTGGAAAATGGAACCCGGCGCTGCCCTTGTTTCGGATGGGCGGGGAATTCATCGCCGGTCCCAAGCCGCAATTCGGTCCCAACTACTACAACTACACTGTGCCACCGGGTTTTGCCGGCAGTGTACTGAACCTGCAGCCCGATACCGCGTATGAAGTTCATTTCGTCATGCGCGATGCCGACGGGGTCGATGGCGCGGTGGAAAAGACGGTGACGGTGCGGACCCGCGCGGTGCCCAGGCCCGCTACAGGCGGACAGGTCTTTCATGTCTATCCGTTCAGCCATAAAGCACCGCTGGGCCCCAACGAATTCATTGGTCTGCTGGCGGCTTATTACATTGGCGCCGACGAAAGTGATCACAGCAACGTCTTTCCGCCGCGAGTGAAGCCCGGCGACGTGATCCTGGTTCATGCTGGGGTCTACAAGGACAATCGCTTTGTCTATGGCGGTTTCGACAAGACGGTGGAGAACTACGGCACGTCCTTCGACGGCACCTATTACCTGACGGCCAGCGGTACCGCGGACAGGCCCATTGTCATCAAGGCCGCGGGCGACGGCGAAGTGGTGTTCGACGGCGACGGCAACGACACGCTCTTCAACCTGGAAGCCGCCAATTACACCTATTTCGACGGCATCACCATCCGCAACACCAATGTCGGCTTCTTGCTGGGGATCAAGGATATCATCGGGGCCGACGGTTTCACCCTGATCAACAGCCGCGCCACCAATGTCGGACGCGTGGTGCGCGACGATTGGGCCAAGTCAAAGGACTATTATATCGCCAACAATGTCTTTCTGGGCCGCCACGATCCCCAAGCCATCACCAGCTGGATCGGGCCGAATGTGTGGGGCAAGTATCCCGGCTTTCCCGCGTTGCTGAAGGACGAATATGCGGTAAAGGTCTACGGGCAAGGCCATGTGGTGGCGCACAATTACATCGCCAATTTTCACGACGCCATCGATCACGCCACCTTTGGCAATCCCAGTCCGGTGCCGGGTGAATATGGCGCCTCGGTTGATTTCTACGGCAATGACATGTTCAACATCACCGATAATTGCATCGAGCTGGATGGCGGCGTACACAATATGCGCGCTTTCGACAATCGTTGCGTCAACACCGCCCAACTTGCCTACAGTACCCAGCCCATCTTCGGCGGGCCGGCCTATATCTTCCGCAACATCGCCTACAACAACACCACAACGGGAGGCCTGAAGCTGCTGGACAATCCGTCGGGTGTGCTGGTCTACAACAACACATTCATCGGTGGAGCGGGCGCCCTGGGGCCCGCGTCAAATCTGCATTTCCGCAACAACCTGATTGTGGGCGATGGCTGGAAGAAGCCGATCTTCCAGGTCAAAACCTTCACGCCTTATTCGACCTCGGACTATAACGGCTTTGGGCCCAATGCCGTGCCGGGAAGTTTCGCCTGGGACGGTCCGCCCTTCGGCAGCGCCAATGGCGGGCGGGTGCGCAACGCCTATGACACGCTGGCGGACTATCAAAAGGGTAGCGGACAGGACAAGCATAGCGTCACAGTGGGATTGAATGCCCTCGTCAACGTCAAGCCGACGGACGAGAGCAATCCGCGAATCCTCTACGCGCCCGAGACGCTGGACTTCCGCCTTAGGCCCGGTTCAGCCGCGATCGACCGGGGCACCGAGCTTCCCACCATCACCGATGGTTTCAAGGGCAGGGCACCTGACCTTGGCGCCTACGAGTTTGGCTCGTCGCCGCCGCATTATGGACCGGAGGTCTGGCCCGTAGGCGAGCCGCCCTCCAAGCTCAGGTCCGAGACCGGACCGCCGCGCTGACCGAATTCAACTTATAGGCCAAAGTATATCGTTCCTCATAGCAGCTGCGAGTTGGGACGCAGCCACGATGCAGCACCGCTCCGCGCGCAACGACAATGCGCCCGGGTCGCGGAACAATGATGAGCTCGGCGTCTTCGTCATCATTATAGTAGATGGTCTCGCCGCCCCAATCGGGCTTCCATTCCAGATTGGCATAGTAAAGCGCAGTGACATGCTGCTCTTGCGCGTCACAATCGCGATGGGCGTAGTAGCTGTCGCCATACACGCTGCAATTGACATAGGCGCGCTGGTCCGAAAACTGCTCGTCCGGAAACAGTCGTTCGACAATCTGCCTCAACCCGCGCAAAAAGGGATCGATCGCGACTTTTTCGGCAGGAATGTCGGAAACCGCGGCCGCGCCCGGTACATCCTGCCGGCTCTTTTCCTTTCGCACATAGTGCAGGGTGCGGACCAAGGCGCCGACCTGCTTTACCATCATCGGTTCGACCATGTTGTCGCATATGAAAAGCTCACGGCCGGAGACCAGCGACTTGCGAATTTTCGGTTCTGTGCTTGACATGTCTGATTTTGGATTGGCGCATTGCTGGGTGGGAATATTGTTTCAGCGGCCGGGTGCTTGGCAATGGGCGGGGCGGTCAAACCCGGCGGTCCTCCTGGTGGCGGTTGCTTGCGCCTTGCACATGGCTTACCAAAAGGCGGCAATAATCGAAGAGCTGGACCATGCGTGGCGCGCTTGTTCTCCTCGGGCTTGTCTTTTTTTCACCGATTGCTGCTGCCGATGCTACGCGGGATGAGGTGATGTCCGGCGCAGCCCGCTGCGCCGGGCTGACTGACAACCGGATGTCGCTCGACTGCTTCTACGGATCGGCTCAACCCATGCGCGCACTGCTTGGGCTTTCGCCTGCACCGGCTACGCAGGTCAAGCTGGTTCCGCCGCCCGGTGCGGTCTATCCCCGGACTGATACCAAACGGGACCTGGACGAGGTGATGTCCGGCGCCGTCCGCTGCGCCGGTCTGGCCGACAACCGCACCTGGCTCGATTGTTTCTACGGCTCGGCCCAGCCCATGCGCGAACGCCTTGGGCTTCAGCCGGCTCCGGCTGCCCAAGTCAGGCTGGTCCCGCCACCCGGTGCGGTCTACGCCGGCACCGATGCCACAAGGCGTGCGCCGACCGAAAGGCCCAGCAGTTTTGTCACCGATATCTTGGGGTCGTCCAAACCGGTCGCCTCCAATGTGCCCATGGCCTCTTATAAATTCGGCCGTGACGGAAAATTTACCGTGGTTTTGAAGAACGGGCAGACCTATCGCCAGGAAGAGTCCGACATGGCCCTGGCCAAATGGAATCGGGCACCCGACACCTATCTGGTGACGATCATCGCCGCGGCAGACAAATTCGTGCTCAAGGTCAAGGACCAGCCTGGTGCCAGATTTCGCGTGCGCCGAATGTGATTGCCGTGTCCCCCTGGTCAGCGGGGGCGGCGCATGGATTTCCAGTTCCTAAACTACCGGCACCACGTCAAAGGCAATCGTCGTGCGTGCCGCCTTGTCGTGGAAAGGCACGGTGCCGTGCCATGTGTAAGAGGGAAAGAGCACCAGCCTGCCGGGGACCGGCTGGATGGTGCGGCGGACCGGATTCTTCAGTACGACATTTATCGGAGGCTCCCCGAATTTCAGCCAACCTTGCATGGCTGCTTCGTCCTTCACTGCCTCCGGCACGGCCACATAATAGCAGGAACTGATCCAGCCATCGGGATGAACATGGTTGGCGTGAAATCCGTTGTCTCGCAGCCGCGATGACCAGGAACCCGAATAGCGGAAACTTCTACGACGTCGGGAGAGCAGGGGATGTTCTGTGTCTTCCTTGAGTTCGGCGATATAGCGAGCGACCGCCTCATCAATCCGCTCTTTCAGTTTGGTCACCAGGGGTAATCCGGCCGGGAACAGGTGACCGGGAGTCTGGGTGCCTCCACGCAGGCTTTGATCTATCAGTTCGCGGCTCTTGGGATGCAGGCGATCCAGCGATGCATCCAGCTCCGCGTTGAAGCTCTCCATGCCGGAAAAACCCGGCGGAGGATCAAGATCGAAAATTCGTACCAAGTTATCATAGTCGTTGATCGAGTCGTCCCGTCCATCCCCCATAATCCGTGAAGCAATGCTCAACATCGCCAGGCAGGGCGCACTCTGCGATTCCAGGGCCAGCCCCCGTTCGCAGAGCCAGGCAGCTTTCTGGGGATCCCCCATCAGCAAAGCGGGTTCGGCGGCAAGACTCAGCAGCTTTTGCTCCTCGCCGTGGCGTGCGAGCACGGCTTCGAAAAGCGCCAGCGACTCGTCATGACGCCCCATCGCCGTCATTGTCTGGGCGGCGCCAATAGCAGCCAGCCGGTCGTTGGGATCGCGCGTCTGCAGACTGGCGTATATTGCGTGTGCCTCTTCGTAATGCTTTTCCCTCGCAAGAAGGAATGCCTTTCCCAGCAAAAGCTCCCGGCTTTCGGGCGCGCGCTCATAGGACTTCAGAAAATCTTCGCTCCGATTCAACTGATAAAGCAGCGCATTGTAGTCAAGATGCAGTTTGGGATCGTTGGGTGCGCGGATAAGCTCCTTTCGAAGAATTTCCACCGACTCGTCGAAGCGGTTCAGGTTTTGAAGCGTTTCGGCGCGATGACGCGCCAGGCCGGGCAGCGCCGGCTGCTGTGTTTCGGCGCTATCCAGGGCTGCCAGTGCCTCGGTGTCCTTGCGCTGGCGTCGCAACGCCTGGGCCAGCTGCAGGTACAATTGAGCCTTGAGATGTCGCTCTGCCGCAGTCGCCAATCCCCTGCGAGCGGCGCTCTCCGCTTCATCGGGGCGTCCCGCGTCCACCAGGATTGCGGCAAGAGCCAGTTCGGCATGGGCCTGGCCCGGCATTCGCGCGAGCACCTGACGGATGCGCCTTTCCGCTTCATCGAGCCTTCCTGTCTTGTGCAGCAGGGCGCCCATTTCGAACAGCGCCGGTACGAAGTCAGTTTTGTGTTTTAGCGTCGTACGAAAGGCCGCTTCTGCTTGCTCCAGCCGGCCAAGGCGGGACAGCGCAAGGCCCAGATTGAAACCGAATGTTGGCTCGCGTGGTGCTTGTGCTACCGCGCGCTCAAAAAGCGCGGCCGCTTCGGCCAGGCGGCCTTGGTTCATCCGCAGCGTGCCTGTGATGTTCAGGACGTCGGCATCGGGGGGAAGCACGCCCTTGAACAAGGGCGCCAGCGCCAACTCGGCGGCCATCAGGTTGCCGGCCTGCAGGGCTTGAGTCGCTGTCGCGAGGACCTGCTGAACAGCAGGGGATGGAGCTCGGATCGTCATTGTTCCAGCCTATCGCAGGAGTCGTAGCCTTCCCAGCATTGGTCATGGTCTTCAGTTTGCCGTGGAATGCTTATTTCATCGCGGGATCGCGGCGCCGTGTCACTTTCGAGATCGCAAACTGCGATGGTCGGAAAGGGCGCCGATCCCGCTTTCGCGCGGTTTCTGAATCGCGGTTGATGTCTGAGGAGCCTGTGTCGGCGGGACAATTTGAGCATCCAAGCGACTCATGCTGCGGGTGTTGCAAAATTTCATCGCTGTTCAACTATCGCCGTACCACATTTTGATGCTGCAGCGCTCATCGTGAGAGCGCTATCAAATAGCGTCGGGGAAACAGCGTGTTATACAAATGGTTCCTCAGAACGTCCTTTGATTTACGGCATTGCACAAAATGGTAGCGGCACCATCATTTCGCTTGGCAGCGCTGCCAAGTTTGCACTAACGTCCATCCAAGCGTTTGCTCAGACAAATGCGTTTGCTCAGACAATAAAAATTAGACTGCCCAGGGGAGTTTCAGATGAATTCGAGGAAAGCGAACAAGTTCGCGCTCATGTGCGCGGCAAGTGTGGTTGCGCTGACTGCAGGCGCCCGCGCCCAGCAACAGGCAGCGGGTGTGGAGACGGTGACCGTTACCGGCTCGCGGGTCATTTCCGATATCACATTGTCGCCGACACCGATCACCGCGGTCAGCGCCGAACAGCTGATTACCACGACGCCCTCCACGATCCCCGACGCCTTGAACAAGCTGCCGGACTTCTACGGCAGCCAGACGGCCCGTAACCAGGGCAATGGCTCAGGCAATGGCAGCTCCAATGCGCTGAACCTGCGCAATCTCGGCCAGTCCCGCACCCTGGTTCTGCTCGACGGTCAGCGCGTCGCGCCCGGGAACCAGAACGGTACCGTGAACGTCGACACGCTGCCGCAAATGTTGATAAGCCGCGTGGACATCGTCACCGGCGGCGCCTCGGCGGTTTATGGCTCCGACGCCGTGGCCGGCGTGGTGAATTTCATTCTCGACAAGAAGTTCACCGGTTTCAAATACGATATCAACGCCGGCATCTCGAAGTACATGGACGGTGCGCAAGAGCGCATCGGCATTGCCTGGGGTACCGAGCTGTTCGGTGGCCGCGGGCATTACGAAATGTCGGTGCGCGCGTTCCAGCAGGACATGATTCCGATCGGTGCGCGGCCTTACGGTTACCAGGGCAATGCCTGGGTGCAGCCCGGCAGCGGCACCGCGGCCGACCCGTTTGTCGATGTGCCCTATGGCCGCCTGTTCAACCAGTCGCTGACCGGCACCATCCGCTGCGGCACCGGCTGCTCGCTGAACAACTACACCTTCGGCTCCGGCGGCCAGCTCATTCCCATGACCCACGGCATCCCCACCACGCTGGCGGGGCTGGAGTCGGGCGGCGATGGCGGTTATGCGGATCCGGCCGATACCACCTATCAGGCCCGGCAGCGCCAGGGCGAGTTCTTCAACCGCTTCAGCTATGACATCAATGACCACGTCAATGCCTATATCCAGGCAAGCGCGTCGGAATCGGCCGACTATTCCAAATGGACTCCGCTGACGGTCAGTTCGGCCGGCTCGCGGCCCAACACCTTCTTCACCACCAACGGTTATCTGTCGGCGCAGCAGCAAGCCCAGTTGACGGCGGCGGCCACGGCGGCCGGCAATTTTGTTCCGGCCCCCAAGGCCTTCACCCCGCCGACGGGTGGCGCCTCCAGCACCCCGCCGGCGGTGCCTGCCAACACGCCCTTTTTCAGCGACGCCCATTACGTGAACAAGGTTGACGGCCAGCACGCCAGCCTGGGCGACAACATCTATACCACCAAGGGCGTTGCCCGGAATCTCAGCCTCACCGTGGGCCTGGACGGCGACTTTGCCGGGTTTGCCTGGAGGACCTTCTACAGCCACCAGGACAGCCGGGTGACGGTGAACGACCCCCAGAACACCAACAACGCCAAATGGATGGCGTCGCAGGACGCGGTCATCGCGCCTGCCGGCCTCAAGGTGAATGGCGTGGATGTTGGCGGCACGGTCCAGTGCTGGGTCACCACCCAGGCGCAATTCGCCGCCCTCTATCCGGGATGCGTGCCGTCCAACGTGTTCGATCCCAACGGCATCTCCCAGGGTGCCTACAACTATATCAAGAGCGGCAGCTACTGGAGCCTGACCCAGGAGCTGGACAATCTGGGCGGCAGCATCTCCGGCGGCCTGTTCGGCATCGGCCTGCCGGCCGGCGAGATCACCGGCGCGCTGTCGGCGGAAATGCGCTGGCGCACCTATTACAACAAGACCAATGCCCTGCCGACGGACTTCGTGAATTGCACCGGCTTGCGCATGTGCCTCGTCAATGGCGGCGCCGCGCCCGCGCTGTGGACCCAGAACGTCAATGCGCCCCAGGACAGCGCCGACAATGTCTGGGAGACGGCGCTTGAGTTCAACATTCCCATACTCAAGGACTTCCCGCTCGCCGAGGATATGAACGTCGACATCGCCGGCCGCCATACCAGCTATTCCGTCTCCGGCGATGCCGACAGTTGGAAGATCGGTATCAACGACAGGATCAATGACTGGCTGCGCCTTCGCGGCACCATGTCGTACGATATTCGGGCGCCCAACCTGAACGACCTGTTCCAGCCGGTGGGTATCTCCTCAACCGGGTTCAACGACCTGTTGACCAAGGGCAACAACAGCGTTCAGCTGGTCCAACAAGGCAACGCGAAGCTGGCCCCCGAGGTCGCCCATACCTATACGCTGGGCCTGGTCCTGACGCCGGATTTCCTCCCGGGCTTCGTCACCTCGCTGGACTACTACCAGACGCATATGGCGAACGCGATCACTCAAATCAGCTATCAGAACACGACGGTGCAGAATCTCTGCATCGCGACCGCGCCGACCTACGGCTCGCCGTTCTGCTCGCTGGCTGTCCGGCCCATCACAGATCCCACAAACCCAGCCTTCACCACCACCGCGAACTACCCGCTTCAGGTCCTGAGCTCGCCGGTGAACAGCGCCAAGATCCAGATGGAAGGCTGGAACTTCGAAGCCGATTACAACTTCGACTGGGCGGATGTGTGGGATGCGATACCGGGTTCGGTGAGCCTGCGGCACCTGATCTCCTATACGCCGGTGCTGCAGCAGCAGACGCTGCCGGGTACCGCCTTTCAGTGGGGGCTGGGCGGCGGGACCGGTCCCAAGACCCGCATGACCACCTTCATCAGTTATGAGGTCGGCGATTGGGGCTTTGACGTCCAAAACCGCTGGTTGTCCGGTTGGAAGAAGGCGACCCTTCCTGGTCAGATCTATACCATTCCTCGTATTACCAGCAGCAATGTGATGGACATCACGATCAACCGGCGGTTTGACATGTGGGGCGGTTCTTCTTCGCTCTACTTCAACGTCCAGAATATCGGCAACACCCGCGCACCGCTTCAGGGCGCCAACCCATCGGTTCCAGGCCTGTTCTATCCCTCACCGACGCAATACAGCGACTTGGGCCGTTACTTCACCATCGGCCTGAAAGGCAACTTCTAGAATCGCAGTTAGGGATCGGAACAAGAGCAACCGCCCGCTCGCCCTTCAGCAAGGGTGGCGGGCGAGGTTGAGACGGGCCTTTACTTCATGGGTGTGAGGGGCACCACACCCAGCCTCTACGACGCCACGGCCGCTATTTCGGCCGTGGCGTGAAGCTGGGGATGTGATCCGCGCGTCTGAGGAGTGATGGACATGTACAAAGGGATGTTGCTGGCGGGATGGTTTGCTCTCCTGCCGGTTGCTGCCGCCGCCCAGGTGCCGGGCATGACTTTCCCGGCAGACCCTTATGCGGCCTCCAGTCCGCTGTCGCGAACGCATGTGCCTCTGGCGCAGCGTATCGCACACGGGGGCGGTCCCGATTATCCACCCCATCCAACGGTGCATAACGGTTCCGGCCCCATGAACTATATGGCGATGTTCGATGGGAGAGGGACCAACACCGCCAAGTTCAATCTGGGAGCCAATCTATTATTTTTGCACCGGGGTGTGCTGCCGCCCGGCGGCGGGATCGGAGAACATTTTCACAATTACTGCGAGGAAATGTTCGTCATTCTGGACGGAGAGGCGGAATTCTCCATCGATAGCCGCGCCTCAGTTCTGAAAGGTCCAGCTGGCGCCGTCGCCCGGCTGGGGCACAACCATGCCATCACAAACCAGTCCGGCAAACCGGTTCAGTGGATGAACATCAATGTCGGGCTTCTTCCCCGCTATTACGATGCCTGGAATCTGGATGACGGACGGGTAGGCGCGCCGAAAGACTCGATCCCGCAATTCATGCACATGAATCTGGACCGCTCTCTGGACCGGCCCATGCCGGCATTCGAAGGCGGCAAGGGCGTGGCCATGTATCATCGCGGCCTTGATCCCAGCGCTTTCTATACGACCTGGTCTTATGTCGATCACCTGTTGCTGCCGGCGGGCGCCAGCGCCGGACCAGTGACAAAGCCTCACATGGCTGAAGTCTATTACGTCTTGAGCGGAGAGGGCGCGGCCACCATCGATGGCGAAACGGTCGAGATCCACGCAGGAGATGCTGTTCCCGCGGCTCTGAACGAAAGCCGCAGCTTCGCCGCGACAGCCAGCAGTCCGCTGGAATTCATGGTGATCGGGATCGCCAGGGATTTCGAGAGCAAGAAAGCCTATATGCTCAGCACGGAAAACAGGCAGCGCACGGGCGCGCGCTGATCCCATGATGCGCGGCCGTTACCAGCTCGGCACGACCAGGAGAGAAGCGAAAGTCATGGCTGTCGCGAGGCCGTTGGTTTTTCTTCTTGGTACCCTGGTCGCGTGTCCTCCGCTGATGGCGGGACAAATGGCGAGTCCGGCACAAGAGTGGCGGACTTATGGCCACGATTCAGGCGGCATGCGCCACTCCCCGCTGGGCCAGATCACACCCAGGAATGTCCAGGACCTTGCACCGGCATGGACATTCCACATGCGGCCTGCAAGCCTCGACATTGCGGCGGCCAACCCGCAACCGGCGGCTCTGGAACGCGGCAGGCCGGCTTCCAGATTTATCGGGTCTGAAATGACCCCCTTGGTGGCGAACGGGCTGATGATCCTGGCGACACCGTATCGCCGGATTGTTGCCGTGGATGCGACTGCCGGGACACAGGTATGGGCGTATGACCTGCCGGCATCCGATGCACCGGCAACCCGTGGCGTGGCTTATTGGGCAGGTGGACGGGGCGCGAAACCCCGGATCATCGTTACGACTCGAAGCGGTAACCTGACTGCGCTCGACGCCGCGACGGGGGAGCCGGTCAGCGGTTTCGGCACCAACGGAACAGTAAGCCTGAAGACGCCTGATGTTCTGAACGGGTTTCCAAATGCCTATCTCGGCTTTTCTTCGCCCGCGCTGGTCTTAGGGGACGTTATCGTTGCCGGGAGCAGGGTGCAGGAGGCCCCCACCCTGGGCGCGGCCGGCGACGTCCGGGCTTTTGATGTCCGTACCGGCAGGCAATTGTGGAGCTTTCACACCATTCCACAGCCTGGGGAAGTTGGCTTTGGGAGCTGGGAAGGCGACAGCTGGAAAAAGCGTTCTGGCGTGAATGTCTGGACCACGATCATTGGCGATGAGAAACGCGGCATCGTCTACTTGCCGATTGCCGCGCCGACCTTCGATCGCTGGGGTGCCGATCGTCGCGGCCAGAATCTCTTTAGCGACTCGATCGTCGCTGTGAATGCGAAGACCGGGAAATATCTCTGGCACTTCCAAACGGTCCATCACGACATTTGGGACCTGGACTTGCCAAGCGCCACATTGATCGAGGTGAAGCGCGCCAGGAAGATCGTTCCGGCGATCGCTGTCATGAACAAGACCTCGATCCTCTTCATGCTGGATCGAGTCACGGGCAAGCCACTGTTCGAAGTCAAGGAAGTGCCTGTCCCGACCGACACCGACATTCCCGGCGAACAGCCTTGGCCCACCCAGCCCGTCTCGGTCACGCCGCCCTTGGCGAAACTGACCTACAAGCAGGGCGATGTCGCTGATGTCACCCCCGAACTGAAGACCTATTGCGAGAACTTGATCGCGGAGAAACACGTGGTCGCTTCAGGTATGTTTCAGCCGCTGCGGACGGATTCCGCTGTCGCCAGCTTTCCCGGCAGTCTGGGCGGCATCGACTGGGGCGGCGCGGCTTTTGATCCAGGTCGCGGGCTGTTGGTTGCTAACACAAACAACCTCGCCGCCTTGCCGACCATGATTGCCCGTCCCGACGGCAGCTATGGCATGAAGGACGGATATCTCTATTTCTGGAATCCCAAAACGCGCCAGCCCTGCAATGCGCCGCCCTGGGGGCAATTCAGTGCGGTGGATGTCAACACCGGGATGATCAAGTGGCAAGTGCCGCTTGGCGTAAGCGACGATCTTCCAGGCGATCTCCGGAATACAGGCCGTGTCAATCTGGGCAACCCGATGGTGACCGCTGGTGGCTTGGCTTTCATCGGCGCGACGGACGATAGCCGCTTTCGCGCTTTCGAGACGGCGACGGGCAAGCTGCTGTGGGAAGCGAAACTTCCCGCCACTGCATCATCGGGCCCTGTCAGTTATCGCGGCAGAGACGGCCGCCAGTATATCGCGATCGTCGCCACTGGAGGCAACAATGCGGGAGTGCCCGCGAGCGCCGACGATGTGATCGCTTTCGCGGTGCAGGATCACGATGTTCATTCGCGTAACCCCAATTAGGTAGACAGATCATGAAATCGGAACAAGAGCAGCCCCTTTCGACCGAGCCTTCTTCAAACAAAGCTGATGCGAAGGTTGATCGCCGTCGCTTTATGGAAAGTGCCGCCGTGATTGGGGCCGCTTTAAGCGTGGACGGGAGCATTTGGGGGCAGGCTGCTGCGGCCCAGCTCGGCGGCGCGCCTGCGGACTCTCGGATGCCCGACGGGACGGAATTCATCAGCTGGGAGAAGCCGCTCAGCTTCTCGAAGACTTATTATGTGGACAACACCTCGGCCGCGGCGGATGACAACGGCCCCGGCGACAAGGCGCGGCCTTTCCGCACCATCGGCAAGGCGGCTCAGGTGCTCCAGCCCGGCGAACGCGTCGTCATCGCCGCTGGCACCTACCGCGAATGCGTGCGTCCAGCGCGCGGCGGCACAGGTCCGGACCGGATGATCAGCTATGAAGCTGCGCCTGGGGCAAAGGTTTACATCAAGGGCTCCGAAGTTCTGAAGGACGGCTGGCAGCAGATCACGGTGGCCGAACGCTTCAATGCGGCCCCCGGTACCGGTATCACTGCCTGGCGCCATGAACTGCCGAACACGCTGTTCCCGGACGGTTACAACCCCTTCGCGCTGCCCAGCATCATGGGAAGCTGGGGTTGGCTGGATACGCGGATCGTCGACATGGGCCCGTATCTTCGGCGTCGCGGACTGGCTTTTGTCGACGGCAAGCCGCTGGAGCCGATGGAACAGCTTCGGGAGCTGGCAATGGCCAAGCTGCCACCGGTCCCGGATTTCACGAAACCGCCGGTGCCGCTGCTTGGCATGCCTCCGCGCCGGCGCGGCGCGCCGGTCATGCAGGAGATCGGCGGGTCGCCGGATGCGCGCTTCTCGGTGGATGATACCGGAACGGCGATCCATGTCCGTCTCGCTTCGGGGACGCCGGCCGATCACATGATCGAGGTTACGACCCGGCAACACACCTTCATACCGGTGCGCAGCGGCATCGGCTATATCCGAGTGAAGGGGATCACCTTCCAACATGCCGGCAATGCCTATCCCTTCCCGCAATTTGGCATGGTCTCGCTGGCCGGCGGCGATCACTGGATCCTCGAAGACAACACGTTCGAGTGGGCCAACGGCGGCGGAATCGACATTGGCAGCGACGGCAACAGCGCCGGCGCGCCGAGCCCCGGCGCCTCGCAGATTCTGCGTCGTAACATCTTCCGTTACTGCGGCGTCGAAGGCATCGGCGGGATGGGAACCTCCAATACCCTGGTGGAAGACAATCTGATCGAGTGGTGCGGCTGGGCGGACGCCGAGCGCGGCTGGGAGGCCGCGGGCGCCAAATTCCACCGCGCGAAAAACATGCTGTTCCGCCGCAATGTGATCCGGCACATGCGCCATGCCAATGCCGCCTGGTGGGACGTCGATAACGTCAACTGCCGCA
>Ga0310811_10004527_pt1 | contig 17464 bp, 21 predicted proteins | sample YCmetagenome_FD_207642 | JGI IMG/M metagenome (GOLD analysis project Ga0310811, IMG submission 207642) | Soil microbial communities from experimental microcosm in Duke University, North Carolina, United States - YC | ecosystem: Engineered > Artificial ecosystem > Soil microcosm > Unclassified ...
TCAGATAGACTGAAAAATGTGTGAAATAAAGGTAGAAAAACCACTAAGAGAAAGATAAGTCAAGCAAATACTTAAGTTTGGAGAAGGAAATTTGATAGTATGGGACTGTATAGGATGGAATTGAGTGTATTTCCCTTTGAAATGAAGGGAAGAATCAATGCACAGCAGTACACCCCTATTTTAGAGAAGTGTCTGCTCAGAATCATATAGAAATTATATATTAATGAACAGGACACTATCTTCTCATAAAATAGTGACCCTAATCACATCTTCAATTTGGCCACCAATGGTTTGAAGACCATGATATTACTATTTGGTCAGAATAGCCCCTGGACCTTGACTCTATTAAACACCTGCTAACATTACTCAAGAAATTGCTTGCAGCCTATCAAAATCTACCATAGGGGCTATTTCAGCTATAGAACAAAGTTGCAGTAGAATAGAAGAAGATTTCTAAAGAGTTATACCTCAAATTGATAGATAATTTGTCTAGAAGAGTGGCAGAGGTGATTAGAGTAAAAGGAAGCCACACAGAGTACCATAATTATAAAGATTGTGTTAATCAGAATGAAAGTCAAAAAAGTGTCTCTTTGCGGTTCACACTAGCTTTTCGTTCGGGGTAAAGCAATCGGTTTGATTGGTAATGACTAACTAAGGGATTGAGACGATCTATATTGATGGAGAGATTGGTTTTCGGGCGAAGACGCATAGCGCCTCCTGGCCATGAAAGGGCTCTGTCCTATGGAAAAAAGGGTGAGCTGTGAGGGCGGGCGGGCCGCATTGCTGCGTCTGATTGACAGTTGTCCCTTCATGACCCTTTGTCCCTAGGGTTTTGATGTTCTCTTGATGCGCGAGGCATTGAATCATGCGGATGCATGATGGCACAGGGAGAGGAGGGTGGGGAAAAAGAAAAGCTGAGTGGGACAAAGCACACGGAGTGAATGGTTTGTTGTGGTGCAGAAGCAAAAGTGTGACCGCCACGCTTGTTGTTCGCACAAAGACTTAGCTCTATTTCCTCCACTCGTGCCTCACTACGTAATAGAGTATCAATCTTTGCGGTTCACTCTAGCTTTTCGTTCGGGGTAAAGCAATCGGTTCGATTGGTAATGACTAACTAAAGGATTGAGACGATCTATATTGATGGAGAAATTGGTTTTTGGGCGAAGGCGCATAGCGCCTCCTGGCCATGAAAGGGCTCTGTCCTATGGAAAAAGGGTGAGCTGCTATCCCGCTTCATTAGGAGTTTTGACGACGCATGCAACGATCCTTGAGGACGCCCCATTTTTAGGAGGAAAATGATGATGCTTACTGGGTATATGTCACGATTGTGCCCCAAGTGTGGGCCATGATCAACGAACAGGTGGCATGGTATACCAGAGGAATTCTTCATGTAGTGCGGGGGTTTCCTGCATGTACAGTGCTAATATTTGCGCATGTCAACGAAGATATACGATGAATGCATCGCTTGCCCACCTCCCTTTGACTTTTACAATGTTGAATGGTACATTTCATAAAAGGTATTCTAGGGTTCCGCCAATTCAGATCCCGTGACCTTGCAGGGGTCTCAGACCTGCTGATTTCGTTGCATTTGCCAGCCTCTTGAGGAAATTCGACTTCGTGAGAGGGCGGTGGGAGTTCTAGTAATGGTATGAAAACAGTGCACCTTCTGCTGGTGGCTCATTGATGCTCAGGTGGTTTCTGAAAGCTTCTTCAGGGTCCAATGCGCCGGATTGCTTTGCCCAGAAGATGTCCTCTCCCTCCAGTGCTGTCTTTGTATGCGGTAGGTGGAAGTTCATCATTTCTAGGCCTTGCCAGTCGTGGGTCTTGCAAACATCTGAGGGTTTGACGTGGAGATTCGGGTCAAATGTGTGTTAGTTGAGGGATTGTGAATTCACCTACACGGGCACAGGTGAAGAAGAGGGTTGTGAGGCAAGCAAAGACAGCTGTGTTGAGGGGGTCATTGGGGTTGAGGTGGTCTCTAATCGAGGTGATCAAGGGAATGGTGTAAGGATCTCATTTAGCTCTCTTTCGCGATGGGGGGGTGAGTGAGGTAGCTGCCTTTAACAGCATGTTGATCTCTGCGTCTCCACCGAGTGTCCACGGGACACCATGCAGAGTGTGCCAAGCCCTAACTCCATGTACGTAGTTCAATACCATTTTTCCTGAATAGTGCCCGGCCATCTCTGAAATGAAAAGAGATATCAAAATGTGGCTGGTGGGTGTGCGTTGCTCTTCGGGGATTAGTTTGCTGTTGCAAAATACATGAAAATGAGCAAGCCTGACCCATAGCATTCCCGCGTGCTCTCAGCATATGCATGCACCATGACATCGTGGATCTTCAACATTTCAGCTTGGGATAGTGGCAGATGTTTGCCCAGTCTGTCTCTTGGTGCTCTCAGTGATGCTGGTACCCATAAGTATAGCCTGTCTTTGGATAGACAGTGCGGTCTGAGAGCTGAGGGTACTGGGGACAGATCCGGGCTATATGCTAGTTTGATCTGTTAGTTTGGAGAGTGGCTGTCCCTTATTGGCTATGCACTACTCTTTCAACGCTTCGCTGAGTTCTTCGCCACAGCGCTCAAGCTCTTGGTTGAGCCAGGCGCATCATTGGAGTTCCTCTCGGTTGTACTCTTTGACCATTGGTGGAACCTGTTCTCCTGAGGGTCTGGGAAGCTTTGACTTGGTGTCAGCTGTGCTGTTGGAGATGTTGGTGATGAAAGGGCGGAGCTCGGTGGGTATAGGAACTGGTGGAAGCATCTGGCATGAGGGGGGATATATGCCATGGGAGGGTCCATCTGTGGGGTTCTCTTTGCTCGGGACGTATCTGGTGAGGACTGTGCATTTACGGTTACTAGTGCCATGGTGTATCCGTTTGAATATTTCGTTGCAGGTTCTGCTTCTGCTTTGACCAGTCCACCAGCCTTCCATGACACCGCGATTATCTCCATATACCTTGAAATAAATGCTGGGGCATGAATCGAGGATTGTGAGTACAAGGAGCTCAAAACCGACGCTTTCTGCTCAACTGATGTCATGTCCCTTGCTCTTCCATCCTGGAAGCAAGTCCCAGGCCTGCTGAAGGGTCAACAATTCTGCTGGGATGCAGAACAATGTTGGGTGAATGCTGCCTAGCTGCTATTCGACCCAAGGGCTTCTGGACTAAGCTCAGGGCTCAAGAGAGAGAGAGTGTGTGTGTGTGTGTGTGTGAGAGAGAGAGAGAGGGAGAATATGAAGGTATCACTCCAGACAATGAGGACAAGACTGTATATCAGGAGCTGTATAGTGAGCTATTGAGCTACTACTAAAACTAATAAGCTGCAAGTCTGGGGAAGCTACTGAATCCTAGAAGGAGAGCTACCAGAACTATAACTGAAAGTCTAGCTAGTGAGTGGAAGTGTAGGGCGAAGATTTGGTGATTATGTAAGCAGTGAAAATGTGGACATAAGCCAGGAAAAGGCGTGTGTTTATTGTCAGGTGCATTATGAACGTCCACGTGAGAGAAGGTGTGGGCATCCACGTGAGATAATGAGCGGGCATCCACGCAGGCAGAGGGTGGGCATCTGCATGTCAGAGTGCAGGGAGTGAAGCAGTAAATATCATTGAGAGAGCAATGAGGTTGAGGAGAGAAAATTTTGTCAGTTTCTAGTGCATCTACTGAGTATGGGAAGTGTACATACCAATAGCAGGGTTTTGGAGCGGATCTGGTCCCATATCTCCTCGTTGATATTATGAAGCAGGGTCTCGTTGATGATTCCGATGTTAAAGCCTTTGTCGCACTTGAGTCAATCGTGCCAGTTTAGGCGGACATGGGAGGCATAGTGCAGGATGACCATGTCTCCTATCTCACTGTTGTTCCATATTGCGTGGTTTTCAAGGTGCCATAAAAATAACGCTAGCGCGTCCAGGTGTGTCTGGGGCCACTTTGCCGTGTTAGTGTGGGTGAGGAATAGGTTCTTAGCCCTTAGGAACATGGAGAACATGAGTTTGTGGTCTGGTAGTGCTGACTTCGACGCTTTGAAAGCAGAGGATGGACGGATGGTTAGGTGGTCATCTAGCTTCGTCAGACTGAAAGTGTCGTCCATGATGGATCTGGATGTCTTCATGGCCTCTTTGCAGCCTTCTGGGGAAAAGTACCATATTTCTACATATTCGAAATTATTTAGCTTTTGAATGGCATATTGGGAAGGATGAGGGGTGATGGAGTCACCGACAGATGCTGTGGCATTGAAACCATTCATTTTCGGTTTTTTCTTCTCTGCCTCAAGGCATTCGTTCTCGGTTTCTGCTTCTTTCGCTAAACACTCCTCCTCTTCCTGGGCTGTGTGAGCTCATTCGATTTCTGCTTCCACTTGGGCTTCCTCCTCCCGCTGTTGATTCCACTCTTGGATTCTCTCGTTGTGTCCGTGAGTCCACGTTTCTGTTAGCCAGGCGACAACTTCTTTGGCGGTAGCTCCAGTTGCTGCTATTAAGTTGTTACGGATGTCTTCATAGAGGTTGCCTTCGAAGTCAGGGCATACTTCTAAGGATGGATCGGCCATCTAGGAAGGTTTGTGATATAGAGTGCTGTTGGTGAAGTCTATGGGAATGTGTGGAGGAAAAAGAAAAGCTGAGTGGGACGAAGCACATGGAGTGAACAGTTTGTCATGGTGCAGAAGCAAAAGCGTGACCGCCACGCTTGTTGTTCACACAAAGACTTAGCTCTATTTCCTCCGCTTGTGCCTCACTATGTAATAGAGTATCAACCAATGAGTCACCAAATTAAAATGACCATATCTTCGCACGATGACATCTGTTTCCCACGCTATATGGAGCAAATATAATGCCAAGAGGCAGGGCTGTCCAACATCTCCCTATAGCTTAGTCAGATTCCCACACCCTGACTCCTAATGAAGCAATTACATAAAAAGCTATGAACATTGGGACACTTTTTTGAGCCACTGTATGCACTAGACTCACTTTGGCATTGGGCATTCTGCCATGTTGCAGAAGATCATCAAAGATTGCCTTGGATCTCATTTAGTAGCCAGCCATGTTATAAATGGTGGTAACCAGGAGGATACTGATGATGAAGAGACCCGCAAAGGTGAGGGTCTTGATGAATGCAACGATGGACAAGAGGATAGGGATGACTTGGACAAGGGCAATGAAGAATGTGATGATGAGCTTAGTGATGGGGAGCTGGACACAGGAGTTGGTGAGGACAATGGTGAAGAGTATGAAGATGAACTTGATGACGAGCTTGATGGTATCTCTTTCTAGTCTCAAATCCACCCCTACTGCAATGTGCCATTTACTACATTATCAGCCATTTCCAAGTCCTTGAAGTTCAAGTTCTTGCACTTAATCATTGTCATGTGAACTAGTATGCTTTCATCTCACCTCTCATCCCTGGTAGTGGTGCGGCCTCCACTAAATGCTGAGATGAGACATGATTGATTATCCCAAACCAAAGGCAATGACCTGTGCCAATACAGCTACTGTCGCTGTGCTTGACATTATGCTGGGGCTAAAGTGTGGGAATGACAATATCGAGTTTTTCAGTTAGAGCTTCCATGCAAACCCATGCACACCAAGCTGATCAACTATATAAAAGACCATGAATATATCACACCCCACTAACAATCGTTCAATCGGACTGGTGACTTGCAAGTCAATCGCTCTATGAAGCAAAATCTTTGACTCAGGTGCTGAGGGAGGCCTCCAAGTCAGGGTCAAGGGAGAAGAGGCTCACAAAAAAGGCTGCAAAACAATCCGCAAAGCACAATGGTACTACAATCTCGACGTCTATACACAACTTGAACAACTCTGTGTCAGACAGCCGCTTGTCTCATTCTCCACTTACCAGCATTTCTACCGCTAACAGCACAGATGACTTGACATCCATGACCAAGCTCCAGATCACCACCAATAGATGTATATCATGTCACGCCATGGAGATAGCTAATTATTTGATGTCAGTGTTATGCAGTCTAAGGAGTGGTTAACCTGGGAAGACGAGTCAAGACTCAATGCCTCTCAAGGCTGGCATGACCCTTGTTGTTTGAGTGCAATCGCAGGTCACATTCAAGGACAAGGCCACTTACCAGGATGTCACAGTTTCTGGTGATGATGCTCATGTGCGATCAGCTCAAGCACTTGAAGAAAGTTTGCTTCAGGGGAGTTTGAGCAGGAATGATGCCACAGCAACCCTGTTGTTGTGCAACTCGAGTGATGTGGCACTCGAGAAGGCCATCTTACTCAACTCACCAATGAGGAGTACACAATGTCCAGTAAGGTCTCTACCACATTCAATTCTCCTCTTGAAAATGAACCATTATACTCAAAGGTCTCAAGTGATTTCAATCCCATCCATACTTTGCAGACTACGCATCGCTCCCTGGTACCATTATCCATGTCATGTGGTCAAGTGCTGCTATGCACCATTACGTCAAAAACATTGTCATGGAAGGCAATCCTGACCGTGTCATTGCATAAGTGAAGTCTCCAAAATAAATGATTAGCCGTCTGACTTCTTCCAGATATCATGTCTCCTTCATTGGCATGAGGCAATAAGCTGAAGGTCAACATCCACCATGTTGGCATGCACGATGGTCATCAAGGTCGAAATATTGAACCAGCATGAAGAGAAGGTCATTGAGGGAACTTCAGGAGTTGCGCAGGCTACCACTGTCTACGTCTTCACTGGCCAGGGCTCACAGGAGCCTGGCATGGGAATGGGTTTGTATAACAGCTCCTCCACTGCTCGCATAGTCCAGGAAGGAGCTGATGCGCACTTGCTTGCCATGTATGGCTTCTCTATCATTGAGATCATCAAGGACAATCCAAAGGAGAAGACTATCCACTTTGGTGGTATCAAGGGTCAGGCAATCCGCTAGAGATATAGATATATGGACATGACCTACGACACTATGGACAAGGGTGGTGTTGTCAAAACTCATTCCCTCTTTGCTGACATCGGCATTCATACCCCAAAATACACCTTGGTCCTTTGGCCACCCCAGTGGTCTCCTTCTTGCTACACAATTCACACAGACTGTACTCGTTGTGACTGAGAAAGCTGCATTCGAAGATATGCACACTGAGGGCTTCATACAGAAGGATTGCACATTTACTGGACACTCACTTGGTGAATACTCTGCTCTTGCTTCCATGGCTGATGTCTTCCATATATCTGCTCTTGTTGATGTTGTTCTCTACTGTGGGATCACAATGCAGTGGACCATCAAGCATGGTGCTCACAATCGCTTCAACTATGCCATGGAGGTTAGTGGTGTTTTCTCACCTTGAGATCTTTTCTCATCACTAACATGTATTTTGCATGGGGTCAGCAATGTTTGTGCTGGAGGGCTTCTTGCTCTTCAGACAATGACTAATGTCTTGAACTACCTGAAAGTCCAGAAGATTGATATTCACAAGGTTTGCAATTCATCCTATGGGAATGATCACAGCTCACTGTTAGTATCTATAGCTGACTTAGCAATTCACCATCAAGAAGGTCAAGGAAATGCTTGGGGACATTTTTGGGCAAAGATGTGTCTCCAGCATGGCAGATGGTATATATCACATTGGATTAAAACAATTATTATAAGGCTTCATGGCTTAAGGGTCACATGTAGTATTGCGCATTTGTTTTGCAGGAAGTTGTTGAGTTCAACTCTTCACTGAGTCACAGCTATTGATTTTTTGTTTCTTTTTGTCCTTCTAATGCAACACAATTAGCTAGATCCGCGACTTTTACCTAACTTTCCTGCGAGATGTTTCCAAGTTTTCCTCAAATTACACAAGCACTATGTGTTCTCTATTATGCCTTTCCGGCCGTGATCCTGCAATCTCCCCACCTTGTTGCAAATTCCTGATAGTGGTCTAGACTCTCAGATATCCATGGCTATGTAACCATAAAACAAATTTCTCACAGGATACATAGCTATCTTTGCAATAGCAAAATTATATCCTACTATGGTTTTCACAGACACTTGTAGAATAGTCACTCGTGTCATCCGTTCATCATAGTCATCATACATTCCTTCTTCTGTTATATCATGTGGATTAGTACATATAGCTGTTCTGTTCCTTCCTCATACCTCAGTTGTTCTCTTCCAGACACTGAGGTATGTTTCTCCTGGTCCTCTTTATCTCGCCATCTCTTACGATAGACTCTCTAGCATGTTCGTCCATTAGGTAACATTAATACAGTTGTTCTCTTTTAGACACTGAGCATGTTCATCCGTTAGCCTCCCACAGGTCATGAGCCCTGCTGGCAGTATTGATATTAATAGCACGGGCGGACATTCCCAAGCTACAGTGTGACTCATTACCTCCGAAACTCATCATTTCCCACAAGTCCCGAAGGGACATTATCCAACAATTATTCATCCAAACCCTATATTACTCAATCCCCCTGTAACTACAGGCGCACACCCGGTCCACAGGTACCTCTAATTATAGGGCGTAGGTGGGAGTCACAGGTGTCGGATCGCTCGGAACTCAACAATCCAGACTTTATGTATTCAGGGTTTTGAAGTTGCTCGAAAGAACCGAGTAAGGCCCAACTGAAGGTTACCATGCACTCAAAACCCCACATTTATTTTCACAATCACTTACGTACATATACTGTGCACATGTACATGATAGGCTACTTGAATATTACACACTCTTAGACCCTTAATTCACATCATACCTGACACGAATAGGTATCTAGTTGTCGCACCTGCGTCGTTCCACCTTTCCACTCACTGGCAGACTAAGGTGAGATCACTGCGCTCGTTATCGTGCTCGACCGTTACTTATGTTTACTGTAGTCTCTTGTTTGTGTCTTGCAGCTTCCAACATTTGCTACTTGGATCAACCGCAAGGTATGTTCCTCATTTTCTTCAAATGCCACTGACAGTCCATCTTCCTCTCTAGTGATATGTTAGCAACATTACTCGATGTTGCAACAAAGGTATATCTTACTGTGAGAAGGCTCGCCATACCGGCGCCAACACAAACGATGCGAATGCACACGAAGAAAGTGTCGGCAGTCATGTTCTTCAAAGATGGTCGACGGATTGTCACTGCTTCGGAGGATAAAACTCTGCAAATCTGGGACGTGGAGAAAAGAGTATTTGTAGGAGGGCCATTCAAGGGACACAGTGACTGTGTAATTTCAGTCGCTATATCACCAGATGATAGATGAATTGCGAGTGGTGGTGGAGATGGAGGCATTATCATCTGGGATGTCGATAGCAAGCAGATGGTATTCAAACTGCTGGTGAAGCATACAGGCTGGGTGTCCTCGCTGTGTTTCTCCCCCGATGGAGAGAGACTCGCAAGCAGGTCAAATGATTCGACCGTGATTATATGGGACACAGAGACTGGTACCGTTCTTTCAACACTCCAGACTTCGGGTTAGTTGTTTTGTGTCGCCTTCAGCCCAGATGGGCAAAAATTAGCGTCTGGAACCAACCTTACCATACAGGTTTGGAGCATCGATAGAGCCGAGCTTCTTCTCAGGATCTACGCTCACACCGATTGGGTTAAAAGCATTGTATGGTCACCTGATGGTCAACAACTTGTCTCTGCATCAGCAGACAAGACAGTCAAGTTTTGGGACTCCTCGAATGGATTCCCAATTTGTCAACCTTGCACTGGTCACACTAACAAAATCTACTTGCTGGCCATCTCTTCTGATGGCTCCTTCATTGCCACTGCCTCACACGATAAGACTGTACGCCTGTGGAGCACAAGGTCACACCAGCAGATAGGACAGGCACTCGAACACACCGCATATATTCTCTGCATCGCCATTTCTCCCAGTGGAGAACCAGTTGCAAGCGGAGACTATGATGGGAGTCTTCAGCTCTGGTCCATCGAGAACACACTTTCCGCGGCATTTGGGATGGATTCCTCCTACAATTTCTACTTTGCGCACCACAGTAAGGTGAAGTTTGGCCAGAACCTCTATGTGGAGGCCCTTTCAGACGCAAACAAGGTGCGGACAATATTTCTTCTTGTTCTAACATTTGTGATGGTGTTTATAGGTCATTGAGCTCAACCCTTCGTCCTATCTTGGGTACGAACTGCAGTATGCAGCTCTTTATGGAACACAGCACTATGATGATGCCTTGGAGGCCTTCAAGATGATGCTTTCTAATTTGGATAACGCACCCGACCCAAGGATACGATGTAAGCCCAAACGATTCAAGCGCCGACTTGAAGATGACATTTTCTGCAGAATTACGCCAGAAATATGTCAGTCCATCTGAAGTAGAAAATGCTATTGGAAAAGCCATTCACGCCCAACTGACAAAAGCTCCACTTCGTCTAATCAACACCATCACTGGGCATATATGTGATCGACATGCACAGATCAAGGGCTTCACAGAGAGTACAGAGTACAAAAGGCCTTTGCATTCATTGGTGATGCATGCACCCCTCCAAACGGAGCCCATCAAAGAAGCGGTCGCAAAATACTTCAACTGGGTCATGTTTTCCCATAGGTGGGAAAGGAAGGAGCCACTACTGCACGACATTCAGGGGTTGAACATATACCATTTGGATTCGGTTGGAACCAATGTGAAGTTGCAAAAGTTCTGCGAAGTCGCTTGCGATGCAGGGTATGGCTGGGCATGGAGTGATACATGCTGCATTGACCAGCATAACAATGCCGAGCTCCAAGAATCAGTCAATTCTATGTTCGTCTGGTATCACTACTCAGCGCTCACCATCGTCTACCTATCAGACGTCCTGCCTTCATCAAAGTCTAGCGCACTCGCAAACAGCATGTGGAACAAGTGAGGATGGACTGTCCAGGAGTTTCTTGCTCCTAGAGTTGTTTGTTTCTACCAGGCAGATTGGACTTTGTATCTCGGCGACCGCTCACGCAACCACAAGGAATCTTTCAGCATCATGCAGGAGTTAAAAACTGCAACAGGCATAAATGCACAGGCGCTTGCCGACTTCAGACCAGGGACAAGAGATGCCCAAGAGAAACTCCAATGGGCGTCAAACCATGACACCACCAGGGAGGAAGACATCGCCTACTCTTTGTTCGGCATCTTTGATGTTAACCTTCCTGTCATTTACGGAGAGAGAAAACAAAAGGCGCTCGGACGACTCTTACAGGAGATCATAGCTCATTCGGGCAAGATCACAGCCCTGGACTGGGTGGGACAATCGTCCAACTTCAATAGTTGTCTCCCAGCTGAGATTTCCTCATACAATGCTCCACCATACATGCCACCATCTCTATCTGAACACGACATGCAGATATGGGTCCCCACGCTGCAAAACAAGATTGTTGCTGTGAAAAACCTATATACTACTCTTGAGAACCTCGGTGTTCCTCGTTTCGCAAACGCCAGATTGCAATTGCCTTGCATCGCATTTCCTCTCACAGAAGTCAGGCAGAGGGTCAGTACACCTTGCACTTATCATATAAAGGCGAACGGACTTCAAGACCTGGTAATCACAACGGCGGACACGCTGGTTCAAATCTGGCCTGGAAAGCCCACCTCACAGAAATTCTTGCTCGTTCGTCCATGGAACCATCATGATCCCGGGTTGCCCATCTTTGCAGACGAGATGCAGAGTGTGGATGATTGGCCGGAGCCTGGGTCTCTATCTAATGATCCGCTCTCCTTACCTCCTTCAGACAACGAGCCGGCTGGTTCGCAGCAACAGTCAAGTTTAGTCATTCGCTTCAAACAGCGTTTGGGCGCACTTCTAGGGCAGCAGGAACCGGCTTATGGCGGTCCAAACGCAACTTAATAAAATCACGTGCATGCACAATTTTCACACACACACAGCAGAATTGCGCGCACACACAGAAAAAAATTGCGCGCAGACTCGACCGTTGTTTTGAAAGTACTAATTATGCAGTATTGTAACCGTATTGAAAAATTAATCAATGAGACATCAACCAGGCTCTCAGCTCCTCAAGCTTATCCTCGACAAATCCATCTTCCATCAAGAGACACCCTGTTTCCTTCACATTTACGATGGAGGATTCATGGCAATCACTGCAGACTTGAGGGACCTTGACTGATTCGAGTTGCGCAAGGATATCCCAGCCAGAATAGAAGATATCTGGGTGTCGCAACATCTCAGCTGGCCCAGTTTTCCAACCTGTTTCCCACCCGTTGGCACATGTCAATGGTGTATGGCAAAGCATCCCGGCCATAGCAGGGGGAACAACAGCTACCAGTGTGAGCTGGTGCATAGAAATCTGATGCTTAACTTGAATTAGTGCATGTAAAATGTATGTGGGAATCTTTGCTATGCCCATTGGTCCGAGGCTTTTGATGGGGAGGGAAATGAGTTCTCTGAATGCAGGAGTCAGCCATGGAAGGATTTTGAACTGGTAACAAAGCTGGAGCTTTGTCGGCAAGTCCAAATCAGGGTGCATCTCCAGTTGATTGATGGCATATGATTTTCCGACACTGACATCAAAGACAGTGCTCATAGTCAGCAGCGACACAAGAGCAGACACAGATTCTGGTGTGTCGTTGACTTTTTCTGTGTCCTCAGGCTGAGGCCTAGTACAAAATCGAGAGAAATCAGTAGCAAAACTAGTAGAATTGAATAAAATATCGCACTTTCTGAAAAGGTGATCAAGAAGACAGTCAAAATCTGTGCTGGAATGCCCATGAAGCATGATGGGTGTGTTATCGGTAAGACCCTCCTCACTGCAGATACCAGTGCGAGGTAAGGAAAACAAGTCTGTGAATACTGGGGAGCGTCATTTGAGAAGGTCAATTGGTAGGCGGTAAAGCTGATTCTGAACCTACAGAACAATGGTAGAGTCATTTAACCAGTTCTGTTTTGAAGATGCGAGTCTAGAGTAACTCACCTGAATGACAATAAATTCACTATCATAATAATGAGCAGCTGAGCGTTGGGCCTGGTGGGTAGTGGCAAAGTTCAGATTGTCGAGGTTACTGTAATGGATTAGTCTGAGTCAGTCGAGTAACAAAATAATTCAATTTCAGTACCAACCTCCAAATCTGTTCTGTGCCAGGCATGTCATCCGCATTCCAACTTCAAGTTGGAAGAGTACTGCTGTGTCTTGTAAGTTCTGTAATGTGCAAATGAGATGTGGCAACCAGTTCTAACCGACTCGGAAGTTCATGCACATGTCACACGCTGCGTCAGACCGGCACATTTGCTTCTCAATTAAACCTTTACTGTAGCTCAATTCTTGTCATGAAAAACCGCCCTGTACAGTTCCCTGTATTGCCTCCTTGCTATGGGCCTTCAGGACACTGGCCTCACGATGTTCGAAAAGCACATGAATTATTGTGCACCACCTATGATCACACAAGCAGATCCCTTTGACAAGAAGACCAAGACCCTCTGCGACTTCATACACTGATAGAGAAGATATTCAGTGACTCGATTCCTTTGCTCGAGGCATTGGATGCTGAGCTCCTGCATCCTGAATGGACAGATGAGTGTGCAAGAGCTCTTGCTGTAACTGTTGTCGAGCTGAGACAAGTGGCAGCTTCTGCAACAAGCAGGTAAGGTTCAATATCTACAGTCAAGGGTAATCAGTTTTCATGCATCAGTTGATTTGAATCCAGGGATGAGACAAGATATGCCAAAATCAATCCAATTTTGGTCACCAAGACTTCTCGAGGACGAGGCCGTCCCTGCAAAGTAATTGATGGCGAATGGCTTGCTGATGCATTGTCTCCGCATCATAGAATTACATTGACAAAAATTGCAGACTTACTAGGCATTCATCGAAACACACTCTGCCGCTACCTGAAAAAGCACAATGTATATCAGTGTTTTTCAATGATATCAAATGACAATTTAGATGTTCTTGTCAAAGTATTCAAGACCCAGAAGCCAGACTCGGGCCGTCGCTATTTAATTGGGTTTTTGAGAGCCCATGGTGTTCGTGTCCAGTGAAGCCGTATTCAAAGCTCACTTCGAAGAGTTGATGTTGTTGGTCAAGTCTTACGTCGTCAAAGAGTCATTGAACGGCAGAAATATCTTGTGCCAAGGTCTAATCACCTATGGCACTTGGATGGACATCACAAACTCATTCTATGGGGAATTGTCATTCATGGGATTGTTGATGGATATTGTCGAACAGTAAGATGATCCAGGTCAATGGTTTTTAATTTAGACTTGCTTTTCACATTGATTGTTGCCCTTCAGGCAGGTACAAACAACTGTGCGACAACTGTACTTCAAATTTTTCTTCATGCAATTGAAAAGTATGGAGTACCATTGAGAGTGAGGGGTGATTGAGGTGGCGAGAATGTGGAGGTCTCTGTTTGGATGGTGATGCATTGTGGCCCAAATCGAGGATCCTTCCTGTGGGGATCGTAAGTTCTCAGTCATCTCTGGCAGGAATGTAGTGTTTTATTAATAACTTGTTCACTATAATATAGCTCGACACATAACACCCGCATCGAACGGCTATGGGTAGAGGTTGGCCGGCAATTTGCTCGTCGATGGAAAGGATTTTTTATTCGTCTCGAGCGTCTCCATGGTCTCAGTCGCAAGAACCCTCACCATCTATGGCTTTTGCATAGCCTTTTCATTGATCTCATCAACATCGACTGTTCAGCTTTCATTGATGAATGGAACCATCATCCTATTTCTGGGGTGTCAACAAAGAACCAATCTCCAACAGTATGCTCGTCATTTTTATATATATTTCGACATGTGATTGAATCCTCCTTATATGACTTAAGATTCCTCTCCGAAATTGAAAATGGTGTCTACCTTGATGATCCTTTAGAGAATATCCACCCTGATTTGCTTGCCCGCTATCATGGCACTGGTGGACCACGTCTATCAAGTGAGGAGCAGGAAGATGCAGATGAGATGCACGATTTACGAGACATGATTGTGGCTGACATCGAGGGTAATTTGAATGGCGAGCCTGCTCCAGTTCCTAAGCATGCAAATCCCTTTCCCTCTCTCGAAGCAGAGATGATTTTTTGTCAGGCCCTCGCAGATATTCAAGGGTCTGACATAATGCCAGACGGTCCACATTTTCCAGCTTCACAATGGAACTTATCGACATATGATACTCATGAGAATATTACAGTTGGATTTCGGAAAACAAGATCATCGGTAGTTCACCTTCCACCAGAAATATGGATGCCACGGGCTTTGCTATGGTCTCGAGCACTTTCTGTACTACAATACTTATTGTTAGAGATTTAATAAGTCAATCTGACAGTACCTACTGTGGACTGGACATTAGTATGTAAGTCGGATGAAAATGTGGCTTGATCAATATCCTGTTGAAAACCGTGGGTTTCCTTGTCTTTCTCGCTACCCACCAGCATGATGTCTGAACTCGGCAATACTGGCCAAACTTGTTGAGGGAGGACTACAGATAGTTCTCAATGTCCATGTCTGCGGCCAAAGCTTCGTAAAGACCAAAAAGAGGATGAACCTGCACTATGCATCAATTGTGGTCACTTCGATACCAGCCATCCAGATACCATAACATTACCCAATGCCCAGGGTAATCGAGGGCCATCAAATGTTAGTTCATTGATGTCGAAGTATACTCATCTGTTCTCCAATGCTGTTGCTCCAGAAGGGGTTGCCCGACGGGAGACTAATGAAGGTTTTCGGAAGCAAGACAACTTAAGTCCAGCTGTTGGATCAAGTAAGAAAAGTGCTGTTACAATCAAGAATGGACTTCGGAATGGTAAAGAGACTGCAAAGGTAAGAATCTTTCCTTGAAAAATCACAGCGAGTTTTAATTGGTAACTTTACCTTTCTAAGACTCGGACCACTGCATCTGATCTTCGTAAAATGGGTATCAGATCCATTGTCATGATCACTGTTGGAACAGTGAGTAAAATTATCATATCAAGTACTTATTCTAGGTAGCTGATGTTGAACTTGACATAGAACAAAAAGGGCTGTTTAAATTGGAAAGTCGCGCCTCACAATGCAAAGATTGAGGAGCTGCGACAACTTGGTTTTGCTACATCCAATGATCCTGATGGCAAAAATCTGCAACTTCGACCAGAAATGACCATGAAGGACATTGATACCTACCTCAGAAATCTGTTTCCAAAACTGTTCTCACATATTGATGGCATGAGCCACATTATTGAAGATGACGAGGGGGAGCCCTGCTCAGGCTTGTTTCTGTGGTTTCTGATCGTCAAAAGTGGCAAAAACATGGTGAAAAGTAGTCAAGAAGTAATCACTGGGGGGGATGTCTTAAAGATACGTCACCCTGCTGGGCAGAAGTGGACAGATCAATTCGTATATTTCGGTAAGTTGGAGATAAATACAAGTAGCAGACACGAATTTACTCACTCCAAATTATACTATCTCCAGGCACTGTATGCAACGTATCAGATGATTTGGATGAGACCATGGAGGATGATTCAGAAATTGACACCGGTGACAGAGATAAACAGATGGTGCCATCCACACGGTCCCTGAGAAACAATGAAAACAGTATGTGTTGTCTCGCTGAACACAATCATGCATGACTGGCTTACAAAAACATGTCAAACAGGAAGCAATGTGAAAGCTCAACAAGGGAAGGTTGTGAAGCTTACTTTCGAATCCAAGAAGCATGCCCACAGCAACTCACCCTTGTTCGGAGAAATGTCCGATTCTGACATCGAGCTTGTTGGTCAGCGACCAAGCCCGAGCCCTGAGACAACAGCCAGGCTTGTTGAAGAACCTGAGAAAAAATGTCGTTGAGGTATGCCAGGTTTTCCCATTATATCTCTAGCAACAGAACAATGTTAATTTTCTCTATTAGTTGTGACCACTGGCACTACAGAGTTTGCGACACTAAACATCAATGATGACTCAGAGGTTTGGACAGAAGCAATGACGAAAGTCGAAACCAAATTGCTGAAGGAATTTCACATTGACATGACGAAGGAGGACAATATCGATGACATTGAAAAGACAGATCAGGCTGCAGCCACGGAAAGATTTTCACATGACTTCGACAGCAGCAGGCCTTATGACTTCGGGAATCTCAACGACGACATTGTCAATCCATCCCCTGTGTCGTCCACTGTATTTTCGAATTCCTCGGCAATGAATGTTGCATCTTTGATGGCCGATTCTCTTGGTTCTGGCCATCCGCAGGGTAGCTATAGTAGGGCATATGCTAAGACTCAAGCATCCCGCCCAACATTTGATATGCTTCTCAAGCCCAAGAATAACCCTTGGATTAGGAAATGAAAATACTACAATTCCTCTTTACACTACATTTTCCTCTTTATCGAGTTTCTTAATAGTATGCGCATTGCGCGCGAATTTTTTCTGTGTGTGTGCACGCGATTCTGCTGTGCGTGCATGAAAATTGTGCATGCACGTTGTCTTAATAATCGAGGGTCTTAAATAAAAGCGTGTAAAAATGTAATGACACCACAATTACACTTGAATAAGACTTCTTGCCAGTCCTCGATTAACACGGTCTACGACTTTTCTAGTTTTCGTGGTAGATAACGTGTGAGTTCTTGGGAGGCTC
>Ga0310811_10004528_pt1 | contig 17464 bp, 14 predicted proteins | sample YCmetagenome_FD_207642 | JGI IMG/M metagenome (GOLD analysis project Ga0310811, IMG submission 207642) | Soil microbial communities from experimental microcosm in Duke University, North Carolina, United States - YC | ecosystem: Engineered > Artificial ecosystem > Soil microcosm > Unclassified ...
TCTCCATCAGTCCCAACGGCAGGCTGGCGCTGATCGCCAACGGCCAGGACAATTCGGTGTCGGTTTTCTCGATCGCCGGCAAGACCCTGACAGCCGCCGGCACGGTGACGCTGCCGGACAAGTCCGGCCCCTCCGACGTCGTGTTCACGCCGAACGGCAAGACCGCGATCGCGGTGGGCCGCGGCGATTCGCAGATGCTGGTGCTGGCAGTGGACGGTTCGCACGTCACTTATACCGGCCGTTCCTTCGAACCGGGCCGCACGCCCTATGGCGCGGTGGTGACCCATGACGGCAAGTACGTCATCAACACCAATCTGGGCGGCGCGATGCCGCCGCCCGGCAGTCCCCCGCCGGGCCGGGGCGCACGCCGCGCCGGCACCATCTCCATGAGCGACATCGCCACTGGCAAGGTGGTGCAGAGCGTGGAGGTCGGTCCCACGCCCGAACATGTCACCATGTCGGGCGACGGCAAATACATCGCGGTCGTGGTAGCCAATGGCACCGCCTCGGTGCGGTCCGATCCCAAATGGGACTCCGTGCTGGGCCTTCTGGAAATATACAAGGTGGGCGACGGCACCCTGACACCGGCGGGCCGCTCCGACACCGGCCACTGGTGCCAAGGCGCCACCTTCAGCAGGGACAACAAGACCGTGTTGCTGCAATGCGCGGCCGAGCGGGAGATCGAAGTCTTCCATTATGACGGCAGCAACCTGACCTGGGACAAGGGTGCCAGCATCGCGATAGGCGCGCGTCCGGGCTCGATTTCCACCGCCTATAGCCGCTAGCGGGCGTGAGCGTCGCCCTCGGTGAGGGCGACGCCATGCGCTTCGCCGCAAGGTCATCGCCGCCGCAATCGGCGCACAGGAAAGAGGAAGTTTCCATCCGCAGAGCGCACAGGCGTCCCATCAATTCTCCCGGACTCACAGCCCGGATTGACCGCAGACAGGCCAGCGCCCATGCCCTTGCCGGAAACTCCGATCGTCGACGCGCACCAGCATTTCTGGGACCTGCAGGCCAATTACCTGCCCTGGCTGTGTGATGCGCCGCCGATACCGTTTCGCTATGGCGACTACGCGTCCCTGAAGCGCAATTACATGCCCGCGGACTATCTGCGCGACGCGGAGGGGTTGAACCTCGTCGGCTCGGTCTTCGTGGAGACGGAATGGGACCGGCGCGATCCTGTCGGCGAAACCCGCTGGGTCCAGGCCCTGCGGTCGCGGTTCGGGCTGCCAACCGCAATGGTCTGCTATGCGGCGCTGGACCGGAACGACGTGGCCGACGTGCTGGCGCGCCAGGCATCCTTTGCCTTTGTCCGTGGCGTGCGCCACAAGCCGCGGGCATCCCGCAACCCGGACAAGGTTGAAGTCGGCGCTCCCGGCTCGATGAGCGATCCGCGCTGGCGCGCCGGCTATGCGCTTCTGGCACGCCACCGGCTGTCCTTCGATCTTCAGGCGCCCTGGTGGCACCTTGCCGAAGCGGCGGCGCTGAATGCCGATTTTCCGGATACCAAAATCATCCTGAACCATACGGGCCTGCCGCGCGACAGGAGCCCCGGCGAACTGGCAGGCTGGCGCGCGGCCATGACGGCGTTCGCCGCGGCACCCAATGTCGCGGTGAAGATTTCCGGCCTGGGTGAACCGGACCGCCCCTGGAGCCTGGAACGCAACCGCCAGGTCATTCTGGACACGATCGACATCTTCGGTGAGGATCGCTGCATGTTCGCCAGCAATTTTCCGGTCGATGGCCTGGTGGGAAGCCTTGCCACAATCTATTCCGGTTTCGCCGGTGCAACGGAAAAGCTCGGGATGAAGGTGCAGGCGAAACTGTTTGCGGAAAATGCCCGGCGGATATACCGCCTGTCCCCGCCATGAAGCCCAGGCTCGGCTTCGTGGGAATTGGCATCATGGGGGCGCCCATGGTGCGCCGCCTGTTGGCAAGGGGCTGGCAGGTCAGCGTATGGAATCTGGAGCCCGAACGCTATGGCGAGGTGCCCGGCGCCACGGTGATGGACAGTCCGGCGGCCGTGCGTGCGGCCAGCGACATCGTGATCTTCTGCGTTCTCAACGGCGATGCGGTCGAGGAATGCTGTTTTGGGGCCCACGGCCTTGCCCGGACAGACACGGGCGCCAGTCTTCTGATCGACGCATCGACCATCAATCCCGATCGCACGCAGCAGCTGGCGGATCGGCTGAAGCGGCAGACCGGCATGAGCTGGATCGACGCTCCCATATCGGGCGGGCCGGCGGCGGCGGCGGACGGGCAACTGACAATCATGATGGGGGGCGCCGTAGAGGATGTGGCCAGGGCCACGCCCGTACTGGCGGACATTTCCGCAAACCTCACCCATATCGGCGAGCTTGGCGCCGGGCAGACCGCCAAGATCATCAACCAGGCCATTGTCGGCGTCGGATACGTCCTGATGGCCGAAGCCCTTGCACTGGCCGAGGCATCCGGCATCGACGCGGCCCGCCTGCCAATGGCGCTGGCCGGCGGAATGGCCGACAGCACCGTGCTCAAACGCATCTATCCGCAGCAGCAGGCCCGCGATTACGACCCGCCGCGCGGCTATGCGCGCCAACTGGACAAGGACCTCAAGAACGTCTTGGCCTTTGTGACGAAGCTGGGGCTTGACCTTCCGCTGGTCCAGCGCGCGGCCCTGCGCTATCACGACTTCGCCGCGGACAACGAGATGGCCGACAGTGCCGCCGTGGCCCGGCTTTATGAAAGCACCAGAACCTGAGCGGCGCCATGCAGCAGGCGGAACTGGAACGCCGCACCATGCGCAAGGTGATGTGGCGCCTTTTGCCCCTGATGACACTGATGTTCCTGATCAACCAGCTTGACCGGGTGAATATCAGTTTCGCCGCCCTGGCCATGAATCGCGACATCGGTCTGACCCCGTTGAGCTATGCCTGGGGCGCGGGCATTTTCTTCCTGTCCTATTTCGCGTTTGAGATTCCCAGCAACCTGATCCTGGAACGGGTGGGCGCGCGAATCTGGATCGCACGCATCATGATCACCTGGGGCGTGATCTCGGGCGCCACCATGCTGGTCACCAACTCCACCAGTTTCCTGGTCGTGCGCTTCCTGCTGGGCGCCGCCGAAGCCGGATTCGTGCCCGGCCTGGTGCTTTATATCACCTGGTGGTTTCCGCCGAGCTATCGGGCACGCGCAACCGCATGGTTCTTCTTCGCCGCGCCCCTGGGAAACGCGGTGGCGGGACTGCTGTCGGTTCCTCTTTTGCGAATGAGCGGGATCGCGGGGTTGACGGGCTGGCAGTGGATGTTCGTGGCGGAAGCCGTTCCCGCGCTTCTGATGGGACTTTATGTGCTGCGCTATATGAAGGACCGGCCGGCGCAGGCGCCCTGGCTGTCCATGCAGGAACGCGACTGGCTTGAACGGCATGTGGACCGCCATGGCGCGCAGCATCGCGTGCGCGACGAGTTGAAAGCCATCTTCAACGAACGCGCCGGCCTGCTGTCGGCAATCTATCTGTTCCGCGCCATGGCGATGTATGGCGTCAGCCTGTTCCTGCCGCTCATTCTGAGCGCCGCCGGCCTTTCCGACAGCCAGGTGGGCTTTACGGCCACCATTCCGTTCGTGACGGCGGCGGCCGGCGCGGTCGTTTGGGCATGGAATTCCGATCGCCTGAACGAACGGCATTGGCACACCATCGTCGCGATGCTGATTGCCGCGATGGGCCTGACCGTCAGCGCCTGGCTTGGCCCGAATGTGTGGTCGCTGGTGGCTGTCTCCATCGCCGCCATCGGGCTTTATGCACAAGCCGTCTGTTTCTTCTCGATCCCGCCGCTTGTGCTCAGCAGCGCCGCCGCCGCCACCGGCTTCGCGGTCATCAATGCCGTCGGAAACCTGGGCGGATTTCTTGGCCCCTATGTGGTGGGCGCGACCGTCAGGGGCCATGGGGATTTTTCCCTTGGGCTTTACGCGATGGCCGGGGCGGCGGCGATTTCGGCGCTGCTGAGCTATATGCTGATGCGCTTCAGATGGGACCATGCACCGGCACGGAGTGCGCCATGATTGTCGAAACGGCACTTTTCACCGTCCGCGAACAGGATGTCGGACTGTTCCGCCAGACCTTCGCCGGCGCCAGACGTTTTATCGAAACGTCAAAAGGGTTTTGCCGCCTTGAAATGCACCAGGGCATCGAGGCCCCCAACACCTTCATCCTGATCGTGTGGTGGCAGACGCTTGAAGACCACACCGTCACATTCAAGCAGTCGGAGAACTTTACCCGGTGGCGCGCGGAGATCGGCCATCTCTTTGCCGCACCGCCGGTCGTGAGCCACTATACGGTCGACCCGGCTGCCTGACGATCCTTCGGCCGCGAAAAGGGACGGCGGGAAGCGGTCCCGCCCGCAGTTGGAGGAGACGCATCAGTAATTATAGCGCAGGCCCAGGAAGAAATTACGGCCCGTCTGGTGATAATAATACAGCCGGTGCCCGATTGAATCGGCGTACTGATAGGTCGGCTGGTTGGTCAGGTTGATCGCATCGAAGGTCGCGGTGAAATTGTCGTTGATCTTGTAGCTGGCCGAAGCGTCGATGTTCAGGGTCGCGGCGTTGACGATGACGTCGTTCAGGTTGCCCGGATTGATGCTGGCCAGGTACTTGCTGCGGAAGGACGCGGTGCCACGCAGCGAGAACACAGTGTCGTCGTAATAGAGCGTGGCGCTGTAGGAGGTCCGCGACAGGCCGGTCAGGTCGGTCCTGGCCAGTACCGTGCCGTTGGAATTGAAATAGGTCTGCGTGGCCTGCACAAAGGTCACGTTGCCGAGAAAGCCGGTGTTCTGGAACAGGTCCGGCAGGAAATCGAACGGCTGCTGCCATGAGATTTCCGTACCGTAAAGCGGCGCGCCCTTGGAATTGATGGGCTTGGAGAACAGCCACGTCGCCGCCTCGTTGCAGCCGGTGGCCGGCGGCGCCTGATAGGCCGCGCCGCACGCCGCGATCGCCAGGCTGTCGGGCACCCCATCGGTATTCTGGTTGAAGGCCACGCTCTGGCGCAGCGTCTGGATCAGCGAATCCAGGTGCTTGTAGAAGAAGGCGACCGAGAACAGCGCGCCCTTGTGGTAATACCACTCGAACGACATATCGGCCGTCTTGGCCCGATAGGGCAGAAGGTTGGGATTGTTCTCGGTCACGTTGAAGTTGCTGCCGGTGACCGTCGCGGTGGCCCCACCCGGCAGCAGGTTGTTCAGGTCGGGACGTGCCATCACATAGGCGCCGCTGAGGCGGATCAGAAAATCGTCGGTGGGCGAGAAGACCGCGTTGGCTGAAGGCAGTACGTCGTGATAGCTGCGCGACAACTGGGTGGTGATGATGGACTTCGACGCCGGATCGAAGCTGTAGCCCACGGTGTCCTGGTCGGTCTGCACATAACGCACGCCGACATTGCCGCGGAAAGGCACGCCGTAGAACATCGTGTCCCAGTCCGCCTGTGCCCAATAGCCCAGGTCGTTTTCGCGCACGATGCCATTCTGGCTGAGGAACTGGCCCGGCCCCTGCACGAAGGCCGCCTGGCTCTGGTCCCAGATGTGGAACTGCCTGTTGAACGCTTCGATGTCCGGCACGGCCCAGGTGGTGGGAGTGCCGGGCCCGACGTCCAGCCCGTGCATGGTGATGAGCTGCGAATTGGCGGCCAAGGCCGCCGAGGATTCGATCGCCGCCGGAATGACATTGTCCTGGCTTGCCGTGGTGCCGTTGGTGCGCGCCGTAATCAGGGCGCGATAGCCGTAATTCTTGTAATCGAGGCCGGCCTTCACCGTCAGCCAGTCGAACGCCTTGTATTCGCCTTCCACCTGGACGGTGCGGAAGCCGTTGTTGACATAGGCCTGGCGCTCGCGGATCTGCGACAGGAACCAGCCGTTGGTCGAGGTGACGTCGACATTGCCGTAGTTGAAGGCCGGCAGCTTTGCCAGATCGCCGCGGTAATCGAAGGAGTAGGGATTGGCGAGCGTGCCGGCGCCGCCGCCTGCCCCGCCCGGGCACCCCGACACCGCCCCGGTCGCAGATGTCGCGGCATTACAATCATAATCCATGGTCAATGTGGTCTGGATCGGGTTGCTGTGGTGGGATTCCGACCACCCCAACATTCCGTGCACGCTCAAGACGTCGCTGAAGGTGTGGTTGAAGTCCAAGGACACCTGCTTGAAGCGGGTGTCGAGATGATCGAGCCGGTGCTCGGATCTCAGGCCTGCATTGACGGCCTGGACATAGTCCAGATTGTTGGCCACCGGATTGACGTCATAATTCAGCACGCCGATGCTGCCGGCACCCAGGATCGGCGCGTTCAGGCCGGCGATGGTGCTGCTGACATTGTTGTTCGAGAAGGATTCGGCCTCCAGATAGTATTCCTGCCGCTCCACCGCGAAATCGGCATAGAGCGCATCCAGCGTGAAGAGGGTTGCATCGTCCGGCTGGTACTGGACCGATCCGGTCAGGCCCAGCCGCTTTTCATGGTTGGTGATGTTGTCGTAGCGGGGAAAGCGCGGCCGGAACGCTTCATTGACGACGTCGTAGTTGTTGGGATGCGTGGCGGCGTTGTAGTTGGCGCCGTTCGGAACCGCGCCCACCGTCTGGCGATTGGGCGCGGTGGCGCTGGCGGGCGTAAAGGCCTGGGTCGCCGCGGCGCCCGGCAACGGGCCGGGCGGATTGAACGCGACATAGCCCAGGCGTTGGCCGGTCGAGCATTGCGAGCTCGCGCCCGGCACATTGTTGACGCAGCCGGCGATATAGGGCGAGGAGTGGTTGCCTGTCTGGGCGGTGTTGTCGTTCTGCCAGCGCACCGTGCTGGAGCCGTTCTCCAGGCCGTTCTGAATTTGGTAAGCGCCCGACAGCAGCACGCCCAGCCTGCCGCCCATGAAGGTGTCGGACACCAGTCCCGCCACCCGCGGGTTGAAACCGCCGGACAGGTCGTTGTAGCCACCTTGTGCCGATGTCACCAATGTGAAGCCCGGCTTGTCGAACGGATGGGCGGTGTGCAGGTCCACCGTGGCGCCCAGCGAGCCTTCCTCGACCTCGGCCGAGGCGGTCTTGTGCACGGTGAGCTGGCTGAACAGTTCCGAGGCGAAGACATTGAAGTCGAAGGAGCGGCCGCGATTGGACCCGCCCGACACATCTTCCGATCCGGTCGTGGCCAGCGCCTCCATGCCGTTGATGCGCACGCGGGTGAAGGTGGAATTGAGGCCGCGCACCGAGATCTGGCGCCCTTCGCCCTGATCGCGTTGCAGGGTGATGCCGGGAATGCGCTGCAGCGATTCCGAAACATTCAGGTCGGGGAATTTCGCGATGTCTTCCGCCAGGATGCTGTCGGAGGTGTCGTTGGCGCTGCGCTTCATCTCCAGCGAGCGCTCCAGGCTGGAGCGGAAGCCGCTGACCACCACCGTCTCGACCGACATGCCGCCCGTCGACAGGTCCGGCGCCTGGGTCACGGCGCGCTGTGCCGGCGCGCGCACGATCAGCCCGTTGGGCCCGTCGGACATGACCTGAAGATTGGTGCCGCGGGTCAGCATGGCCACGGCCTGCTGCGCGTTCATCTGGCCCGAGATCGGGGGTGCGCGCAGGCCGGCAACCGACTCGGGCGTGAACAGGATGTTTTCGCCCGTCCGCTGCGCGACCTTGCGCAGGGCGTCGGACAGCGGCTGCTCCTGCATCGAGAGGTTGGCGGCCTGATCGGCGTGGCCGGCCGCCTGGGCGATTGCCGCCGTATGGCCGGCAAGGACAGCTGCCCCGCCCAGCAGGATCAGGCGCCGTGCGCCCGCGCGCGAAGTCCCCATGACGCTTCCCTCCTCGCCCAGCCGGTTTGCGGGCCATTTTTGTGGAGAGACGTTCCAGGGGGTGTCTTTCCCCACCCCCTATCCCTGCTGATCCGGCAACAGCCGGTATGAATCTTCCTCCTGGCGCACGGTGATGGGCAGGAGCTTGGCGATCGAACGGGCAAAAGCCTCGTTATCGCCGACGCGATACACGCCACTGACCTTCAATCCGGCCACGGACGGATCGACTTCCAGCCGGGCCGTGCTGTAGCGGTTCATCTCCTGCACCGCCTCCGCCAGATCGGTATTCTCGAAAACGACGGAACCGCTTTGCCAGGCCAGCAGATGGTTCAGGTTGGGCCGGTCGCGCCGCTCCATGTCCACGGACGCAACCAGCCGTTCGCCGGGCCCCAGCCGTTCCGTCCGGCTGCCGCGCGGCGCCGAAACCGGCGCCACGTCCGCCTCGCCGTGGATCAGCAGCACCTGGACTTCGCCGTCCTCGCAGCGAACATCGAAATTGCATTGGGTGGCGACGATCTTGCGCTGAGCCGCCTCGACCACGAAGGGGCGGTTCCGGTCGGGCGCGACGCGGAAATTGACCTGCCCGTACTGAAGGTTGGCCGACCTGACAGCATCGGTGAAATCCACCACCAGCCGGGTCTTGGCATCCAGGAACAGTTGGCTGCCATCGGCCAGCGCGACATGCTTCTGCTCGCCCACATCCGTCTCATAGACATTGGCCGAAGCGGAGCGCCAGAATGCCAGGCTTCCGGCCCCCGCCAGCAACAGCGTCGCCCCCGCCATCACCGCGCGGCGGCTGACGTGCCGCGGTTGCGGAGCAGTATGCAGGCGCGAAAATCCCTGGCTGCGCTGCATCCCGCCCACCGCCGACCACATCCGGTCCACCGCCTCGAAGGCGGCGGCGTGGTCGGCGCTGGCAGAGAGCCACAGGCGGAACGATTCCTCATCGGCCGGTGAGCGGTCGTCACCGTGCAGGCGCGCCAGCCAGGCGGCGGCCTCGGCCCGCGCCTGCGGGGATGGTGGCGCCGACCCCATTACCAGCCTTCCGTCCATTCGGTCAGAAACAGGGCCGCGCGCGCGATGTGCTTTTCCACGGCGCTCTGGCTGATCCCCAGCCGCTGGGCGATCTCGCGATATTTCAGATTCTCCAGGCGGTGCATCAGAAAGATTTCCCGGGTGCGCGGCGTCAGGCGGTTCAAACCCTGGCTGACGCGTTCTAGACGAGCGCGCGCGGCCAAAACCTCATCCTGCAGAGGCGAAATTTCGGTAATGGTCATGTCTTCTGGGGCGGCGCCGCAGAGCAGCCGGTCATGGCGATAATTATCCACGCCGATGTTCACCGCCGTGCGGACCAGGAAAGCTGGAACATTTTCAACGACATGCTCCTTGCGGTACTGCATCAGCCGCAGATAGGCCGCCTGGAGCAGGTCCTCCGCATCGGCGCGGCCCTTGATCCTTTGCCGCACCCGGCGGATCAGCCTCTCCCAGAATTTCCGGTCCAGCGCGTCGTTCGACATGCTTCCCCGACCTCGCACCATGGCGCGAAACAAGCCCGGACCGAGCAGAGCCCAAGCGGGTGCGGGATGCAAGAACCGCGCTGCCACAGCTTCGACGAATTTCGCCGTCGGGGCGGAATTGCAGGCTGCGATCAGCGGGCGGTGCGGCCCACGACCTGCCCGGCCAGCGCGATCATCAGCGCACCAATGGCGGTGGTGAGACCAATCGCCAGCAGGCCCGCACCCGCTCCGAAATGTGTTTCGGCCCACAGGCGATAGAGGGGCGAAACGAAGCCCGCCAGGGCACCGAGCATATTGACAAGCGCCAGGCCCGAGGCCGCCGCCGCGCCGCGCAGATAACCTGCCGGCAAGGTCCAGAACAGAGGCTGCACCGCGATGAAGCCCGCCACCGCCAGACACAACGCCGCCAGCGCCAGCAGCGGCATGGACGACAGCAGCGAGGACAGCGACACCCCGATCGCGGCCGCCAGCATGGTCAGGCTGGCGACCAGGCGCCGCCTGTCCAGCCGCTCGGCCAGACGCGGCAGGACGTATGAGGCCAGCATGGCACAGCCCCAGGGAATCGCCGTGACCAATCCCACGACGAAGCCGACCTCGCGCCCGATCAGCCGCCCGACCTGGGGCGGCAGGTAATAGACCACGCCATAGACGCAGCCCTGAATCAGAAAATAGATCAGCGCCAGGTAAAGCACCCGCCAGTTGAGCAGCCCGTGCCATATGGATGCCGCGCCCAGGGCGGCCTTTTGCCGGTCTTCCGCCGCGATCACCGCGCTCAGGGCCTCGCGTTCGCGCGGCGCCAGCCAGGAAGCATCGGCGGGCTTTTCAGCCAGCCGGAAGAAGACGACAATCCCCACCAGCGAGGCCAGCAATCCTTCGACCAGGAACATCCATTGCCAGCCATTGAGGCCGCCCAGGCCGTCGGCATCCAGCAGAAGGCCCGACAAGGGCCCGCCGAACACGAAGCTGAGCGGCGCGCCGAAATAGAAAATGCCCAGCACCCGCGCGCGGCGCGCATCGGGAAACCAGCGCGACAGGAAATAGATCGCGCCGGGGAAAAAGCCCGCCTCGGCGACCCCCAGGGCCACGCGCACGGCGTAAAAGCCCGCCGCGGTATGGACGAACGCCATCGCGGCCGAAACCAGTCCCCAGCTCACCATGATGCGGCTCAGCCAGCGGCGCGCGCCAAAACGGTGCATCAGAATGTTGCTCGGCACCTCGATGGAGGCATAGGCGACGGAGAAGATGCCCACGCCAAAGGCATAGGCCGCCTCACTGAGGCCCGTCGAAGCCTGAAGGGCGTTCTTGGCGAAGCCCAGATTGGCCCGATCCAGATAGGCCAGCACATACATCAGAAGCAGCCACGGCAGCAGATGACGCATCGCCTTGGCGGCGGCGCGTTCCGCGTCGGGGCTCATCGTATCCATCTCGCGCACCGCATCTCAGACCCTGAGCATCTCGAGATCGTCCAGGGTCAGGCCGAGGCCGAAGCCCGGCCCGTCATGGGGCACCAGCACCCCGTCCTTGGGCACCGCCATGCCGGGAAAGGGCGTGACTTCCCGCAGCGGCACCCCGGGTGCGGTGCCCAGGAAATACTCCCCCATCGGAATATTGGGCATGGCAAGGCAGACATGCTGGCCGAAAGGCGAATTCATCGCCGCGTGCGGAATGACCGGGATACCCGCTGCTTCCGCAAGGTGGCAGATCTTCACCGTTGTGGTGACGCCGCCAACCCAGGCGATGTCGGGCTGGAAGATATCCACATTGCGCCGCGATGCCGAATGCAGGAAGGGCGCGACCGTGTACCAATGCTCGCCGGTCGCCAAGGTCTGCCAAGGCAGGCGCCGGCGCAGAACCGACCAGCCATCCCAGTCGTCAGGCATCAGGCAGTCCTCGATCCAGTTGAGACCATAGGGGCGAAGCCGCTCGGCCAGCCGCACCGTGAAATCGATGTCGAACGCCATCCAGCAATCCAGCATCAGATCCGCGTTCGGGCCGACCAGGGCGCGCGTTCGCGATACAAGGGACTCGTTGGCATCCAGGCCGGCCCGGCCGTCGGCAGGACCGTGAGGGCAAGCCAGCTTCATCGCCGTAAATCCCAGCTCCATCTGCCAGTCCGTATCGTTGCCGGTGGCATAGCAGTGGATGCTGTCCCGTGCCGGGCCGCCCAAAAGGTCGAACACCGGCCGGTTCAAGATCTTTCCCTTGAGGTCCCACAGCGCACAGTCCACGGCGCTGACGGCATAGCTGGCGAGCCCCATCGATCCATAAGGCGAGGTCAGGCGCTGCATCATGTCCCACAGATATTGCGTGGCCATCGCGTCCTCGCCCACCAGCAGCGGGCCGATATGTTCGTTGATCAGGGCAGCGACCGGATTGCCGTAGCGGGTGGCGCCCAAGCCCCAACTGCCATTCTCGGCGGTGACGATGCAGCCGACGGACGGCATGGCCGGCCGCCATTTGCTGCGATCCTTCTTGAAGCGGGGAAAGCCCGACATGGGACCCGCCACGTCCGCGTCGCGGGTCCACGCCGGACGCCGCGCCGGCGTGACGGGAGCGCTCCCAGTGAGGTCGCTGGCGATCAGGAATGCCTTGACGCTGGCGATCTTCATGTCTTCCCCCGCTTTGCCGACACGCGAACCAGTGCCGATATCCGCTCTCTTCAGGTCTTCGAAATTCCCGGCACATTGCGCCGTTCAAATCCCGGAACGCGATATTTCTGAAGTGCCTTTTCATCGGCATTGAGGCCCAGGCCGGGATATTGCGGCACCACAATGGAACCGCCTTTGAACGTGAAAGGCGGTTCGCCGTGGAAAATCGGCCGATAGGCATCCCATACATCCCAGGGAAAGGCGCCGGGCTGCAATACGCCGATTTCCTGGATCAGCGATCCCATCGCGGCAGAGACCTGAAGGCGGCCCGCCAGCGCCAGGCCGGTGGCCGCATGCGGCGCAATCGGAATGTCCCAGGCTTCGCACAAAGCACCGATCTTCAACATGGTCAGGGGCCCGGCGCAGGTGCGCATCTCCGGCTGCATGATGCCGTAGGTCCCTGCCTCCAGGCCCTTGCGGAATGGCACCAGACCCTTCCAACCCTCGCCGCCCGTAATGATGATGCCCTGCACTTCGCGGCGCAGCCGTGCGGGGCCTTCGAAATCGTCCCGCGCCAGCGGCTCTTCGAGCCAATAGACGCCCGCGGCGGCCAGTGCCCTGGCGGCTGCCGCGGCCTGATCGAATGTCCAAAGGCCCCTGGCGCCGGCGGTCCGGTCCACCATCACCCGAAAACCGGGACCGCCAGCCGCCAGCATCTGCGCGGCGGCCTCGACATCGCGGCGATAGTCGCTACGCATCATCTGGATTTTCATGGCCGTGAATCCGGCCTGGCGAACCTGGGCAGCCTGATCGGCCTGTGCCTTGGCGGGTACCTCGTCCTCCGGCACTGGCCAGACATAGGTGAAATACACCGGCATGGATTCGAGCCTGGCGCCACCGAACAGGCGGCACAAAGGCTGGCCCGCGATCCGCCCGATCGCGTCCCATACCGCCTCTTCCACCGACGGCCAGTCCAGCAGCCCCCGGCGGATGTAGCCGTCGACCGCAAACAGGTTCCCGCCCGCCATCAGGGCGGAAGCGGCGGCAACCTCGTCGCGCTTCGAACCGAGGAAGGAATAGCCTGCTATCCCTGCATTCGTGGTCACCTTGACCACATTGTTCCTGCCGGCCGTCATGTTCCTGTAAGCCGGCAGGAAAGTCCGCGCACCCTGCACCTTTGGCAGCTGAATATCGAAACTTTCAATTGCCGTGATCTTCACGCCGGCCGCGCCCCGATCCGCGGCCAATGCCTGAAACGGGGTGGCAGCAAGCACCATCCCGGAAGCGGCCGCGCGGGCCATCAAATTGCGCCGGCTTACAACACTGTGCACGCGGGACTCCCCAAAGTGCGGATCTGCATTCGATGACATGGCCGCATACAGCGACAGGTTTCGTCAGGGAAGCCCGCTCGGCTCCTTCGTGTTCTGCACGGCAGGCCGGGAGATGTGATCGAGCGAACCATTCCAGCCCAGATCGGCGCTGATCTGGCAGGCGGTGCGACGCACAAGCTCGGCCAACTCGCGCATCCGCCTGTCATCCATGTATTGCGCCGCGCTGCTCACGCTGATCGCCGCCTTTATCTTTCCTGTGGCATCGCGGATGGGCGCCGCAACACAGCGAATGCGATCTTCATTCTCCTCCAGGTCCAGCGCATATCCCAGGGAGGCATACTCCCGCATGCACCGCAGCCAGTCGGCGAGGGAAAATTTGTATTTCTGCCGGCTTCCATGCTCGGCATGGTAAAATTGCTCGAGACGTTCCTCCGGTTCATCCAGAAGCAGTGCCTTGCCAAGGCCGGTGGAGCGCAGAGGATGGCGCTCGCCGATGCGGGAACTGACTCCAACCCTGCGCCGGCCGGCGATCTTGTCCAGATAAAGCGCCCGCGTTCCATCCAGGATGCCAAGGTGCACCGTGTCGCCCGCCTGATCGGCAAGCGCCTCTATATGGTGTCGCGCTATTTGCGGCAGGCTCATCTGGTCGCTTGCCTGGAAACCGATTTCGAGCAGTTTGGGACCCAAGGCATAGCCGATCCGCGGCGTGAAGCTCAGATAGCGGCGTTCAACAAGCGTGGCCGCCAGGCGATGCACGGTACTGCGATTGAGCGCCAGGACATCGGTGAGTTCCGCAAGCGTAGTGGCGCCGGAAGCCACCGCTTCAAGCACATCTAGACCGCGAAGAAGGGTCTGACTGCCCATCAGCGGTTTCGTCGCGGCATTGGTCTTCTCCGAAGCCGGCCGCGTCCCGTCAGCCCTGAAAACCCGCTTCATGACTTCAACCCGGACCCGAATGCCGATGACCAATCCCTGTCGGTGATCGTCGATCGCCTCATTGAAAGAAGATCATGCGTTTCTTGGTCTCAAGCACAGAGCGATTGAGGCCGGGGACCGCCGCTTCAAGATCGGCCAGATTCCTGAACGGCCGCCGTTCCATTATCGTCTTCACCTGGTCCGCCGTCGCGTGCAAGACAGTTCCCAGCGTTTCGGGGTCGGCATGATTGGCGTCAACCGTGGTCATGTTCTCGAACAGGAACTGCATGACGAGATCGAGCTCGTCGGCACTGCCCTTCGCGCCCCGGTTTATCATCACTTGAACCGTGTCGTGCCAGGAATCGTAGTCCTTGGGTGTATCCATCACGATCTCCAGGCCATGACAGCCCGTGCAGACCTTGTGTATCGCCTCCTGCGGCGTCTTCGCCTCTCCGCCGGCGGCTGACTGGGCCACCGCGGCGGGCGCCGAAGACAGCATCCATGTCCCGGCCAGCCCACAGGCCAAAGCCCCCCGCACACTTTTCGCGCGCCAGGGAAATTTCGCCTTCCAGGCTAGCGTCCCGCCCATTTCACGCCTGCATTGGGATCGGTGCCCGTGGAAGTGGCAATCAGCGGCGCCTTGCCTGGAAGCACGGGCATATGCGGCGCGACGCCCATCTTCTCCGCCGTGACGAAATCGCCATATTCATTGCCGAACTGGTTGGACACGCGCTGCAAATGACCATCCTCGAAAAGCATGTCCAGCTCCTTCTCGCTGAACATGCGGGTACCGAACTCGCTCTTGGTGGTGCCGACGATCTTGCGGGTGGCCACGTCGATGATGTCGCCGGACGAGGCATAAATCAGCTTGCCGTCCAGACCCATCGTCATCCAGAAGACGCCGTCTGGCGTATCGATGGTGGCTATTTCCTTCGGATCGTCCGTGTTGCTGAAGATATGAATCTTCTTGAAGATGCCGTCCGCCAGCCAGATTTCCTTGCCATCCTGCGTAATCGCGATGCCGTGGCTGGGGCAGCCGTGCGGAATGCGCGGCCGGGGCGAGGTGTTCCACACCTTTCGCCAATCCACGCTCGTCACCTCCACGGTCTTCAGGATTTTTCCCGTCCGGGTGTCGGCGATGATAAAGCCCAGGAAATTATTCTGATTGACGTAAATCTTCGACGAATCCTTGTTCAGGACCTGAACACGGACATTGTCCGGGAACTGGATCTTGCGAATGACTTTGCCGGTGGCGACATCCGCGATCTGCAACAGCTTGCCGTTGGGCGACATGAAGGCCAGTTTGCCGTCGGCGCTGAGATTGAGGTTGTGGGCTGCCGGGCTGCCGGGCGCATGGATCACTGCCAGCAGTTTTCCCGTCCAGGCGTCCAGCTTGTACCAGTAATCCTGCAGGTTGGATCCCACGATGAGTGTCTTGCCGTCGACGTCGACCTGCGGACGCTCACAGCACTTGCCGTCAAGCGTCGTCGTCCACACCATCTTGTCGGTCGCCAGATCGATCGCGCCAAGCCGGCCGCGGGCAGCCAGATACAGCATGTTCGTCGCCGGGCTTGCGGCAACCCCAGAAATATCCTCCGGGCTCATGCTGCCAGCATAATCCCACACATGGATGCGCTTGACGAACGCATAATTGTTGTCGGCATCAAGGACAACGATGCCGTCCCCATTCGGATAGATCGGCCGTTCCAGCGAGCCCGGCAATGCCACATATATAAGGTGACGCGTGTGCTGGGCGAAGTCGCCCCGTGCCCGGTGGGGCGTCCCGGGGGCGGCGGGTGGCGGCGGCGGCTGAACGATGGGACCGCTTCCAACGACGTTTGCGCTGGGCGAGAGGGCTGGCGATGAATCGGCTTGCGCCAGCGCCGCGGCGCCGCTGCCCAGAAGAAACAGAATTGCCAATCCAGCGTAACGCAGCTTCATCAAGGTATCCTCCAGCACGGGGGCCGGTGCCCCCCTTTTATCATCAACCAGGCCGTTTTCGGCGGGCAGCCGTCAGGCAACCAGGTACGGCTTTAAATAAGTAGCAAGCGCGTTTCGGATTGCCGCCTTCTGGGCGTCGGTAATCGGACTGGTGCGCCTTTTGGCGGGACCGGCGCCCGACGACGAGCGCATTATCGCATCCTCGGCAAAGACTCCACGCGCCTTCAGCACATAATCGTTGGCATGCGGCAGCGAATTGAAAGCCAGAAAGCGCCCGAAGGTATCGAAGGCCTCGCTCTTGCGGCCGGCCTGAAAGGAATTGAAACACGACTGAAGGACATCGGACAGACCGACATAGGGGCATGTGCCGGTAAAGCCCAGCTCCATCTCCGGAAAGAACTTCATTCCGCCGCCGCCCGAGAAATCCTCGACGCGCCCCGAAGTCCGCCGCAGCAGGTCGGGCGCCCGCTCCAGCGGATCACCCGCTTCATCCTTGACCGCGATAATGCTTGGCACCGCGGCCGCCAGCGCAACAAGCGTATCGACGCTGACATCGCCGACCGCCTGTACCATGATGGGCAGCCCCGATGCTCCCGCCAGGGCCTTGAAATAACTGATGGCGTCCGCGTCGGTGGCATTGGGCGGAACGAGCGAAATAATGCCGTCGGCGTTCAGTCGTTTCGCGGTTCGCGCATATTCCCGCGAATTTGCGAGATTGAACCCGACCGACTGAACCCCCAGCACCAGGGCAGCATTCCCCTTGACGGAGGCCAGGGCTTCGGCGCCGGCATTCCATTCCTGGGGCGAAAGAGTATTCCAGCCGCTGGCGTTCTGCGGCCACGCCAGGCCTGCGACCTTGCCGCGATTGATGAATTCCATCTGCCTGGCCATTGCGCCTGTGTCCAGCCTGTTGTCGGCCGTGCAAGGGGTCCAACCGATAGGAAACACACCACGAAGCGGCTTGCCATTGGGCGACTTTGGGGTTGCCGCGCCGGCGCCTGATACGCCAACCGCCAGTATGCCGGCCGCGCAGGCCCCCTTCAGAAAGTCTCTTCGATTCTCACGCACGTTGCTCGGTCTCCCGCACCATTTCTGTCATAAAAATTCTGCCGTCTTTGGAGCGCATTAGATATAGAAGCAGATTTACGGACCGAGGACAGCTTGGAGATGCGGGGACGCGCGGCTTCGTTCCAGTAAGTGAGACAGCCGGAATCCGGCGAAAGACTTTCACGCAACCCGCCGCCCACACCCGGACAACGGCCGACTTTGCGCCGCAGCATCAATTGTTGGCGGCAAATGAGGGATAGACCTTCCGGCGGATCTGCTCGGCGGCCGAAATCAGGGCATCGGACACTTCGTCTATCCAGCCCGGCCCC